>JAABUT010004541.1_pt1 | contig 10944 bp, 10 predicted proteins | sample 5559281 | NCBI WGS metagenome assembly JAABUT01 (sample SAMN10711880, study PRJNA513359) | rock metagenome | isolation source: Antarctica rocks | place: Antarctica: Victoria Land, Ricker Hills nord | collected 2016-01-04 | reverse complement strand
TTATCTTGAAAAAAAGTTGAGCTTTCGCTTTCTTTTGTGATGCATAGAGAACATCACTTCTTGAATGCGTATGAGAGCATTCTTGTATGAAGTCATATGATGTCATTCTTTCTTGATTTAACTCGAACTCTCTAACTGCGCTTTTGAATGTGAATGTTCATAAATTCTTACTTGTATGAATGCTGTGTCTTCTGCAATCATTCAGTATCATCTCAGCTTTGTCTCTAGTAATCAATAAATCATTGTCATGTGCTTTCTCTTTGATCTCATACTTCATGACTTTTGTGATCTATTATACTCTCAATCTTTTCATTCTTTTTTGAAGCTTCACAGATCTAGCAAAAGAGACTGTTTCATTTGATCATGTTGCGATTCATTTGTGTTGATTTCTGCTCAGCGAATGCTTTCGTGACTCATTCGCTTATCGTTGTTCTGCAACTTCTCTCTGTACTTGAAGTCTGAGTAACGTTTGATTGTCTTGTTGCTGATTGTGCTTCTGTGCTTCATACGCGCTTGTATACTTCTGTACTTCTGTATTTCTTTGCAATGATTGTTTATCTTACAGCTTTGCTTGAATCTCAGATGAATGTGAACTTCTTGAAATGATTCATATATCAATCAATACAAGTGTTTTGCCTTTGTGCATTGCGTGCTTCGCAGAGTGTTCGTGACGTTTCTCATGTATTGTAGTCGAGAACATATATTGACTGTAGTACTGATTGATCGTCTGAGTTCGCGCGCATACGCATGCAACTTGAAGCAAGTCATCAAGTCTCTTGTCAGAGACTCATCTCATAAAATAGAGCAGAATTGAATTTTCAAGAGATCTAAAGAGTGATTCAGAAGAACAAGATAATATTCTAAGTCTTGAAAGATTAGCACAAACACAGTCACTGAAAGCTCACAACGCTAAATTATATAAAAAGTAGCTATGTAACAGAAATATATTTATGCAAAGAACAGTCAGAATGAATCTTGTACATTCTCAAGACGTCAAAAGTATTGAAAATTCGTACTCAGCACTTCAGCGATCTAGTACATAGCTCACAATCAGATTTCGATCTAGCGAGCTTGTCTAGAATACAGACTTTCGCTCGTCAGTCGCTAGAAAAATGCAGAAGACAAGCTCTATTGCGATTGTGACGAGATGATCATGTTTGATTGAACTTGTGAATGAAAGTGAGTAATTCTCTTGATTCTGAGCGTGAATCATCTCGCTAACAATGATATTAGAAAGCATGTTCACAAGCACGAATGATCTTGTAGATGCATGAAATCGAAATGTGCAGAAGTTAAAGATTTCACATATCTGAGCAAACTACACAGACACAAGAAAGATGTACATCAACAACACAATCTGAACAAGAATTTATTGTTCTGCTCTCATGTAATCAACAAATGTAGCTTGTAATCATCTCTTTCACGACGAAAGAATCTCAAGAATCACATGCGTCGTCTTCATTTCAACGACAAGTCTTCAGCTGTTCTTCTTGTCTTGTCGAGTCACACATGATACTGAAAGCAAACGAAAGAGAGAGATCACAGAAGTAGCTCAAAGATGCATCAGATTGCGTCGTACAAATTGAGCTGAAAAGACTACAAAAGAAGAATAAGTGAATGATGTTAAAGAGTGAGAAAATTTATGAAAAAGATTGACACTCTCAGATTATTTTTCAGATTCATTGACTGAAGTCTTTAGATCAAGAGTATCTTGAAAATTAGAGACTGATAGTGTAGACAGCATGCTTTAAATTGTAGACATCATTTGACAAGTTGATCAGTAATATCTTTCGCTGCAACACTCTGATCAACAGATGTGTTAATTTTTTATATCAGTTGCATGCTTTATTTCATCTACACGAGACAATATCAGACTTTCAGCAGTCAATCAACAAAAGAAATCTTCATTTATTTGAACAAGATACATACTTCGAGACATTCTACAAATAGCTTAATCGAGAAAAGAGAAGTGAGAAGATTAAAGCTCATTTAAGAATGAATGCAACTTTGAAACAGTAACGATGTTCTTGATCTTGCTCAAATGTAAAAAGCTTCATATAAATAAAACTAAAGAATTGTTTGCTAGACTCTGATAAGCAAAGCTTTAAAGCTTCATTGATTCTACTTCTGAAAAGTCACTGATGATTTGCGTAATTGTCACTCTCTACTTTTCATCTAGATCTGCATGCTCGTTAATGATTCTCACATTGTCGTAGCGTTGTTTGATGCGCAATATCTCATCATCACTGATTAAAGAGCATCTGACAGAAGTAGCATGAGCTGACATGAATTACAACAGTGACGTTAAAGAGTATGATATATGTCTCTCTATTCAGAGATTGATAGAATGAAACAGATTCAATTCTTCAGATTCAAATGTCACAACATCTAAAGATGAATTTTCATGCAGATACTGATTTCTCAAATCGCTCTGAAGTCACATTCTTCTCAAAGCACTCAAGACTGACTTTATGTGTTTATGTTGAAGCAATAGAGACACTGTTTTGTGACAACACAGATTCGCGCATGACTTGAAATCACATACTTACGCTAACAGAGAGTTGATTGTGAAGATAGAGTGATCATCTTCGAGAATCATGAAACAGCTCTATTAATAGACAAGAGAAGAAATTGCGCTCTCATGATGAATCTGTGAAGATAGAGAAATTGTTCATGTATTTCAATGACTCGAAATTTAGCATGACGCGATTGCATAGAGAACATAATGATTGCAGATGCTATTTTTGTATTGCGACGATAAACGCATTTATCGCTTTGCAGATGTGCTATATGTGCACTACGTTAACGTCATCAAGCTTTGAAGATGCTCGCTTTCTTTCAGCAACAAGATCATCAGAATCTCTTAGATTCACGAAAGAGATATCTTTCTAGAATGCAAAGTTGTGAAAAGACAGTTATCAATAATCATGCAGTGAAAAAGCATTCTGAATCAAACATGATCTGATTTTTCGCTCAGTCTTGTCACTGTCAAACTTGATCACATCAACTGTGTATTTCAACGCAGACGCTGCATTCAGTCATGATTAAAGCTTTTGTCGTGTTGCATGTTGATCGAGATGATGAGCATCTTGATCTTTCATTGAGAGTTGACGTATTGTGTTAACATCTTCAAGATTGCTCTCATTCTCTGAAAGAATGAATGAAGTGCAGTCAGATGCTGACGAAGATCGCTAATCTGTCTTTCGCGAAGATCAACTTTCGTTTTTCTGTAGATTTTTGAACTCAATATATCTTGAATTTTCTTCTAGTCTGTCATATTGTAAGCAATTATCATCTAAAAAAGATACAGTACTCATACAGTGCTTTAATTTCATCAAGTCTTAACAATATTTGATCGAGATCAAGATTTATATCAGATACATTATCTCTTGATATCTCAAACGTCTGATTGACTGAATTCATGATTGTTCAATTCACATTTGAATCAACTGATTCACTTTTCACATTCTCTGTCGCTTGATCAATCACTTCGTCAAAGCTCAAATTAGCTGTGTTGTTTGTGAACGACTCATCTTGATTCAATGTGATGTTCTCGTAGCTGAGAAAGTATGCGTTGAATTCATTTTCAAAGTTCTTGATGAATTGATCTCACTGCTCTTCAGACAAAGATTCTTGCTTGATGAAAGTCATCTCGAGAAACGAAAAGAAAAATTATAAAAGACTGCTTCATTGAGATCGACTTTCTTATCAGCTTGTTCGAAGCAGCAATATTTGAATGATAAGAGATAATGATTGAGAGATTGCAACTGAGTCTTGTTCAACTGACTGCAAACGTATGAAGAGTGCATGCAAATTGAACTTTACAAACGTCTGACGTGTGTCAATTCTACATTGCATCACATGTGTGATTATGTGCATTAGTTCTAACACTCAGAATTCTTTCATCAGAAATGCTTATCTCACACGAATCATATTTCTAGATCTACGTCTCACTCATACTTTGTATCTCTATCAATCATTCAGCGCTATTCAAATCTCGATGCTCTTGAAAGTTCAATCTAAATCTCTGATGCTTCTAAAAGCATCACAAACTAGAATTAGTCAACACACTATCATGATTGAGATGACTAGTTCTGACTTCGTCTCTGTAGACATTAAACTCAGAACGTGTTGCAAAGAATTTGAAGCATTCATTACATGCTGCGTCTTTTGAAATATATCTTGACGTGACTGCTTTCATTGAAAAGATCATAGAGTTCAGCAATTCATCAATTCTTTATCTCTACTTTCTTGAACAAAGCTCAATCATCGCAGACATGACATTGCAAGATCATGCAGTGAGCTTTGAACATCAGACGTTTCAAGTGATAAAGACTTTTCACTTCTCTCAGAAGTTGTGAAGCTGACATTAGTGACAGGTGAATTCATCAATCTGCACGACATGTGATATTGAATGATTTTCAAATCAGCATCTTCATCGAAAGATCAATATTCTTCAGAATCAGCACGACATTCTGAGCGATCAGTTATTTCGAATCGATCACGTCAATCAGCTCAACGAGCTTCGTATTCAAACTTTAAATCATGAATGAGAAGAGTATGTTGAATTTGTAAAGTCATCGAAACAAGTCGCAGTTGATCTTCAGAGACAGCTTAACATTCAACAAGCGACTTTCGAAGTGAAAAGAAGAGAGCACGCTCTCATGATTCAATCGCTACAATACGAATCGACTTGCTGTGAAGCGACAGAGAGATGTCTTGAGCATGAACGAACTATCGTTCAGACATTGACTGATATTCTCAACAAGCTTGAGCTTTTGAACGAAGAAGATTTGAGCATTGATTTTTCAAACAATATAGATCTTGATACTCTTTTTCATGAATGAAAGAGTACAAAGTCAGAAGTGAAAAGTCTGCGAAATGAGCTACAGCGCACGATCAACGAGCTGCAGCATAAGCAACTCGTTCTTGATAATCTGTCGAGAAAGTTTAAGATTCAATCACAGAGTATGTCAGAAACGTCTTTCTCTGACAGCGACGAGAAAATTAACACAGAAACAGTCAAATTGCAGTCAGTATTCATGATATAAGAAAAGAGAAGATGACTTGAATGAGAAGAAGAGCAAATGTTGTTTGCAATGTCGCTGTTGCACTCACGAAAAATCTTTGTTTGATTTTAATTATCTGCTGCGAAGATTGACTTTTGACTCGTTTGTCTTTTTCATAGATGTGTTACTCGCTGAATACAATGCTGTATCTTCAAAATATATTGCTTTAAGAGACATGATTCAGATCTCATGAATGAACATAATTGAAAAGATCAACAGCTTCTTTTTCTCACTAGATCACGTAAGATGAACATGATTACATCGAAGACAAAGACTCAATCACTTTCTATCATTTGTATCTGAAACTAAGATTGAGTGCTCATGCTCAGTAATCATTAAACTATCGAATGAGAGATCATTCTGCAGACTGTCAGAAAAGAATGTCTGAGAGAAGTCAACTTTTGAATAATCATAGAGACATATAAGATCTGTCGTGATTTCTATCTCTCTATGTTGTACAATCGTCATTTTGTAAGCATAATCAACATGATCTGCAAGCATTCAGAGTGACTACATGTGACGAGTGAAAAAGAGATCGCGTTGATCAATACAGATCGCTTGACTAGAATCATGAGAAAGCTGACTAATTCAACAACTCAGCAATTCTCTGTTTTACTGTTTATAGATTGAAAAGTCAAAAATTTAGCTCTTCGAGAGCTTTTTTCAAATCACGTCAATAAAGAGCGTAATGAAGGCATTGTCACTCTGCGAGTCAATAACACAAGTCTCTACTTTGATTATTCAATGCTCTTTGTCGAAAGTGATTTGTCTACGATGATTATATCAGTTTCGAACGCATTCTGTCATGAAATCGAGTCTTTTTCTGTTCGATGAGCGAATTTCATGATCATGCTCGATGTCTATGACATTCTGCATGCGCGAATATTCTGTTTCTTCAGCGACGTACTGTGCATTTTCGTCGATGACTTTTTCAACTTCAAAAGTGTCGTGAATCGCCTGAAAATTTGAGTCATTGTCGAAGTAGAATTGAGTTTCTTGAAGCAAGTTCAATCGAGTGTTGTGATCATCAAATGCAATGACGAGACGAGTGCTAGTTCTACACTTGATCTACTTGAAATGCAAGATGTGCAGTTCAGTCTGAATCAGAAGATTCTAAAAAATTTCTACTCTTTCATCAAGATTTTACATCTGACAGACGAGCAAATATTCTCGTTGACACGTTTTTGATGATTGAAGAAGCTACTTTGAAGACAGATGAATGAGATGCAAAACGTTTGATTGCGTTGTCAATGTCTTTACTCAATCATGCATCTGAATAAATTCTTTCAAATTGTCATATTGCAGACAGCAGTCTTTGCTCTTCGATCTTTTAACTTCATTACAACAAGTCAACTAGATAACGAAATTGATTCAAATCACTTCGATCATTTAACTTCGTTCTTACGATTTGAAATGTATCGTGATCTTTCAAACGACATCATGACAAGTTTCATTGCTTCTAGTATTGTGCTGAACGTCTATTCTTTCAATATGCATCATGAGTGCTGCACTGACATTCTACAAATTACGAGCTGATTCAGAACTCAGACTTTGATTCAAAGATGATATACAATGTCATCTATCATCTCTTGTGTCTTAGATCACTCGTTGACTCATTCAAAGAGCGATCATATGCGAAAAAAGAGATCATGAAGCGAATCGAGAATCAGAAGCAAAGTATCAAAAGACATCTGATCGCGTACTTTGTGAATATGACGTTGAGCAAGCTTGCGACACAAGTGCATCAAAAGAACGTAAGCAATCTTGACATATCATGACTGCTACTTCAGAGCAACAGCATCTGTCTTTGATGTCTTCATTGAAAGTCAGAGAATACACTCTTCTGCGAACATGTCATATGTAATGTGTGTGTATGAATCTACGAGAATGAGATGCTCATTATGAATTGTCAATATCATATTGAGACTTGTCTTCTATGTCGTTCTGAAAATCGCATCGTGAGACTCAAATCTTTCTTTGCTGACGAATGAATGTTGACTATCGATGAGAAAGACACGCATGATGTTATTTCACTAGACATCATGACAATCATTCAGAGTATGATAGAAAGTGAGTTACAAATTCAAGACTTTTTTGATATTGTGTTCGACACTAGCGTTGATAAGCTTCATGTTCAGATCTCACGAATTGTCAGACTTAAACATGAAACAGAAGATCTCATTGTCTGTATCTTGTTTCTACGTGACATGTCAATTTCTCAATGTATTCACGTTTTCAATGCATTGACGCGAAAACTCTTTGAACGATCTCAAGAGCGAATGAATTTCATTAAACGTCTTCATCTCTTCTTGAAGAGTTGATATAGAAACGATCATTATGATGCAAACGCTCTCGAAGACTGTTTGAAGAAGTACTTGAGAATTGATGATTGCATGTTTGACTATCAATCGAAAATTCTTGTCATCAAAGTCGATATCATTGTCGCTATAATTGATAATGTCTCTTCGATGATTTTCATCAATTACAACGAGTCTGACGCAAGAAAAGAAGAATGCGATAAGATTGAATGTTGTGCTCGAAGACAAAAGACTGAACAAAAGATTAGAGTATACACACGTTCGTTCAAAGAAAGTTGAGAATGAATCATGCATATGAAAAGTGTGAGTGTCTCGCCTTTGCAGAAGCTTAGAAACTGATTTTTCAATGATCGAGCTACTTTGACTGCATCTGTGTGAGTACATTAACGTAGTTGTACGACGAAACACGATTGACGTGAAACAGTTTATATCGATCAGCACAAATCAAGACATCTGAATCGATTCAGAATGATGAAATGAGCGAACACAACAACTCTGTCAGAATTGCGTTGTCAAAACATCTATGCAACAATTCTTTTCTTTCGATCTCGAATGTCGTTGTGTCTCTTGATACAAATGCTCAGAAGATCTCGACATCTCTCAGAACTATCGACTTTCGTCACGTGATTCTCAACGACTATTTATCTCGACTTTGATGATCTTACATGTCTTTCTTCAATGAGCAAAAAATTTGAGATGAACTCATGAACTTCGTGAATGAGAGAAAGCGAGAAGACTTCATTCGACTGAATTTCGTCTTACTCAGCAACGAGTCGATGATTGACAACATTGATCGCATGAATGAGCTGCGAGAAAGTGTTCACGTATCACAGATGTATCGAGATTGTGCAAAGACACTTTACGCGTTGCTCATCTTTGCATTCTATTTTGAGCTGACAAGCATGTCGAAACGTCTTCAAGAAGATCAATATCACTGTCGTGATATGATACGATGTCGTTTTTCAGAAAATTCGATCGTCAAGCTACTAGCAAGATGTGATATATTCAACTTAAATTTTATCACTGACGTCAAAACTTTGAAACATTATGAAGATAATCTAGATTTGTGTTTGTTGTATCATCAATATCAGAAGAAGATTGACTTTTTGATTCATCATTCAATCGAACTTGTGATCATTTACGCTCAAAGCATTATGCAAGAACGACGAAAGATTAGTGCATTTTCTCAGACAATGCAATGATTTGAAAATCAGCAAAAGCTCAACGCTTCGTTTGAAATGACTTTTCATAGAAACTTGCTGAATCGATCTTGTAAATCATGTATCTTGAATATTAGTCTGAAGAGATCAACTCTTGATGATCATCAGAGATCACAAATGTGCAAGAAGTCTCGACTTGAGTTGCAGTCTGTCAAGTCTCTATTGATGATTTCAGAAGAATCAATCTAGTTGACATGATGAAACGAGATATTACTGATGTTTCAAGATGACATTTCGCTATATAATTTGTTTGAACATCAAGATGAATAGCTGACAAATCGAAAACAATAGATCTAATGTATAATAATTATGAGATTGCAAGATCATCAAGCACATTCTTTGCAGCTTCGTTCATTGTGTGTGATCATCTAGCGAAAGAATCAAATATTAAGTGTTCGTGCAACTAAGTGTTTATACTAGATGCTATCAACGTATGTATGCTATCGCTAGCTTCTCGTAAGGTTTTTTAGTTTTCACTCTTTCTTTCTAAGTTCTTTCTTATCGTTATTGATGTTGAAGAGACTCAACTGTTGAGTTGATATCAAGATATCAATTCATGCTGATTTAATGAATTCATGTACAGATTCACTGTCGATTTCGAGAATCTCTTGAGATCTCAAAGCAGTATTGAGCTGTGCATCAAACTCAACAAACTGCGTTTCATCGACAAAGAAGTGATCAGATGCTAGAAGAACACTGTCATTCTCTGATTTAGATTGTACGTTATAGCTGATCTGATAGAACTTGAAATTCAAGAGCTGAGAGTTGAAAGTTTTCTCATAGATGTTCATTGCAGTGTATAGATCTTTGAATAACACATCGCGCATTCGATTCACAACATTTCTCATTGAAGCTCTTGTTTTCAAGACAGTAGTCACTCTCGAATCTTCGATTGCTCAACATCTAAGAATCTTTGAGTAATAGATATCATATTCATGATCACTTTTAGAAACTCAATGACATTGAAGTCTTCACATCTCGTCATTGATATCAAGCGATAGTACTCAGACTCTATCGTAGAAATCATTCTTCTCATTTATCATTTGATGCAATCTTAAAATGTTGTAGATTGCACTCGCTTCGTTGTGCAGATTTTGTAGTTTTGCAACGTTCATCGTGCTCAATGTCTCTTTCAGCTCGATGAAGAATACAAGAAATGAGAGCTTATTCTTACTAAAGCTTGCGAGTTCTTGTAGTCTTTGAATGACTTCATCGAGAAAGAGTTTGATATGATATTCAATGACATAATTCGACTGTGAAGATGCAACTTTAGAACTGTGATTTGCGTAAGAAGATATTCAATGTATTCATTGATGATTTCAGTGCTTCTTCAGCGTGTTACAGATGTTTACTCTGCTCACGAGAAAAATTCTTGAAAACACACTGAAAGAAACGCTGTTCTCGTTGAAGCTGCGTTGCACAGTCATTCAAATACTCTTGATTTCATGATTCTCAGACGATGCAGATGCGCGTTTTCTTTTCATCAATAATTGAAGCTTTCTTCAGTTCTTCGACTCTTCATCATCTGTCTTTATAACGCGATGCGTCTTCAATATGTCTTCGAAATCAACATCATAAATGATGACAGATTTGAGGTTTGAGAATAGAAGACTGACGCTTTCTTTTCATTTGCTGTCGAAATAACTTGACATGAATCGTGTCTCATTTTTACAGCTCATGACATAGAATCACTGTTTCTAGTCAGCATTGCATTTAAAGAAAAACTCTTTCAACTTGTCTTGAAGTCGTTGCTATCATCAAGTTTCTTCTGTTCATCTTGAATACTCTGAAGCGCTGTCGTGATCAAGTGCGTTGATTGTGCGACAACACGACAAGCTCACTTTGCATCGTGTTGCTGATTGACATAAGAACTCTTTCTTTTATTCTTCTGTTGCTCAGATACTGTAAATGTATATCTCGATCTGATCGTGTGTAATCGAGATGTGAGATCTTTTGACTCAGATCTGACTTCGACATATAAGCAATTTCTGCTCTTGAATTGACGTCGTTCACTCTTGAGTTCGTCAAAACAATGTTTCAAGATTGATGTTTAAAAATTCATGAGCAAGAATCTTGATTGCAATAAACGATTGTAGAGAGAGTATACTCAATTTTGAATACGAAAATCAAATAAGTCAGCGCTAGTCTTATGTCAAGACTAGACAAAACAGAGAGATATTACATAAGCATTCTATGTGATTTCATCTGTTGCTAAAGAAGATACAACAGTTGATCACGAAAATATGTGTATGAAAGCTTTTCATCTCAATGATCTATTATTGTTCTTGTTCTAACTCTACTATAACTTGATAAAGACTGACTGAAGAAAATCAAATT
>JAABUT010004540.1_pt1 | contig 10945 bp, 6 predicted proteins | sample 5559281 | NCBI WGS metagenome assembly JAABUT01 (sample SAMN10711880, study PRJNA513359) | rock metagenome | isolation source: Antarctica rocks | place: Antarctica: Victoria Land, Ricker Hills nord | collected 2016-01-04 | reverse complement strand
GGGGGATCTCGGCTGGCTTCGCGCCCTTGCCGAGCACCCGGAGCAGTTCGTAGCCGCCGGCGTAGCGCAGGTCCTCAACTCGGGCGTTGCAGGCTTCGCTGACCCGCAGGCCGAGCATGCCCAGCAGCGCGACGAGCGCGTGGGCGGTGTCGCTGTGCCGGCGGGCGGCGCTAAGCACGGCGGCGAACTCCAGCGGGTGCAGCACCGTGCGGCGCTGCCCCTCCCACGGCACCCGCGGCCGGGTCACCGCCATGGTCGGGTTGGTCGCAACGAGCTCGTCGATGACCGCGTACTTGAACAGCCCGGCGACGGTCGACAGCCGGCGGCTGACCGTCGCGGGGGCATAGCCACGCGCTTCGAGGTCCCGCAGGTACAGCTCCAGGTGCGGCCGGCGGACGGCCAGCGGTGGCAGCTGGTGGTCGGCGCACCACTGCCAGAAGCACCGCAGGTCGCGGCGGTACGCGCTGGCGGTCGGCTCGCGGTAGCGGGCCAGGAACCCCGCGGCAGCGAAGTCGGATGAATCGGGAAGGCTGCAGGCAGGCCAGTGGACATGACGGTCCTTTCAGAGACAACGAGGACCGTCGATCGTCTGAAGGCCACCAGGCCTCGGTCAACCCCAACCCCGCCGGGAGAACCTCCGAGCGAAGCCGGAGCGGCGCTTCCGGACGGACATATCGCGAGACCGCAGTACCGAGACTCACACACGCCCTGGCTGCCCGCGAACCGTCCATGTCGAAGTTGCCCTCCGGCGGCGGTATGTCTGCAGCGCAACACGGGCCACGCCCGAGCCGGCGGCAACGTTGAAGGGGTACCGGCTCTTTACGATCGCCTTAAGTTGGGTGACACCGCTCCGCGATGCCGGGCGCAGGCGGGGGATCCGGGACACAGGCTGCCACCCAATGAAACAAGTCCCTACGGAAGCCAGGACGCTTCAAACCGGTAGGCCGCCACTGCCATCTCGCAGCGCGACGCTGGGATGGATACGGGGATGCACCCCGGCGTTCGGGCGGCTCAGCGCGTCGGCGACGCCGTCCCCAGATCTGGGGTGATCGGTGACGTACCGCCGCGCCCCCTGGACCGGGGCTGCTTTCGCCCCGCTGTGATGCCGGGCTGCGCTGGAGCGGTGAGCGTGAGCACGGAATACGCGGCCGTAAACGGGAGTTGTCCCTATTGTCGATGACGAGGACGGTGGGTCACATGAGTGACAGCCAAGCACAGCAGGCGATGACTTCCCGCACCGATGGCCACCCGCTACGCGGCCAAGCCCACCGGTCGGCTCGGGTCCTCATCCAGTCACATCTGGTGGGGCTGGATTCCCGATACGCGTGACCCCGCGTACGGCGTCGGCCGCGTTATTGCGCCGCGTGCGGAAGCCAGCAACTAACTCAGGGGCCGTTCGTGGCATGGCCCCGTCGGTCTGATAGCCAGTCGCAAGACGACGCACCCGCCTGCGCACACAGTTTGGTGTGCGCTCCAAGCTGTCCGGAGAGGCGAGCGGCGTACCGAAGAGCCACAACGGCCCGGTAGAAGCGGTCCGCGCCCTCAAAGCCGTACAGCGCAGCGCAACCAAGCCCGCACCCAGGCGTTAAACCAGATCCATCAGCTGCTGGTCACCGCGCCGGAAGACCTGCGGGCGCGGCTGCGGCCACTGGCCCGCACCGACCTGCTGGCGACCTGCGCCGGCTTCCGGATCAGCCCCTGAAGACGACAGCGTGCACGCCATGACCCGCCTGGCCATACGCGAGCTCGCCCAGCGGACCCTGCACTGACCGAGCAGCTGGCCATGGTCGGCAAGCGGCTGGCTCGCATCACCGCCGCCGTCGCCCCCAAGCTCATGGCCATCAAGGGCGTTGGCCCCGAGATCGCCTCGACGTTGCTGATGACCCCCGGTGACAACCCGCAGCGGATGCACTCCGAGACCGCGTTCGCCGCGCTGTGCGGCGCCAACCCGGTCCCGGCCAGCAGCGGCAAGACCAACCGCCACCGGCTCAACCGGGCCGGCGACCGGCAAGCCAACTCCGCTCTGTGGCGCATCGTCATCGTCCGGCTCAGGTCCGACAAGAGAACCCGCGACTACGTGGCCAAGCGTCTCACCGAAGGCAAAAGCAAGACCGAAGCGATCCGCTGCCTGAAGCGTTACGCGGCCCGCGAGATCTACCAAGCGATGCCCTCACCAGCGGCCGCTTGACAGTAGGAGCATCGCTTACGGACGGTCGCCGACGCACATGCACCGTCCGATGAGTCAGATTGGGTCGAGGTCATTCCCATCAACCATCACGCCTACGAAGGGGACCAGGCGGTACTCCGGGATCCACGCGTCCAGGAGCGGCTCCAGAGCAGACGCACCGGCGACAAAAGCACAGAAGACATCATGACCGCCGCCCTCCGCGAGCTCGTTGATGCGCCGATCGAACTGTTCCTGCTGCCCGGGCAACACGCCCGTCAGGCTGGCGGGGTCGACGGCGGCGGCGAGCCCCGCGGCGCGGGCGTGGACTACCCACAGCACCTGTCCACCGGAGCGGACGAAGAGGTACAGCCAGGCGTTTGCTGCGGTCGGCGCGACCGCTACGGGGGCTGCCGCGCGGGCCCGCTGCATCGCGTCGCGCCATCGCGCGAAGGTCGCCGCCACTGCACCGCATTCGGTTCGTTCTGCAGATCGTAAAGGCGACGGGACCACTTCTTCCGGCGCTCCAAGCCGGAGCGGCCCGGCAGGACCAGCGCGGTTCGTGGGTACGCCGCCTTCTTCGCGGCCATCAGGTCCGCAAGGTAAGTCTGCAGGGCATGCGCTGCTTGGGCAGCCGTCCGCGCCTCGTCGAGGGTCGGCTCGTAACCGGCGTGCGCTGCCTGACCCTGAACGCCCCTCGCCGGATGCTGACAGGCACCCCGCCGGGCCCCCGCCGGTCCATATGACCGTCGTCGAGATGGCTGTCGCGACGAGGGCGGTGGGATCGGCCTCGAGCTGCGCGGCTACGACCCGCCGAAACACTTCGACCCGAGCTGCCCACAGCTGGCGCAGCTGCTCGCCGGTGTTCGCAGCGCAGTTCTCCTACTCCGCGGCCCAAGGCATGCTGGCCCACGGCTCGAGCGGCTCGCCCTCAGCGACTACGTCGCTGAACCAGTTGTCCTCGACGCGAGCCATGTGCTTGAGCATCCCCGCCAAGGACGTAAGCCGGTGGCGCGCGCGGTGGTGCCAGGCCGGAGCGCCTTCACCTTGGCCTCGGGCAGCAGCTTTGCGCGGTCGAGCGTAGCCTCCCACAGCGTCTCGATGGCCTCCCAAGCAGCTCGGTAGTCGTCGGGGGACGCGGCGTCACGCGCCAGCACCCGCGTGGGGTGCTGCCGGTCGAGCTCGGCCTCGACGTAGGCGGTCACGTCGACGTCGTTGACGACGAGACGCTCGAAGTCGCCACCGAGGTAGACGTCGCTCCCATAGCAGTCGACGATCTTCAGACCGCTGACCTCGCAATCGCGGATCTCGAGGCCGGCAAGGTCGCACAGGTGGATGCGGGCACCACGGAACTGGTCACTCTGGGCGTACTCAGCAGCCATCGAAGCAGTCTCCCGCACCCGTCCCCCCGCGCCACGTTGGGCAACGAGGTCCGGGGCCAATTGTGAGGAACGTGCCCACCCCCGCGCCCGCTCGGCGGTGCCCAGGCGGAACAAGGTCGTGCAGCCCATCGAGTCTTGAACGATCGTTCGCGAAAACCTGCGCTGCTCGCGACGGGTGCGGTGTGGTCTAGCTGCCGAGCTGAGGGCCACCGTCGCGGTTGCTGACCCTGGCCGACCCTGTGCTGGGTCCCGCCGGCGTGCAGCCCGTCGAGGTGCCTGGACGCCTTGGTCCACCGTGCTAGGTGCTGGTAAGCGCAGCCTGGAGCAGGACGTAGCCGGCGACCAGGAGGAGAACGGCGAAGCCGCGGGTAAGGTGCGGCCCGCTGGCGTGGTCGGCCACCTTCTTGCCCGCGCCGGAGCCGGCGAAAAACCGAGCTGTTCCGCATCGTCCAGGAGGCTGACAAACATGTTCAACACCGTCGCTGGCTTGGAGGACCTCGCGCTGTTTGATGGGACGACTCAATCAGTCGTCCGTTGAGCAGCTCAGGGACACGCCCGGCGCCTCGCCGATCGGACGCAGCCCTCGCCCTCACCACGATAGGAAGAAGCGTCCGTGCCAGCATCCCGTGGTGGATCCAGTGGCCAGTCGCCCTCGAGAATCGGATCACACCGTAAGCACGGCTGGCCGGCACTCTTACGCACCCGGCGGGCGTCGGCTGCCCGCAACCTACCGTTGCGCCGTGCCTGGGCCACAACATATCCCCTGTCCTCCGTGGCAGCAGCAAGACAACCGGCCAGCACCGCCGACTGCAGGCCGGGCCAGTCGTCATCGGTCCGACGTACCGATGCTTTCTGCAGGCGCCGCCTCACGTCAGGGTCCGCAGTCACCACGAAGACAGCCGCAGCGAGGGGACTGCCGAACAAAGACGCGATCGCGTCAAGGGCAAACGCGAGCGCCAGAGTCCGGCGCTGCTCGGCGCCCAGCGCAAGTCGAGACTTCGCCAGACTCAGCGGCTTTACCAGCGCGACGGCCGTCACCTGATACTTCGCCGTCGGCGCTTCCGCCTCTGACGGGACACGATGAGTCAAGACGGTCACGGGAGCAACGGCAAGGTCACCTTGGGCGACGTCGCGCGGCGTGCCGTCTGCCAGCGCTCGAGCGGCACCTCGTGATACGTGGTGGTGCGCTGCCGCGGCGTACGTCCCGCGGCGCGCACCATCGCCTCGAGCTCGTCGACCGACTTGCGCGATCCGTACGCCGATCCCGCCATCCGGCTGATGGTCTCCTCCATCAGCGTGCCGCCGAGGTCGTCGACGCCGCCGGCGAGCACCTGGCCGCACTGGTCCGGACCGAGTTTGACCCACGAGCACTGGATGTGGTCGATCCGACCGTGCAGCAGCAGTCGCGCGACGGCGTGCACGGCCCGGTTGTCGCGGACGGTCGGACCGGGCCGCGCGATCCCTGCCAGGTAGATCGGCGCGCTGGTGTGCACGAACGGCAGCGGGACGAACTCGGTAAAGCCGCCGGTCTCGCCCTGCAGGTCGCGCAGCAGCCGCAGGTGCGCGACCCAGTGGTGCGGCTGGTCGACGTGGCCGTACATCATCGTGCTGGTCGTCGGGATCCCGAGCCGGTGCGCGGTCGTCACAACCTCGACCCACTGCGCCGTCGGCAGCTTGCCCTTGGTCAGCACCCAGCGGACGTCGTCGTCGAGGATCTCGGCGGCCGTGCCGGGCAACGAGTCGACACCGGCATCGCGGGCGGCCACCAGGAACTCCTCGATGGACACCGCCATCCGGGCGGCGCCGTTGACGACCTCCATCGGCGAGAACGCGTGCAGGTGCAGCCCGGGGGCGCCGCGCTTCACGGCGCGGGCCAGGTCGAGGTAGGCCGTGCCAGGCAGCGCCGGGTCGATGCCGCCCTGCATGCAGACTTCGCTGGCCCCGACGTCCCACGCCTCGGCGGCCCGCTCGGTCACCTCGTCGAGCGAGAGCGAGTAAGCGTCGGCGTCGGTACGTCGCTGCGCGAACGCGCAGAACCGGCAGCCGGTGTAGCAGACGTTGGTGAAGTTGATGTTGCGGTTCACCACGTAGGTCACGTCGTCGCCGACGGTGTCGCGGCGGACGTCGTCGGCCAGCCGGCAGACGGCCTCGAGGTCGGTGCCATCGGCGGTGATGAGGGCCAGCGCCTGCGCATACGTAAGGGCTGCCGGATCGTCCTGAGCCACCTTGAGGGCGGCAGTCACGTCGTGGTCGAGCCGAGGCAGCTGCTTCGGCACCTGCAACGCGGACCACGCGCCGTACACTTCGTCGAAGTCGCTCCGCCGGTCGTCAGTGCGACCGGTCAGGTCGATCGTGGTGTGCAGGTCGGTGCGGCCGATCGAGACCAGGCCCCCGTCGGGCTCCTGCCACGGCCGGCCTACCGGCAGCACGTCCGCCGCCAAGCCGTCGGGACCGGCCAACGCGGCGACGTGCCCGGTCAGGCGGGGGTCGAGCCACGGCTCACGCAGGTACGGCGGGTGCGCGGTCAGCCGCTCGCGCAGCGCGAAGCCGTTGTCCGCGGTGACCGCGGCGAGCACGTCGATGTCGGGCCACGGTCGCTCCGGGTTGACGTGGTCCGGGGTCAGCGGCGAAACGCCGCCGAAGTCGTCGACGCCGGCCGCGAGCAGGGCCGTGGTCTCGGCCAGGTCGACCAGGTTGGGCGGTGCCTGCACGCGCGTCCGCGGACCCATCACGATCCGCGTAACCGCGATCGCCGCGAGGTACTCCTCCAGCGATGCGTCCGGTGTCGACCGCATCGCCGTGTCGTCCTTGGCCCGGAAGTTCTGGACGATCACCTCCTGCACGTGGCCGTGCCGGCGGTGCGCGGCGCGGATCGCGAAGACGGTCTCGGCCCGGTCGCGCACGCTTTCGCCGATGCCGACCAGCAGGCCGGTGGTGAAGGGGATCGCGTGCCGGCCGGCGTCCTCAAGAACTTGCAGCCGCACCGCCGGGTCCTTGTCAGGGCTCCCGACATGAGCCGGGATCTCCGCCGTCGTCTCGAGCATCATCCCCATCGACGGGGCGACCGGCTTGAGCCGCTGCAGCTCGACCCAGGACATCACTCCCGGGTTGAGGTGGGGCAGCAGCCCGGTCTGCTCGAGCACCGCGATCGCGCAGGCCCGGACGTAGGACAGCGTGTCGTCGTACCCGGCTGCCTCGAGCCATTCCCGCGCCGCCGGCCAGCGCTCCTCCGGCCGGTCCCCGAGGGTGAACAGCGCCTCCTTGCAGCCGAGCGCCGCCCCCTGCCGGGCAATGTCGAGGACCTCTTCCATCGACAAGTACGGCGCGGGCAGCCGGTGCGGCACCGTCGCGAACGTGCAGTAGTGACACCGGTCCCGGCACAACCGGGTCAGCGGGATGAACACCTTGCGGCTGTAGGTGACGACGCCCGGTCGGCCGGCGTCCACAAGGCCCTGGTCGCGGACCCGCGCCGCGGTCGCGCACAGCTGCCGCAGGTCGTCGCCGCGGGCCGCGAGCAGGACGGTCACCTCGTCGCTATCGAGCGACTTGCCGTCGCGGGCGCGGGCCAGCGCACGCCTCAACCCGCTGACGTGGCCTGGCACAGAGCACCCTTCTGTCAAGCTGACGCCGTCTCGGCGGAGCCGGCGACCTGCGGAGCGCGCGGGGGGCTGGCCCACGTCACCGGCCGTCGACGCCGCTGGTCGTTGTAGGCACGGCGGACGTGAACCCTACCCCCAATCATCACACCGCTCGAAGCAAACCACGATGGGATCGTCGCGTCGCAGGTTTCGACAGGGCTGCGAGGCGTCAGGCTTGCCCCAACGACGCCCCGGGTAGGGAACGTCGAACCGAAGCAGCCACCCGAACGACGTCTCGGCGTTACCCGTTCGGGGCTGGACCTAGAACGCGGTCTAGCTGAGCCAAGCCGCAGATCCGTAGGTCGCCTCGTCCAGGATGGCGGGCCGTAGGTGTAGGTGGCAATCCGTCAACCAGCGCGCGTCAGACCCGGGCAGAAGACCGGCTCTGTTCGGTTGGATGCACCTGGGGACGCGTACGGAGCCGTCACTCCGGAGCTGGCACTACCGAGCGGTTCCGGCAGCTCTCGGCGCAACTGATCCAGATCGGCACAGCCATCCGCACCACCCCCCCGACCGCGGGCGAGCGCCCGACCAGTCGTAGTCGTCCAGGTCGAGCGTGTCCGGCTAGGGCCAGCCCGTCGTCGGCCAGCACGTCGGCGGGATAGGCCGCCGCTGGTGCGGGCGGGCTCTCCGGGCTGTCCTGCGTGGCGACATCGAGCGATGTGCCTTGAACCGCGTTCGGCGACGCACCTGTTCATCGTGAGCACGTTGGCCTGTTACCACCGGCGGTCGGGGTCGCAAGGCCGGAGCCCACCGGGTTCAGCCCCGAGCGGGCCGCCAAAGCGCACATGTTCGCGTCCCTGTGCCCGAAGATTTGCAACGCGGGTCCCGACGGAGGTCTACACCGGTAGAAAGCAAGCGTCGGCGCGCATACCATCCGGCGTATGCCGGTTCGTACCGTCCTGCAACGCGGGCCTAAGGGGAAGAAAGCGGTGGCGTTCGCGGTCGACTGGCCGGGCTGGAGCCGCGGGGCGAAAACCCCCGAGGCGGCCTTCGAACTGCTTGAGTCGTACCGGGAGCGGTACCGTCCGGTCGCAGTCCTGGCCCGGACGGCCCACGAGTTCGACGCCGCCGGACCCCTCGACGTCGTCGAGGAGCGGGTCGGCACGGGTTCGACCGACTTCTGGGGCATCTCTTTTGCTCCATCTGATGTCGAGCACGAACCGATGGATGACACCGAACTGGTCCGCAAAATTACGCTGCTGCGGGCTTGTTGGGGATTCTTCGACGCGGTGGCATCGCGGGTGTCCGCTGAAATGCGCAAAGGCCCACGTGGCGGGGGGCGCGACCGCGACGAGATCGTCCGTCACACCATCCGCACCGAAAGCGAAGACTTCGCGAAGCGAGTGGGACTGCGAGTGCCAGAGAACGGTGCGCTCACGCCGAAGGGCCTGCGTGACTATCGATTGGCGTATGTCGCCACCATGCGGGCATACAACGCTGGCGAGGGCAAGCGGATGCGATCGTGGAACCTGCCGTTTCTCATCCGCCACAGTGCATTTCATGCGATGGACCACGCCTGGGAGATGGAGGACAAAGACCTCACCGCGCTCGCCGAGTGATTGGCAGGGGACACCTCACAGGCGCAGGGGTGGTGGTACTTGGCCCGGCGAGGAACTGCGCGACAACGGGGGCATCAAAGCGCTCAGTGGTGCCCGTTCCAGTCAAGGCGCGGTCCACCGACGAGCGGAACCGTGAAAATTGGCACTACCGGGTGCGGTGGCGCGGCCGCAACCAGCTGGCCAGCCTCGCTGGGGTCGCGACGCTGGACCACATCCCCCGCGAGTCAGGTCGACGCAATCATAGGTCCTGCCCTTGTGACAATCTTGCTGAGGCGACTAGCGGCCGAAGTAGCTGGCTACCGATCGTCCCGGGTCGGGCGGGGTCTCGGAATCGACGCGTTGCAGAGCGGCACCTACCCTCCGACGCGCGGCACTGGCCTCACTGGATGGGGTGGACCAGGTCACAAGGGCTTGCCGTTGCGGTGGTGCGCGCCGGACCACCGCATCCCGGCAAGTCGGCGGGCTGGCTGCTCCGACCGCACGCCACTGCCAGCAACACCCCGCAGCGGAACACCAGTCAGACGCGAGGAGCGCGGCGCAGGACGTACATGACCGGCGTCAACTTGCCGATGAACAGGTAGACAAGCCAATGCAAGCTGGCCTGCTCTACGTCGAACTCTTCCTGACCGAACTCCTCGACGATCTGCGACTTGCGGTGCCGCAGTCGCGCGAGCCGGAGCAAGGCGTCCGAGGCCGGCTGGCTGCGCTCCTCCTCGTACTCGCGCCACTGCGTTCCGATCTCCTCTTGTCGGTCGATGCTGAGTCCCGCCTCAGCGAACAGACGCTCGACCCGCGCCCGGTCGTAGTTAGCAGGGACGTTGCCCATGGGCAGGTGGACCAGATCGGCCTCCCTCGGCTCGAGCAGCTGGGTCGAGAAGACGGTGTACACCAGCAGGTGACCATCAGGGTTCAGCACCCGCCTCATCTCCGCGAGCGCCTCGGGCAGCTGATCGATGACCCCGAGAACGTCGCGGCACCAGATGAAGTCGAAGAAGGCATCGGGAAAGGGAACCGATTGGGCGACACCCTGCAGGATCGTTGCTCGCTCCGCGAGGTCAGCAGCGAGGACGGCGGCCTCGGCGCGCTCGATGTGAACCGCGAGCGGATCGATGCCTATCGCGGTGACGTCGTTGGACTTCATCAGGCGAACGAGATGACCCGCGTCCCTGCAGCCGGCATCCAGCAGCCTGTCGCCCGCCCTGAGGTAGCTGCCGGCGACCTCATGCAGATAGTCGGGACCCACCGGATCGGTGCTCTCGCTAAGCCGCTCCCAGACACCATCGGCCCCTCCGTAGACGCGAGCAAGCCGATCCAGATGCTCAGACACGAGCCCATCGTCCCCTTCACCTGAGCCCCTCGCAAGGTCGTTAAACAGGCGCGAACGGCGCCTAGTCGCCGTAACTGACGAGGCAGGTAGTGCCGGTGCTGTTCGTTGATCTTGGTGAGCTGTATCGAAAAGAGCCGCCGTTTTGTCCGTCGTTCCGCCCCTACCCGCGCTGCCGCTGTCGGGGCGCGAGCTCTGCGGTGACGTGTGCCATCACATGCTTGAGCAGATCCTCTCGTTGCTTCGGCGTCGATGCGGTGACCGGGTCGGAGTCCCCGCCGAGCCGGACGTCGGCCTAGGTCCGGTCAGGACCGTTGTGGAAGTACAGGAACGGGCTTCGATCTGAAGTGGAAGTTCGGTGGGTACTTTCCCCTGTCGCGCTGGCCGTTGATCTGACGAAGTGACGCGACAAGATCGTCGAAAGTCATGCCTTGACTCACAGGCGCAGCGTTGCCGATTGACGCATCTCGTCGATGGGACGTCTACCGACGCCAGCAGCGTACTAAGCCATCCGTGACCGATCGGCGCATGCGTCGTGCGTCGGCTTCCGATGTCACCGACCGGCCGGGATCTTCGAGAACCATGACTTCGTCGGGTCCGGAAGACGACGCGCTTCAGGAGATAGCCCGCTCGATGCGGCAGAACGGCACCCGTGGCCGTCGGGCTCCTGCAGCCTCACAGCCGGGATCTCAACACGGCGACCTCGGGCCACGGGTCGAAGCCGTGCTCGACCAGCCAGCGGACCGCGCGCAGGCTTCGCAACGACCACCACGCGCGGATCACGTCGAGGTCGACGTGGGTGCCGTAGCCGGCGACGACGTCGCCAAGGTGCTCCTCGTGTCCGAGCGTCAAGCTGGCGAGGTCGTACAAGGCAT
>JAABUT010004538.1_pt1 | contig 10946 bp, 12 predicted proteins | sample 5559281 | NCBI WGS metagenome assembly JAABUT01 (sample SAMN10711880, study PRJNA513359) | rock metagenome | isolation source: Antarctica rocks | place: Antarctica: Victoria Land, Ricker Hills nord | collected 2016-01-04 | reverse complement strand
ACGCTGGCCGCTTTGCCGGCCGGGCTGGCCTGGCTGCCCGGGGGCCAACAGCTGCTGGTCACCTTCAACGGCCTCAATGAGGTGGCCCTAATCGATGCACCGACCCGCAAGCTGCTGAGCAGGATCCCGGTCGGCAACGCCCCCCGTGACGTCGTGGTGATCGGCGGGTCCGCCTACGTCGCCAACTCCGGTGGCCGGCCGGCCGGTCCGCGGGACTTCACCAACGAGTCCTACGGCACGCCGATCGTGGCCGACACCCGCGACGGCCGGGCCGTCACCGGAACGGTGTCGCAGATCAGCCTGGCCAGCCGACGGGTCGTCCGCACGTACCCGACCGGCCTGCAGCCGACGTCGCTGCTGGCCCATGGCACCGATCTCTTGGTCACCAACTCCAACGACGATTCGGTGACCGTGATCGACACCGCTGCGCACCGGGTCGGCCAGACGATCAACGTCAACCCGGCACCGGGGAAGCGGTACGGCGCGTCACCGAACTCGCTGGCCTTCCTCGACGCCACGCACCTGGCGGTGAGCCTCGGCCGCGACAACGCCGTCGCGGTCTACGGCTACCACGGCGCCTACCAGCCGGCCGCATTCGACGGCCTGATCCCCACCGGGTGGTACCCCGGCACACTCCAGTTCGACAGCCAGCTGGGGCGGCTGGTGGTGACGAGCCTGAAAGGCATCGGTTCACGCGGCCCGCAGTCAACGATCGACGAGGGCTACCGGACCAAGCCGGCCACCGGCCACAACACCTACGACGAGACCGGCGCAATCAGCCTGGTCAAGATCCCGGATCAGGCGCAGATCGCCAAGTACACCTCGCAGGTCTTCGCCAACAACCAGTGGGTGGGTCTGGCCGCCCGCAACCAGAACGGCAGCGGCGCCGCCGCACCGGTGGCGGTGCCGGTGCACTTGGGTGACCCGTCGAAGATCAAGCATGTGTTCCTCATCGTCAAGGAAAATCGCACCTACGACCAAGTCCTGGGTGATGATCCCCGCGGCAACGGCGCGCCGGCGCTGGCCCAGTTCGGCCGGACGATAACCCCCAACCAGCATGCCCTGGCCAAGCAGTTCCCGCTGATCGACAACCTCTACGGCGGAGGGACCCTGTCCGCCGACGGGCACAACTGGCTGACCCAGGCCTTCGTAAACGATTACATCGAGCGGGAGTTTGGCAACTTCTACCGCTCCTATCCGGCCAGCGGCGCCGACTCCCTGGCCTACGCCAAATCGGGATTCATCTGGGACAACGCCCTGCGCCACGGCGTCTCGGCCCGCTCCTGGGGCGAGTACGCAAGCTATTTCGAGGCCGCAGGCGGCCAGCAGCCGACCGGCACCTGGAAGCAGTGGTACCACGACTCCCAGATCCTGGAAGGGAAGGCGACGGGTCGGCTGCACGCCCCGGTCGGCTACTACACGGCGCATTCCGACGTGCCGTCGCTGGAGAAGATCCTCGACCATGACTATCCCAACTTCCAGCTCCAGATCCCCGACCAGTACCGCGCCGACCTGTTCTCCCAGGACTTCGCCAAGTACGTCTCCACCGGCAATCTCCCGGCGCTGAACATGATGTGGGTGATGGCTGACCACACCTCCGGCTCGGCGCCGGGATTCCCCACGCCGCGGGCACAGGTCGCCGACAACGACCTGGCGACCGGGCGGATCATCGACCAGATCTCGCACAGCCCGTACTGGAAGGACACCGCCGTCTTCGTCATCGAAGACGACACCCAAGACGGGGTCGACCACGTCGACGGCCACCGCAACATCGCATTGATCGCCAGCCCGTACGCAAAGAAGGGCGCCGTCGTGCACACCTACTACTCCCAGCTCAACCTCATGCGCACCATCGAGCAGATCCTCGGACTGCCGCCGATGAACCAGATGGACCTCGCCGCAGGGCCGATGACCGACGCATTCACCAACACTCCCGACCTCACCCCCTACACCGCCAAGCCGAACCAGATCCCCCTTGACGAAATGACACCGGCCTCGGCGAAGCTGACCGGAGCCGCAAAGGCGTGGTCTGACTGGGCCGCGAAGCAGGACCTGAAATCCGAGGATATGGTCAACATGGCGCAGCTCAACCGCGACATCTGGTACGCCAGCAACGGCTACACCAAGCCCTACCCCGGCGACAAGCGGGTGCTCCTCCCGGCCGAGGTGACCGCCGATCTGCCCACCAAGTCGCAGATCCAGGCCGGCGAGCACTGAGTTTTCCCACCAGCCACGGCGGCGCCCCCACCAGGAGCGCCGCCGTGGCGCCCTCGACAGTTGCGGTCTCTCGACGCTCGCAGGCCAGGTGAGGAGTCCCGATGTTCGGATCGCCCGGTCGGTGGCCGGCGGCTCCCTGCGGCGCAATCGTCACTGCCGCCGGCCCGACGATGCGCACGGTCCTGCACGACCTGGCACTGCCCTCGTTCCGCCGGTATGCCCAGCGTTGGGGTTGGGTGGTCTGCCCGACCGACCTGACCTTCGACGGGGCCGGCGCCGATCCGGCGGCTCAGCAGGCGAAATGGGCCAAGATCGGGCTACTCCGTCAGGCCCTGCACAGCCATCCGCTGGCCTTGTGGCTCGACGCTGATGTGCTGCTGATCCGTGACGACGACGATGTGACGGCGCACCTACGCCCCGACGCTTTCCAAGCGCTGACCCTTGAGCAGGTGCCCTACGAGCACCGGGTGAATCCCAACACCGGTGTATGGCTGCTGCGCGCCGGCCCGCCGGCGTTCGCTTTCCTTGACGCGGTAGAGAGAGCCGGGCCACAGCCCGGCCCGTGGGCTGATCAGGGCGCGGTCCTTGCTGCGCTGGACTGGGACCGCGGTGACGAGCGCTATCACTGGGCCGGGCCAGGGAAGGGAAACGCCTTCCTCACCGGCACCAGCTGGTTACCTCCCGGTTGGAACCAGCCCTACCTCGGCGACCGCGCAGATGAGGACCTCTTCAACAGTTGCGCGACCTCCTACGCCGACCGACCCCAGGTGGCCGCTCCCCACGCCCTGCACTTCATGGGGATGGCTCCCGCGGCGAGGCATCGGCTCATGAGCGCCTTCGTCGCCGCGGAGACATCCGTGTGCGCCGGCCGGCCGGAATGACCGCCTGGTCGACGCACATCCTGGCCGGCTTGGCCGATTGCCCCGTGTTCGCCTGCACCCAGGTTACGGCAATCTTCGACGAGCCGGCGTGCCCTGCGGTCGACGGTCACACGTCGAAGATGGGCTCCGGCCATTCGTGTTCAGGCAGTAAATCGCGTAGTGCGGTGGAGCGATGAGGCCCGAGGACGACTCGCGTGTCGAGGTTGTCCGGCTCCACCTGACGCAAGAACTCGCGACAGCGACCACACGGTGGCAGCACGTGCAGGCGGCCGCAGTGGTCCTCCCAGACAGCGACAATGCGACTGATTCGGTACTCCCCGGCCGTCACCATTGCTGCGACAGCGGCATGCTCGGCGCAGAAGCCGGTGCCTGATCCGGTGTCGATGCAGACGCCGAGGTAACGAGCGCCCCTGTCGGTCATCAGCGCGGCGGCCACGTCCCCGAACAGGCGGTCAGCTACCCGGTGCGGATGGAGGACGCTTCGCGCCGCGGCGATGAGGTCTCGGTGAGACTCGGGACCATCCGCCATCTCGTTCGTCACGATCCTGGACGCTACCTCTGCCTCTTCCGGAGGAACTTGAGGCATCTATAGCCCGACAGCGATCCCCACTTGAAGATCACGGACGCCGGACGAGTTCTACAGTAGGGCTTCGGCGTCTCTCCAGTCTTGAATCTGGCTGAATGGGCTTCTGAGGAGCGCGTAAGAGCGATGGGCTGGGCGCGACGCGGCGTTCGCTGCTTCGGGGAGCCGCCGCGGCGGGGCTGCTGAGCGCGGCGTCCGCGGTCGGGGTGGCGGGAAGCGCGGCTGCTGCCACAACTGCCGACGTACGTGGGAATCTCACGGAAATACCGCTGTGGCGGACGGCGGCCAATCAAGGAATACTCTATGGCTCCTCGACGGCTACCTGGCAGATCTCCGACCCGGAGTACCGCTCGCTTGTCCGCCGCGAGACGGCTGTTTTGTTGACCGAGGACGACCTGCTTTGGTATCGCCTGAAGCCGACCCCCGACGCGGATCTCGACTTCACCAACGGTGACCGGATCGAGGGCAACGGTCAGCTGGTTCTCGGCGCACACCTGGTCTGGATCAGGGATTCGGGGACGGGTGGAAGCACGGCGACCTGTGGGACCTCACCGCGGCGGCGGCGCGAAAACTGCTGTTCGACACTGTCCGGGCCGTCGTCTGCAGGTACCGCGGCCGGGTGCCGATCTGGAGCGTCGTCAACGAGGCCATTGTGAACGGTCGCGGGAAGGCGTACGCGGCCTGCGCAACGATGTGTCGTGGTACCGCACGATCGGTCCCGACTACGTCGCCGCGTCGTTCCATGTCGCGCATGAAGCCGACCGCGACGCTTGCCTGCTGATGAACGACTTCGGCTACGAGACCGTCGACCAGTACGGCAACCGACCCGAGGACAAGCGACGCGCGACCCTGCAGGTCATCGACCGGCTGCTCCGCGCCGGGGCACCGGTGCACGCATTCGGAATTCAGGCCCACCTGCTAGCCGACCGGTTCGCTGACACGTTCCAGGCCTAAGACTATCGCCATTTTCTGCAGGAGCTGGCGGACCGTGGGCTCAAGATCGTGATCAGCGAGCTCGACGTCCTCGACGACGGGCTTCCCCCGCATGCCGGCCGGCGCGACCTCCTCGTCGCCGACGTCTACCGCCGCTACCTCGATGTCACTCTGGACGAGCCGGCGGTGGCCTCGGTGATCACCTTCGGGTTGTCCGACAGGTACACCTGGCTGCAGGAGGACTATCCGCGTCGCGACGGCGCCGCGCGTCGACCCCTTCCCTTCGATCGGAACATGCACCCGAAGCCGGCCTTCTTCGCGTTGCGGCACGGCCTGCACCACGCGGTACACCGCCCGCCTACCTGGAGCCCCAGGCCGACGCCGTGACCCGCTCCCCGACTCCTTCAGCGAGCTTTCACAAAGGACGGGTTCGAGGCCGGGGTCACTCCATCCCCCTGTCGGTGCGGGTGAGGGCCGCCAACAGGTCGTTCTCCCGCTCAACGCTCAGTCCCGCTGCGCGGGACCGTTGCAGTCCCTGCGCGCGTTCCCAGGCGAGGACGTCGGCGAGCAGGGCTGTTCTGGGGCGATGCACCAAGCCGGCGGCGACGGCGGCGGCCCCGGAGCGGGTAGACCAGCCGTCGCTATTGGAGTCGACCAGCCACATCGGCAAGGACTCCGGGCCCATGTACTCAGGGACGCCCTGCTCCAGCAGCCATGCAGCCGGCGCGGTCACCACAGGTCCCCGGTGCCCGCCGACCTGCCGTGACAGGACCACCCAATCCGCAAACGGCACCACCGGCCCGACGGCGTTGTAGACACCGGTCAGGCCGTTCTGCGCGCCGTCGAGTAGCCAGCCTGCGAGGTCGCGCACGTCTACGACGGCGGTTGCCGCCGCGGGAGTGTCGGGGACAAGCATCGGCCCGTCGGGGTCACGGGCCGCCCGGGCGACCCAATAGCCCGCGCGGTCACTGGGATCCCCGGGTCCGCCGATCAGCCCCGCCCGGGCGATCAGCAGCCGGTCACCGACGTACTCCTGGCTGGCCTGCTCACAGGCCACCTTCGCCGGACCGTATTGCGCTCGGTCCACGTCCTCGAGCTCGGTCGCTGGCAGGGTCGGGGCGCTCTCGTCGGCGCCGACGACGTCATGAGCGGCGTAGACATTGCCGGAGGAGACGTACGTCCAGTGCTCGGTGCGTTCAGCCAGCACGCGTAGGGCGCTCCGAACGAATCTGGGCTGCCATGACACCTCCAGCACCGCGTCCCAGGTCCGGGCGCCTAGCGGGTCGTAGGCCCCCGGCTCGTGCCGGTCGGCAACCACCAGCACGGCACCGTCGGCCACCGGTCCGCTGTTGCCTCGGGCCAGGCACGTCACTGCATGCCCGCGCTCCACCGCCTGCCGAGACAGCTCACGTCCCAACCACGCCGTCCCACCCAGCACGAGCAGCTCCACGTTGCGCAGTTAACCAGTCCCCGAGCCCTTTCCGGTGCGCAGTTTGTCGCTTGCCAGCTTGATGGGACCAGGGGCATGGCATGCGGCTGCCGCCACTGCTGGGCGCATCGCCCTGTCAACATCCGGTGGCGGCCTGAAGAACCTGGCAAGCGTGAAACATCCGAGCCGCCGACAGGCGGGTGATCCGACGTCGGAGCATCTTCTTCGGCAGCGTGTGCAAGTTGTCGAAATTGGCGACGCAGGCGCTTGGCACCCCGTCCGCGGCCGGAGTCAGCTCGAGCTCGGAGACGAGCCCGCGCACGGTCCGGGTCAGCGCCGCGACGACGACCGACCCGACGCTGTCTGCGACGGGGTCGCGCGTCAGGACGAGGACGGGCCGGTCCCCGCCCGGTGTCGCAGCGAACCAGATCTCACCTCGATGCATCGGTCCAGTCCGCCCAGTCCTCGGCGGGCTCCCAGGCCTCGATCGCGGTCAGGGAACGCTCGTCAGCGGTCAACGGCTGTTGCCGCCAGGTCTCAGCGTCCATCTCGCTTGCCAGCCGGAGCAGGTGACGACGAAGCGCGTCGCGCAGCAGCTCAGACCTGTCAACGCCGAGGCGCTCGGCCCATGCTTGTGCCTCCCGCGCGTCGCTGTCCGCGGCCCGGAAACTCAGCATCGTCATACATCCAGGGTAACTTGTCTTACGAGCGCGATCGGGTCCGCGCAGGCGAACGCCCGCGCCCGGGTCCGCCGGTCGTCCCCGCTCGCCGGCCGGGAAGTGATCGCCGACAAGGCCGCCACCGACCACCTCGGCATGCCGAGCTAGCCCCACTGGTCATCGGCACCGACACCGCGGTGTGCACCCACGTCTTCTAGTCGAAGGGACCACGCGTGGTTTGGGGAGGTGCCAGCCGCGGCAGCCGTCGGTCGAGGACCACAGCCGCGGCTGCTAGCGCGAAGAACAGCACACCAATGACCACGACGTTGCCGATCACCGGCAGATAGCCCAGAGCGTGGACGTCAACGAACGGGTAGGGATAGAAGTCGATGAGCGCGCCGCGTACCAGCGCGAAGGCCACCCAGCAGACGGGGAAGACCACCGCTAGTCCGGCGACTCGCCAAGTCACCATGCCGCGGGGGCCGAAGGCGACCCAGCCGAGCACGACTAGCACCGGAACAACTGTGTGCAACAGCAGATCAGCGACGGCGGCGGCGCCGTGCAGGTCCTGCAGCGCTGCCAGCGCCTGGTGGAAGACGACGAAGGTGATTGTGATCGCGACAAGTCCGGCCAGGCGGAACACCCGGAAGGTCGCTGACGGGTGATCTAGGCGGCGGGCGAGCAGGGCGGTGGTCACGCCGACGATGACGTTCGACTGCACGGTGAAGTAGCAGAAAACGTTGAAGATGAGGCTGGGGACGGACGTGAACCGGGCACCCTGCAGGTTTGCCGACACGTACACCTGGATTACCAGGCCGGCGAAGACGGCCACAGCGGTGGTAGCGAAGATGGTTCGGGCGATCCGCTGTTGGCTCACAACAGCACCGTAGCTGCGCTCACCGGCCAGGACGCGTCCGATCGATCATCGGAGTCAGCGCAGGATGCTGGCCAAGACCGTGCCGGCGCGGAGCCTGCCGTGTGATGAGCCGTGAGATTGATGGCGGCACACGGAAGTCCAGCCGCAGACGTGGGCTTGGCAGCCGCCAAATTGTTAAGCCGACTTGGGTCGCCAGATCCCGAGTCGGTTGCCGAGCGGGTCGATGAGGTGGGCGAATTCGATTGCCCCGTTGTCGGTCAAGGGGACAGCGACCGTGGCACCGAGTTCTTGTGCCTGATCGATCGCGACCTGCACGTCATCGACATGCACGTAGAAGATTGCCCAGTTCCCTCCGCCGATCGCCGATGTGTCCCAAAGGCCGCCACGACCTTCGTCGACCATGCTGTACTGAGCCGGCGACGAAGGCGCCCCGATTTCCCACCCGAACAACGTTCCATAGAAGGCTTTCGCAGCCCCTGGGTCGGGCGAGCCGATCTCGAAGTAGTCAATGTTGTTCGCCACGCCAACCTCCGTCGCCGATGCGATGCGCCAGGATGATGCACCACCCTCATATCTTCCCGCAAGCTTCAGCACGGCATTTGGCGTCAGCACCTCCACCCAGCCTGACCGCCATGGCGATGGCTCCGGCTCGCGACCCAGCAGGTACAACCCGAAGTCCGAAGACGGTCCTCCGGCGACAAGCCGCCTGCTGGGCAGCTCGCATACCAGCAATAAGGCCGTAAGCCGCGATCTTGTGTGCCCTCGGCAGGATTCGAACCTGCGACGCACGGTTTAGGAAGACATTTCAGCCACTTGACTGGCTCGCTTGCCGCAGTGACGATCAAGCAAATGGCAAGGTCAGAGGCGCTATAGAAGCGCTTTAGAGGAGCTAGCGCGCACTGCTGGCGACCGCTTTGCACCGGTAGTTGTGGCATGGGAATGGCACGATGGCACGACGGCTGTCGCCGCCCGGCAGTCCGGGCAGTACCTTCGCCCGGCGGTGCCGTCAGCGTTTCCGTCGAGGCACACGGCCGGAGTAAGCGCCTCAGACCCGGCGCTCTGCTGTTGAGGTCGACACTACGCGAGCATGCCGTCGACGCGGCTTCCCCAGCGCGTTCGCGCCGGCCGTGAGCGGGTGCGTTGAGACTGCTCAAGGACCCGACACCCGCCGCGTCACCGAGATCAGGTGGCTGCGAGAGGACCGCCTACATGTCATAGTGACCGAGTGAGGCTCGCGGTCGATCCGTCGGGCCCGCCATCTGAGGGGAATGCGCGCACCGGCTGGGCGACTGCCCGTCGTCGGGCGCTTGCATGGGTTGGCGAGACGGCTGTGGTGGGGATTTGCTACAAGCTTTATAGCCTCACGGCCAATGTGGCACCGCGCCAACGGGCGGTGGCTCTAGCACACACGGAGATGCTGCTTCAGCTTGAGCGCCATGCACATCTCAACATTGAGTTATACCTTAATCGCCTCTGGGCTGGGTCGCCGCTGAGGATGGGGATCGGCAACTACTACTACGATGTGATGCATTTCCTGGTGCCACTGCTCGTCCTCGGCTGGCTGTCGTCGCGGCCCGCTTCCGAGCAGCGGCCGTTCCTATTGGCTTTGGCAGGTGCGAGCATCCTGGCTCTCAGCGTGTTCTGGATGTGGCCGGCCGCACCGCCACGGCTCTTACCAGGTAGTCACTTCGTGGACACGGTCGCAAGAGTGCCGACCCTCGGCAGTGGAGGCAGTCACGGCATGGCAGCGGCGGAGAACCCCTACGCGGCGGTGCCATCACTGCATGTCACCTGGGCCTTGTGGTCGGCGGTCTGCGTCGCCCGGCTGAGCCAATCGCGTCGGTTCACGGCCCTTGCGGCGCTGCACGTAGCCGCGACTACCTTGATCATCGTCCTGACGGGCAATCACCTGCTTATCGACGCGGCCGCAGGTGGCCTCGCGCTGGCTGGGGGATTCGTCTTGGCTGCGGCAGTGTCTGCTTGCGCCCGGCTGCTACGGTCGGTAAGTCAACACTACGGCGGCGTGGTCGCAGCGGCGCCGAACGAGTCGGGTGTGGACTGCCACCCCTAATGGGTCGATTCTCGTTGGTACTGAGCCGCCCGAGCAGGATGCTTGAGGCCTGCCTACAGCAGCGTCACCGGCACGCGGGTGATGGTCCCTATTCGTTTGAGCACTGTGCCCGTATTCGTCCCGCGAGTCGAGGGCCAGGGTCGCCGTCAACGACAGATTCCATCTTGACCGGGACAATGTGTGGGCCGACCGTCAAGTTCCTTGTCGACGATCGGTTTCCAGCGCGGCGTTACCGGTCGACGGCTCGCCGCGTTGCCCGGCCCATCTCCGGAGCGGGTTTGCTGTCAGCGCCGGCCGGCCGGCGCCCGGGCCAGGTAGGCGGTCGAGATCGCGATAGCGACACCTGCAGCGGCGGTGAGTCCGAAGCCGCCGCTCGTGACCCGTACGGGTTCACCCAGCAACACTGCTCCGACGACGATCGCGACCAGAGGGTCGACGACGGTAAGCGTCGGCAACACCGCTGCGAGGTTTCCGGCCTGGTAGGCGGCCTGCGACAGCAGTAGCCCGGCGACGGCAGAGGCGAGCAGCGCTAGGGTCGTCCATCCGGGCACGGCCCGTTCTGCGCCGACTAATCCGGTTGCGTGCGCGACCACCCGGACCAGCGCGGACGTCACGCCGAACGCGCCGCCGGCGGCCACTGCGAGCAGCACTGCGCGAAGCGTGCCGTAGGTGAAACGGGCCAGGAGCAGCAGGGCGCCGACGACGAGCGCAGTTATGCCACCTAGCCCGGCGGTGGCTGGCTCGGTCAGCGTCGGGTTGCCCGAGGCGGCACGGACGGAGGCGAGCAGCACGGCCAGGCCGACGGCGATGCCGGCCGCTGCGACGAGTTCGCGGGCGGCCGGGCGGCGTGCGTGTAACAGTGCACCCAGCGGCAGAGCGAACAGCAAACCGGCCACTCCGACCGGCTGCACGATGGCCAGTGGGCCAAGCTTGAGCGCGACCACGTGGAGGATGGCCCCGAGCAGTGTGCTGGCCACTCCACCCAGCCACCTCGGCCGCCGGAGCAACGCCATGATCAGCCGCGGGGAAGCCACACCATCGCCGCCGGTGTCGGATACGGCGCTCTCCTGCAGTGCCGCCGCGCCGGCGTAGGCGAGGGCGCTGGCGAACGCGAGCAAGATCGCCCACTCCTTCAATTGCTACCTCCGTACTCGCGACCGCGCCTTATCGGTCCATCCAGGCATGCGGCGACCTGCACGGGCGAAGAACCTGAACGATGTCCCTACACACTGTAGGTGTTGATGCGTTCGGATGGCATGAACCGCGGAGACAAGCAGCCGCAGCCAAGGCCCGCTT
>JAABUT010004537.1_pt1 | contig 10948 bp, 8 predicted proteins | sample 5559281 | NCBI WGS metagenome assembly JAABUT01 (sample SAMN10711880, study PRJNA513359) | rock metagenome | isolation source: Antarctica rocks | place: Antarctica: Victoria Land, Ricker Hills nord | collected 2016-01-04 | reverse complement strand
CTGTCGAGCGACACGCCGCAAGTCGTGTGCCTACAAAGAATCGCGTTCCGGAGACCCCGCACGACCCCTGACCTGCGGCGATACAGACGATCAAGCCCGTGTGTGCCCATCATCTTCGGAAGTCCGGACAGACTGACCTGGTTCGGCCGCGGCCGCCTCGAGCCGGTTCTCGTTGTTGTTCTGCGCAACGTCCCGGGAACTGGTTGGGGTGGCGAAAGCGAAAGCTTGTTCGGCGGCTCTCCTTGACTGTTGGGAAGTGGCTGCGCAAGTCGGGCAAATGTCCTATCGTGGCTTCTTGCCCCGGGCGGTCGCTGGTTGTGCTGGACCTGCCGGTGCTGCCCGTACCGTCATGGTCTGCCTTGTTGAATGGACTGCTATGCGTCTACGCCGTTGCACTGTCGCGCTTTCGGTCGCTGCGTTGGGTGGGGTGGGGATGTCGCCGGCGTTCGCCAGCACGCCACCGGATTCTGGGACGCTCACCCCGTCCCCGACGCCTGGGGTGGTGAGTTCCGGCTGGACCGGCACTATCGCCGGCGCCAACCCCAACAGCGACTGTTCGCAGACCCCGGTGGGCGCCACCAATGATCACCACACGTTCACCTTGTCGGTGCCAGCGAACTTCTACCCCACGCACACCGTGAAGATGGAGATCTCCGAGACCGCGACCGCCGCGGACAGCATCCTGACCGTGGCCGGCCCCAAGGGGTCCGGCAGCTCCGACAACAGCTCGGTGGGTGGTTCGGAGAGCAAGACGATCCTCGATCCGCCGTCGGGGACCTACGACGCGATCACGTGCTCGTTCGCTGGTTCATCGCCCTACACCGCCAGCGTCACCCTGACCACGGCCCTGCCGACCCCGGTCACCACGACGGGTGGGACCAGCACGACCGCGGGTCCGTCCTCCTACGGCAACTACCCGCTGGCGGCCATCCCGGGTTCGGCGAAGTCCGGGGAGCCCTCGATCGGGGTGGACTGGGGTACCGGGAACGTCTACTTCCAGGCGAACCTGACCACGATCAAGGCCCAGTTTCCCTCCTACGGCGGCAGCCCGGCGCTGACCGATGTCAGCTGCCTGGCGACGACGGCGAAGACGCTGGACCCGATCATGTTCACCGACTCCCAGACCGGGCGGACCGGGGTCAGCCAGCTGCTGGCCAGCCCGTTGGCCGCGAACAGCATCACCCAGTTCTTCGACACCACCGCGACGGCCCCAGCCGGCCCGCAGACGGCCTGCATGCCCAGCCAGGGCGGCGGTGAGCTCAGCGGCCCGGATCACCAGACCCTCGGCGGCGGGGTGTACCCGAAGGCGCTGCCGGCCGGGGTCGGCCCGACCGGCGCCTACAAGCACGCGTTCTACTACTGCTCGCAGGCCATCGTGGCCGCGTTCTGCTCCCGCAGCGACAACGGCGGCACGAGTTTCGTGACCGGCGCCCCCCCGTACACCACCGCCGATGGCTGCGGTGGTCTGCACGGCCACGTCCGGGTCGGCCCGGAGGGCAATGTCTACCTGCCGAACAAGAGCTGCGGCAGCACCCAGGGGCTGGCGGTGTCCAAGGACGCCGGGCAGAGCTGGACGCTCCAGCCGGTGACCGGCACCACGGTCAGTGACGGCAGCGACCCGTCTGTGGCGGCGGACCGCGCGGGCAACGTCTACTTCGCCTCGATCAGCTCCGCGGGCAAGCCTCAGGTCTCGGTCTCGGGCGACAAGGGCACCACGTGGAAGGCGCCGATCAACATCGGCGACAACCTCAAGATCGCCAAGTCGGTGTACCCGGAGGTCATTGCCGGCGACGCAGGCCGGGCCACGGTGGCCTTCGTCGGGTCCACGACCCCTGGTGACCGCAACCTGGCCCCGTACGGCAAATCCGCCGATGGCAGCACCTACACCGGCGGCACCTTTGACATGTACACCTCCACCACGGTGGACGGCGGGGCGACTTGGAACACTCAGGACATCACCCCCACCGACCCGGTGCAGCGCGGTCAGATCTGCACCAACGGCACCACGTGCAGCGCTGGCCGCAACCTGCTGGACTTCAACGACATCACCGTGGACAAGACCGGTCACGCCCTCATCGGCTATTCCGACGGCTGCACGGCCGCCTGCGTCACCAGTACCAAGGTCAGTGACAACAAGCAGACCTCCGCGGGTGTCATCGGGCGGCAGATCAGTGGCCCGCTGCTGTTCGTCCCGCCGGCCGCCGCGGGCCGCTTCCACCCGCTGACCCCGGCCCGGATCCTGGACACCCGCACCACGTCCACCCCAGTCAAGGCCGGCGCTGACCGGCAGGTCCCGGTCATCGGCGTCGGAGGCGTGCCCGCGTCGGGGGTGTCCGCTGTGGTCCTGAAAGCGACCGTTCCCAACCCGGCGGCCCCCGGCTACTTGGAGGTTTACCCTTCGGGAAGCAAGCCGGCGATCGCCACCAGCAACGTCAACTGGCGCCCAGGACGCACCGTGTCGAACGCGGTCACAGTCAAGGTCGGCAGTGGCGGCACGGTGGGTCTGCTGGTCAACTCGGGTAGCGCTCATGTGGTGCTGGACGTTGTTGGCTGGTACGGCGACGCGACCGACCACACCGGCGACTACTACCACGCCTCCACGCCCAGCCGGATCCTGGACACCCGCCAGTCGGGCAGTGGAGGACCAGTCGCTGCGGGCGCCGACCGCGCCCTGATGATCGCCGGACACGGCGGGGTCCCCGCCAACGGGGCGAGCGCGGTCGTCATGACGCTGACCGCCGTCGACGCCACCAACCCGGCGTTCGTCCAGGTCTACCCGACCGGAAACAGGCCGGTCAGCCCGACCAGCGACGTGAACATCCTGCCGGGCCAAGCCGTCGCAGGGCTGGTCACCAGCCCGATCGGTAGCGGTGGCAGCGTCCAGCTGCATGTCAACCAGGGCAGCGTCGACCTCGTAGCGGACGTGCTCGGGTACTACGCCTCGGACGGCAGTCGGTTCATCCCGATGGCGCCGAGCCGGTTGCTGGACACCCGGATCACCGGCAAGCCGGTGATCGCCGGGAACGACCAGCCGGTGGCGGTCGGCAACCACAACAACGTGCCTGCGGACGCCCAGGGTGTCGTGGTCAACACCACCGGCGTGAACGCCACCCAGTCGCTGGACGTGGAGATGTACCCGACGGGGTCCAAGCCGCCGCGGCGCACCTCGGTGCTGAACCTGCAGGACAACCAGGCCGCGGCCGACCTGGTCATCATGCCGCTCGGCACCAGCGGCGGCGTTAACCTGAGCGCCAACATCGGCCAGACCGACATCGCCCTGGACGTCATGGGCTACTTCACCAAGTAAGCACAACCACCAGCAGGGGCGCCCCAGGCAACCGGGACGCCCCTGCTGTCCTGACCCAGCCCAGGACAACAGCAACAGCCAACACCGGGCCAACAACGACGCCTTGGGCCCTGCCGCCGGGCCTGGCTGTCCCCCACCACCCGGGAGCTCGTCTGCTTGGCGGCGCGGACCTGCAGCAGCGCCCGCTCCCCCCGGCCGTCGATGCCTTGCTCCGGGCCCGGTCCAGTGCGCTCGTCGCCGCCTTGCGCGGTCAGCCCGCGCGTCCAAATTGTCCGGTTCAGGGTCTTGTCGGCACGCCCTGGGACCGCGATAGTCCATGCGCCACGGCTGCCGTGGAGGCGGCACCGTGCCGTGACACGTCGCGCAACGTCGTACGGCGGCAGACCGCCGCGTACGGCGCCGAACCGAACACCCACTCGGAAAGGCCCCCGATGAGACGCACCACCCGCGTGTTCGTCCTACCCACCTGCCTGGCCTTGGCTGCCGGCTCGCTCGCGCTGTTCTCCGGCGCCACGCCGGCGTCGGCCAGCGGCGCGAACTTCGACCACCTCAAGAAGGTCCAGCGGCACCTGCTGTCCGGCCAGGCGGCCCTGGAGCTGTCCCGCAACGACCCGGGCAACCGCTCCACCGCCGCCAGGGCCCACAACTTCACCTACACCCCCACAGGCAACGGGGCCGAGGGTTGTCAGCAGAACCTGCGCGGCAACGTGAAGGTCAACGCGAACTGCCAGAACCTCACCGACCGGGACCTGCAGGGCCGGGGGCAGTCCAACAACGAGACCTCGATCGCCTACAACCCGACCAGGCCGGCGAACATGGTGGCCAGCGCCAACGACTACCGGCGCGGGGATGGTGCCTGCTACACCTCCTACAGCAACGACAAGGGTAAAAGCTGGCAGGACAGCACCGTGCCGTTCAGCTTCACCCGGGGGATGCCCGCGGACAACCCGAGCATCAACTTCGGCGCGCCCCGCGAGTACTGGGGTGGTGGCGGCGACACCTCGGTCGCCTACGACACCAAGGGCAACGCCTATCTGAGCTGCCAGGTCTTCAACCGCGGCAAGCCGACGAGCAGCAACCCGGACGTCTCCAGCGCGCTGCTGCTGTTCCGCTCCACCGGCAACGGCGGCGCCTCGTGGAACTTCCCCGGGCGCTACACCCGGGCCAGCGCCGACACCACGAACGGCGGGACGCAGCCCTTTCTGGACAAGCAGCTGATGACGGTGGACAACACCGTCGGCAGCCCGTATCAGGACCGGGTCTACGTGACATGGACGGAGTTCGCGGCGGACGGCTCGGCCTTCATCTACGAGGCCTACTCCTATGACTACGGCGAGACCACGAGCAAGCCGGTCCTGGTGAGCAGGAACAGCCCGAACTGCACGCAGACCTTCGGCGCCGGCCTGGTAGCCAGAACCGGTGAGAGCTCGAACTGCAACGAGAACCAGTTCTCGCAGCCGTTCACCGGCCGGGACGGCGCCCTCTACGTCGCCTACGCCAACTTCAACAACGCCGCGAGCAGCGGACTACGTGACGACAGCGGAGCGGGCGGCGGCGGTGGCGCCAACGGCAAGACGTCTGCGCCTGCCCCGTCCGACAACCACAGCCAGATCCTGCTGTCGAAGTCGACCAACGGCGGCCAGTCCTTCTCGCCGCCAGTGAAGGCCTCGGACTACTACGACCTGCCGGACTGCGCGACCTATGAGAACGGACAGGACGCGGGCCGCGCCTGCGTCCCGGAGAAGGGCAGCACCAACAACTCCTTCTTCCGCGCGACCAACTACCCCTCCGGCGCGGTCAACCCCAAGACCGGTCAGGTCGTGGTCACGGTCGGTTCCTACCTCAACGCGCACTCCAACGAGCGCAACGGCTGCGTCCCGACCGGCACCAACACCACAACGGGCGGCAACCTGTACACGGGCGTGAAGACCGCAGGTGCCTGCAACAACGACATCCTGGTCAGCACCAGCAACGACAAGGGCGCGAGCTTCACCGGGACGAAGACAGACCCGAGGAAGCTGACCAGTGTGGACCAGCAGGGCGGCCAGGCAAGGACGGACCAGTTCTGGCAGTGGGCGGCGTTCACACCCAAGGGCGTCCTGGCCGTGTCGTCCTTCGACCGGCAGTACAGCAGCGACGAGCAGACCGGCTTCTCCGACATCAGCCTGTCCGGCTCGACCGACGCGAAGCACTTCACCTCAGACCGGGTGACGTCCTCCAGCATGCCGCCGCCCACACAGTTCGCCGGTGTCTTCTACGGCGACTACACCGGGCTCGCTGCGCCCGGGGACGCCTATCCGTTCTGGATGGACACCCGCAACCCCGAGCTGTTCGCCTGCCCGGGCGACCGCTCGGTGCCCAAGGTCTGCACAGCAGCGGCGGCCAACGCCTCCGTCGCGAACGACCAAGACGTGTTCACCGCAGCGAAACGCATCCCCACCAGGTAGTCCTGCACGGCCACGGGGGCGAGTCCGCACACCGGACCCGCCCCCGCGGCCTCCCGGGAACCCTCAACTGGACAGCGCGTCATCTCAAGACTGGGGGAGGGGTTGAGCGGCGCCGTCCCAGAGTCGGCGCCAGACCACCGACCCTTCCTGCAGCACCGCCGCCGCCGTGTCCGGCTCGTCCGCCTCGATCTTGTTGATCAACTTCTGGATGTGCAGGTACATGCCGCCGCCTATCGTCAGGTCCGGCGCCCGAACGGACCACCCCCCACGATCTGCCGCCACACCGCCACACCGCCACCACGCCCACCGCAGCCGAGCCATATCGGCCCAACCCACCGCCAGGCCCACCGCCGGTCGCGCCGCCACCGCCTCGCGGGTACCGCGACTATCCAGACCCAGACCAGCGCGGGCCGTGGGGGCCAGTGTGCAGCGGCTGCCCTAGCAACCGCCGTGCGTGAGCGGCGGAGGTCGACCTGGTCCCGTCAGCTCAAGGACGCCGGTGCGCCCAGCCACCGTGGAGCCCGGAGCCAGCCCGTCCGGGGAGGGGTACGCGGCGCAGGACCGCCGTCTGGCCTCCAACAGCCTGCGGTTCCTGGGCAGCTGGGCGATCAGCGTGGGGATCCAGGGGCCGACGGGCGGCCTCTGGCTCATCCCCGCGCTCATAGCTGGCAAGCGTCGGGAGCCCGGGTTCTTGTCCTGGGGCACCTAGCGCAGTGTGTACGCCCGCGGCTCGCCGCGCTGTCAGAGATCCTTTGTGATGTTTCACCTCGTAAACGTGACAAAGGGCTTATCTTGACCGTCTACCCCAGGCTTGCGGTGTCGGGCCGGCGGGTGGTGTCCGTGCCGTCTTGGCTTGCTGCTGCGAGATGAGTTGCTCATGCGTCTGCACCGTCCCCTGTTGGTGTTGTCGGTCGCCGGGGTGACCGCGGTCGGGCTGGTGCCTGCCCTGGCCAGTTCACCGTCGTACTCCGGGGTGCTCACACCATCGCGGACCTCACCGGCCACGACGACCATCGCTCCGGTTGGCGGGACCTCCACGACGGCTGGCCCGTCGGCGTACGGGAACTACCCGCTGGCGGCGATCCCGGGGTCGGAGAGCTCCGGGGAGCCCTCGATCGGGGTGGACTGGGGGACCGGCAACGTCTACTTCCAGGCCAACCTGAACACTATCAAGGCGCAGTTCCCGTCCTACGGCGCCAGCCCGACGCTGACCGACGTCAGCTGCGCCGCGACGGCGCAGACGACGCTGGACCCGATCATGTACACCGACTCCCAGACCGGGCGGACCGGGGTCAGCCAGCTGTTGTTCAACCCGGCGGGGGCGAACAGCATCACGCAGTTCTTCGACACCACCGCGACCAGCCCGACCGGACCGCAGACCGTGTGCCAGCCGAGCCAGGGCGGCGGTGAGCTCAGCGGCCCGGATCACCAGACCCTCGGTGGCGGGGTGTACCCCAAGGTGCTGCCGGCCGGGGTCGGCCCGACCGGCGCCTACAAGCACGCGTTCTACTACTGCTCGCAGGCCATCCTGGCCGCGTTCTGCTCCCGCAGCGACAACGGCGGCACGAGTTTCGTGACCGGCGCCCCCCCGTACACCACCGCCGATGGCTGCGGGGGCCTGCACGGCCACGTCCGGGTGGGTCCGGAGGGCAACGTCTACCTGCCGAACAAGAGGTGCGGCGCCACCCAAGCGCTGGCGGTGTCCACCACCGCCGCCCAGAGCTGGACGCTCAAGCCGGTGACCGGGACGACCAAGAGTGACGGCAGCGACCCGTCGGTGGCCGCGGACCGGGCCGGCACGGTCTACTTCGCCTCGATCAGCTCCGCCGGCAAGCCGCAGGTCTCGGTCTCCGGCGACAAGGGCACCACCTGGAAGATGCCGATCAACATCGGCGACAGCGCGGGTATCGCTAAGTCGGTGTACCCGGAGGTCATAGCTGGCGACGCAGGCCGGGCCACGGTGGCCTTCGTAGGGTCCACAACCCCTGGTGACCGCAACCTCGCCCCGTACGGCAAATCCGCCGATGGCAGCACCTACACCGGTGGCACCTTTGACATGTACACCTCCACGACGGTGGACGGCGGGGCGACTTGGAACACTCAGGACATCACCCCCACCGACCCGGTGCAGCGTGGTCAAATCTGCACCAACGGCACCACGTGCAGTGCCGGCCGCAACCTGCTGGACTTCAACGACATCACCGTGGACAAGACCGGTCACGCCGTCATCGCCTACGCCGACGGCTGCACCGCCGCCTGCGTGACCAGCACCAAGGTCAGTGACAACAAGCAGACCTCCGCCGGTGTCATCGGCCGCCAGATCACCGGCCCGCTGCTGTTCGTCCCGCCGGCCGCCGCCGGCCGTTTCCACCCGCTCACCCCCGCGCGGATCCTGGACACCCGCACCACGGCCTCCCCGGTCACCGCCGGCGCTGACCGGCAGGTCGCTGTGACCGGCGTCGGTGGCGTCCCGACCACGGGGGTGTCGGCTGTGGTGCTCAACGCCACCGTGCCGTCGGCTGCGCGCGAGGGCTACCTGCAGGTCTACCCGCTGGGCGCCAAGCCGGCCGTGGCCACCAGCAACCTCAACTGGCGGCCGGGGCGCGACCAGGCGAACGCGGTGACCGTTGCGGTCGGCGCCGGCGGCAAGATTGGTCTGATGGTCAACGTCGGCAAGGCCGACGTGGCCTTGGACGTGGTGGGCTGGTATGGCGACGCGACCGACCCTGCCGGGGACTACTACCACCCGTCGACCCCGGCCCGGATTCTGGACACCCGCACCTCCGGTGGCGGCGGTCCGGTCACCGGCTCCAAGGAGCGCACCCTGGTCGTCGCCGGCCACGGCGGGGTGCCGGCAGCCGGGGTGAGCTCGGTGGTGATGACCGTGACGGCGGTCAACGCCACCACGCCGGCGTACGTCGAGGTCTACCCGACCGGCGCGCGACCGAGCCGGCCCACGAGCAACACCAACGTCGTGCCCGGCCAGGTCGTGGCGGCGCTGGTGACCAGCCCGCTGGGCTCCAGCGGGAGCGTGCAGCTGCTGGTGAATCAGGGCCGCGTGGACCTCGTTGCGGACGTCCTGGGCTACTACAGCACCGCCGGTAGCCGCTACGTCCCCCTGGCGCCGCGCCGGGTCCTGGACACCCGGTCGGCACACGCGCCGGTCGCCAGCAGCAGCGACCGCAGTGTCCCGATCGCGGGGCTGAACGGGGTGCCCACCTCAGCGACCGGCGTGGTGGTCAACACCACTGGCGTCAACGCCAGCCAGCCGCTGGACCTGGAGGTCTACCCGACCGGTTCCAAGCCCTCGCCGCGCACCTCGGTGCTCAACCAACAGGACGCGATGGCGGTGGCGGACCTCGTCATGATGCCGGTCGGCACCGGCGGCGCGATCAGCCTCAGCGCCAGCAACGGCCACACCGACGTCGTCCTGGACGTCATGGGCTACCTCGCGCCCTGAACGGGACTAAGGCAGGAAAGGCCTTGGACTGATTGAGCCGGGGCTGCGGAGGGTGTCGCGGAAGGGGTGCGGTCGTACTCGAAAGAGCCTGCGACCGAGCACTGGCCGCCAGCCCTGATCCCGCTGTGCGCCGGCTGCGCTCGGCCGGCCCACGAGGCCGGCAGGGGCGGGAAGGCCGACCGGGGCTGGGCTGGATGACCGGCCGGGATCCTGCGGCAGAGCCAGGCCGTTGCCGGCCGGGACTGGTGGCGTCCGGCACAGCAGCCCACTCCCGGGATGTTCGTGCCGTCGACGGCGTTGAGCACGACATGCAGGAACAGCGGGCTCAGCGGGTCGTCGTGGGGTTGCGGGCCGTCGGGGCCGACGCACACCTGCAGCGGGTGTCGGTGTACGACGTTCGGGGTCGGCGTACAGCTGCCCGACGGCCGGGAAGCTGTCTGGGACGCAGACAACAGCGACGTGCTCAGCGCGACCGTGATGCGCGACGGCGTCCTGGTCGGGTACGTGCCGATCGTGGCCGACAGCGCCGGGCTCGACGACCAGGCAACTGTCCAGGTCATCGCCCGCACCGACTACGACGCACCGCACGGGCAGCGCCGCGAACGCGCCCTGCCGCTTGGACCAGCCAAGCCGATGCGACGCGGCCTGCTGGCCCGGGCGCTGGAAGGCTTTCGCTGAGGCCGAGCCAAGGACGCTGGTATGCCGACAGCGCTGGTAGCCGTCACCCACCAGGTCCTGCTCTTCGACGTCCAGCGCCTCGCGCACATGCCGATCGGTCAGGTCGAGCAGTGGCCACAGACGCAGACGCGACTTCAAGCGGGAGGAACCAGCCGCAAGACGGCCTGATAGACCACGAAGTGACATAAGGCAGCTTATCGGCGAGTCAGTTGCAGGCTGGGGGAGGGGCTTGAGCGGCGCCGTCCGGGGGCCGGCGCCGCGGCTGGTCACCTGCCGGGAACTAGCCGCCAGCCCAGCCAACGGCGTTCGAGCTGGGTGAGTTCGCTGCGGCTGGCGCCGAGCAGCAGACCCCCGGGCACCAGCGCAGCAGTGAGCATCAGGGCCAGCACCAGGCTGGGGCTGCTGACGTACAGGGCGCCCAGCATGGCCGCCGTCGACGCCAGCCACCAGCCGCAGCGGCGCGCTTGTGCACCGGTACAGCCCAGCGCCAGCACCTGCGCGTTCGCCAACGCCCGCACCAGCCGTGGTGACTCCCGCATCAGCTGCACGGCGAGGGCGTTCAACACCACCTGCTGCCGGTCGGAGCCCCACGGACCCGGGGGCGTCTCTGCTGACACTCGTTGAGTGTGCACCTACGCCTGGCGCGCTGTCAGGCTCGGCGAGCACCGGTCGGGGGGCGGCGATCAGCTTGAGGAAGCCCGTCGTCTCACCGGCGGCCCGGCCGCGGTCGGTGTCGGCCAGCGCCACCAGCGACACCCTGGCCCCTCGCCGTACCGCTGGTAGGTTTCGGCCGCGCTGAGCCCGACCCGGCCGCGCCGTTGCAGTGATGACGCTCTAACTGAGTTGGCTGAAGAAGCGGGCTCTCCTGCTGGCTCCGTGGGTGGATTCAGGCTGGCTTGGCGGCCGGGTAGGTGCTTACTTCCGTTCTAGATGAGGATGCGTGTCATGTACTTGCCACCACGGCGCCGGGTACAGCCCGACCTCACCCCCTGAGGTAGGTATGCCCGACCGCACGCCGGGGTGACTGTGAGCGGGGCCGACCGGCCAGCCGACTGC
>JAABUT010004536.1_pt1 | contig 10949 bp, 16 predicted proteins | sample 5559281 | NCBI WGS metagenome assembly JAABUT01 (sample SAMN10711880, study PRJNA513359) | rock metagenome | isolation source: Antarctica rocks | place: Antarctica: Victoria Land, Ricker Hills nord | collected 2016-01-04 | reverse complement strand
ATCTTCATGACGAACTTCATCGACGCCTTCCCCGATGTGCACCACACGATCGAAAAGCTGGTGACCGACAGCGACAACATCTGGGCGCTGTACACCATGACAGGCACCCACCATGGGCCCTTGCGCGGTGTACAGCCCACCGGGAAGCGGGTTCGGTACCCCATCGTGGCGATGTACCGGGTCGCGGACGGACTCATCACCGAAGCCGACTTCGTGTCCGACGATCTCAGCATGATGCGCCAAATCGGTGGATTGCCTGAGCCAGCCCAGCCACCGCAACCGCCCATCGCCCATCGCCCATCGCCCATCGCCCAGAGGAGCAGCGCCCGGTAGCGGATCCTCTTGCGAAACGTCAGTAGTGCTGCCTGCCATCTCGGGTGGCGTGTCGTAGCGCGATGATCGTCCGACCGTCAGCCACGGTCGCAACCACCATGGCGATCGCCCCGACCTTGGCCCCGACTGCGCCCTCCCATCGCACGACGCGCATGCAGTAGGCCGCGATCACGAGATTGAGTCCGGCTCTGGCTGTCATTCATTGCCACCGACGGCTGCCCGCAAGCAGTCCAGGGACGAGGACGAGATCCGAGGCTCCGATCGCTCGCAACGCTCCAGGAGCGTCGCCGAGACGCAAGAACCTGCCAACCCGGGAGGGGGCTATCACCAGGGCGACCCCGATGGGCAAAGTAATCCACCCCACGCTGGTCGCCGCGCGCTCCGCAGTGCTGTGATCAGAGTCCATTCATGCATCCTTCATCATGACTGCAAATGGTAAGAGCCGTGGGGTCGACGGCCCGTTGGCCCCACGCTTGAGGCGAGAACCTGGGTAGATACCGTGTACGTCAACGTCTCAATCCGGTTCTCGCAATCCGATCCCCAACTGACACAGTCCAGAACCACCACGGCGGGCTCCAGGCGCGAGCTGTCGCACATCGCCCGCTCCCCCGCTGCCGGCGACCTCGCCGCGACGTGGGTCTAGACCCCAGAGGAACGTTCCCATGAGTGGTCGCACGCTTCTGCACAGTTCTGTGCGGTGGGTGTACCCCAAACCAACAGAAAACAGATGCCGGCAGATCACGCGGTATGCCAGACTCAGTGTGCGAACCCGAGAGTGACGTACGCCCTGGTTGTACTGCTGGTTGTCTACGTAGTCGCGGTGGTGGTCGTGTCCGGGTTCGGCAACACCGCGGTGACCGTGAGCGGGTGGCTCATCTTGGCGGGCGTTTTCGCGGTGGTCGCGTGTATTCAACTCTTCCGCCGCCGAAGCTGATGTCCCCGCCGGTTGCTCCACCGACCTCCCGTGTGCGCGAGTTCTTGTGGCGGCTCTTGCCCATCAGCAGGGGCAGGGAGACGTTCGCGTCGGTGAGGGTGCTCAGCGCCGAGTGCCGGAAGCGGGGCTCTCAGTTGCCGGTGGCTTCCTCCCGCGTCCTGGGACCATGCCCACAGCTCGGGCGTGCCCGAGCTGTGGGGTGCTGACGGCGCCCGTCAAGACGTCGGGAGTTCGTCCTGGGTGAGCTCGTGGCTGTCGTCGACGGTGAGCTGGCCGTGGGCCAGTCGGGACTCGAAAACTGCGATGACCAGACCTTGGCCGGTAGCAGAGGGCGCAATGAGGCCGTCATGGCCGAGGAAGTACGCGGCTTGACCAACGGCCTGGCACGCAGTCCAGTCGTCGTCAGCGATGTCATCGCCACTCAGCCCCACCTGGTCGAGGCTCGCGGTCATACGAAGATCCAAAACGCTGAGGCCAGTGGCGATGACGGTATGAAACTCGACGCCTTGGCTTATCCGTGCCGCGGCAGGCAGGCCCGTGATGTCGCACTGGCGTACGAACTCAGCGAGACACGCGTGGAGCGGTTGCGCCAGGTATACGGCAGCAAAAGCCCCGCGGGGGTTCCAGCGGCCCCCGTTCAATCGTGCGCCGGCACCAGAGCGTGGGTCGCGCCCCCGAGAGGTGAAGCGATACGTGGTGCCGGACCAGGTGGTGGGCCCAAGGTCGTTGACCCGCTGGACAACGTCTTCGTCGAGAAATGGGGTCACAGCACCACACCGTCGGCGATGGCCTCGATGAGGTCGAGGACGTCTTTGAATTCACCGGCTCGGATGCGATCGGCTGGGCTGTCATGGTTCAGCGCCCGGTTAGGGCTGAAGATCCAGAGGTTTGCGTGCTCTGGGGGCAAAACCTGGGTCAGTGCGTCGGCCACATAAGCAAGCTCGACGAGGCGTTGCTTGTTGAGTCGCTGAGGAACGACCTCGCCACTGGACCAGCGGGAGACCGAACGGGCGGAGGCGTCAACGATCGATCCGATCTCATCCTGGGTAAGTCCCAGAGTCGAGATGAGACCGGTGACCTTGTGCGCAAGAGCGCCGGGAGCAGTCATGAGTGTGTCACCCCATTTGTCGGTTGGTCTGTCATATAGTATGTCACGAGATGACGATTAGTTGATACCGGGAGGTACCTCGTGGGTGTGGAATTTCGGCTTGGACGGCAGGACCACCTCAAGGTGGAGGACTTCCTTGCGCGAAGCCCGAGCGGCGTCTCCGCCATCGTGTTGAACACCAAAGCCGCCGGTCACCAGCGGGCAGTGGCAGAGGTGGCGGCAGCAGCTGGCGTTCAGGTGCTGTACGACCCCGCCACGGAGCGGTGCACAACACCTGGGTATCAGTTGCCTGGTCATCCCTACGGAGACAACCTTCTCGACGTGAATGTCCTGGCCGCCGACCCCGCGGCCCGACTCCGTTTGATGATCGCCGTCATCGACGGGCACCCGGACGAAGCGACCACCATCACACCCCCACACTTCCTCGTCGAAGACGAGCGGTCCGCCAACCTGAACGTGGCGCTTGCTGCGGACACTCGCCACAACACCGACCTCCCAGTGCGAGCCACCGTCATCCTGGCGCGGCGCTACGGGGCCAAGGCGGCCCCTGAACATGCCAGGCAATATGCCCAGGCCGGTATCGACCAGGTAGAACTTCGGATAACACCTCTGGGGGGTGACAACGAGAGCATCGCCAAGATCGGTTCCGTGTTCGCCATGCTTGACGCCTTCCAGGCCGTCGGGCTCACCGTCGTGCTGGGTTGGTCAGGCAACATCGGGCAGGCTGCCGTTGCCCTGGGCCACGCCGACCACTACTCAGTCGGCGTGGGCATGAACGAGCAGGTTAACCACGCCGCCACGATTTCCCGACAGCAGAAACCGCCCCCGGAACCGGCACCAGGTGAGAAACCCAGGACATCCGGCGCCGTCGCCGGCATCTACCTTCCCGGCCTCGCCGCAACAGTGAGCCGAGCTGCCGGAGCGGCACTATTGGCGCACACCGACATCCGCACACGAGTGGGCTGCCGCATCGACGCCTGCGGATTCACCTTGGACAACCCGACTCGGGACGTCCGTGGGCACTATCTCCACGCGCGCACCCACGAGATGAACGAAATTCTGCGCCAGCCCGCACCCTGGCGCGCCACCCGGGAGATCGACCGCTTACAACGAGCAGTTGAATTGCGCGACCTTGTCAACAACAAGTACCGCACCAAAGACGTGCCGGAGCTCAAAAGCCGAACGTTGCGCAGCCTCATCGACGATCTACAACTCGAGCAAGCCGCCAGAACAGCTTGACCAGCTGACAGCCCATCAGTTGGAAGAGCAAGACTCGGAGCATCCCGCTGAGAGCGTGCACCGTCCGGGCTTCTTGCCGCCCCTCCACTAAACAGGGTCCCTTGAGGCGGACGCCCCCACTCCTTCGACATGCCGGTAGAGGGTGCTGCGACTCAAGCCGAGCACCTGGGCGATCTCGGTGACCGGCAGCCCGTCGTCCGCCATCCTGGTTGCCTGCTTGAGCTTGCTCGGCGTCATCACTGACGGCCGGCCCCCGGTACGTCACCCGCGCAGGTCGGCCAGGGCTGCGGGGTCGGCGAAGTCGGTGTAGCCGTAGGCGGCCTGGATCTGCCCGGCGTGCTCCCGGTTCGTCGCGTCCCGGCCGGCGCGTAGCGCTTCAGCAATCGGGGTCGGGGATACCGAGCTGGGCGGCCAGGTGGGTCGCGACGGCCAAGGGGACGTCGGCGGGGGCGGGCAGGAACGCGCCCAGGAACCGGACGGTGCACAGCTGGACGGCGAACCCGAGCCGGTTGTGCTCCCCGCGCCGGACGTCGACCAGGCCCGGTCGGCGGTGTCGAGGTAGAAGTACCGGGCCAGCTGACCGGGGTCGGGGTCGGCGGTGTAGCGGCCGTAGCGGCGCAGCTGCTCCGCGGTCAGGAACCCGTCCACTGCGCAATCCTCCGCCGGAGGCGACAGCACTAGGTATCGACCCCGGTTGATCTCTTGCTCTCGGAGAAGATGTGGCACCGCTGGGGGGTCGCTGCTGGATGTCGATCGGTGTGCCTGTCCCGGCCTGGGTACGAGTCAGTTCGGTGGGATCTCGGACGCGGCGGGAGCGGCGGTCCCGGCCGCCTCGCTGCGGTGGTAGCCGGGGCCGGCGACGGTGCGGACGTTGGTGGTGTCGACCTGCTCGGCGCAGGAAGAGCACACCAGGAGGTGACCGGCAGGGTGCCCGCAGCTGTGCTCCAGGACCGCCGGGGGCCCGTCAGGGGCGTCCCAGGCGTCCCCCCACGCCATGAGCGCGCTGACGACGGGGAACAGGTCAAGGCCTTTGCTGGTGAGCCGGTAGGTGTTCCAGTCCCGGGCCGGGTCGACGGCGACCTTCTCGACGACACCGATCCGCACGAGCTTGTCCAGGCGCGCGGCAAGGACGTTCTTCGAGATCGGCAGGGTGCGCTCCAGGTCTGTGAAGCGGCGCGGCCTGCGCAGCAGCTCCCGGACGATGAGCAGGGTCCACCGCTCGCCCACTGCCTCCAGGGCACGGGCGATCGAGCAGTCCAGGCCGGAGTAATCGCTGCCGAGCACGGTCCGACGATAGCGGCCCCCACGTCGTCGGTTGCTTCATAGGACCATTGCGGGCTACGTTGCCGGAGTGCTGCGCGACGTGGGGTGGAGGTCCTCGCGCCGGCTGACAGCCCCGGGCGGTTCGCCGCCCGCCCCGGCGGTCCCGTCGACCCGCGTACGCGGGTCGGCCCCCCGGTCACGTCCAGCCCCCGTCCCCGCCGCCCAGTCCTAGGAGAATTTCCATGCCCATGTGCGACCTGTACATCCCGACCGGGGCGCTCGAGCCGGAGGCCGAACGAACGCTCGTGGCTCGGGTGAGCGACCTGCTCGTCGAGCACGAGATGAGGCGCATTGTCGACCTCGTGCCCGACCCCACGACGGTCACGGCCAGCACTGCCCGCGCGCAGTCGATCGCGTGGATGTTCGTGCACCGCACGGACACCTACGTCGGGAACGTGCAGACCGGGCCGGACGCCAAACGCGGCCCGGTCTACAAGTTCGACGTGAAAATCCCCGAGGGCCAGATCGACGACGCGTTCATCCCGGCGATCAACAAGGACATCCTCGCGGCCCTCGTCGAGGCGGAAGCGGGACGGTGGAAGCACCCCGAGCTGCGGCTCTGGGTCTTCGTCTCCGAGATCAAGGACGGCACCTGGGGCGCGGCCGGTTACCCGCTGCACCTGGAGGCGATCATCGACTACGTCGCACCGGGCCTGGGCGCGTTGGCGGTCGACCGTTGGGAGGCCCGCAAGCCTGCCGGACCGCAGCTCCCGACGGCGCTCGGGTGATCCCTGCCGGTCCCCGGGCGGCCGCGCTGCAGCTGCAGGTGTTCTGCAGCCCGGCGCGGCCGATCCCGGGCGGGACGTTCTCGCCGATCACGTCCGCCCTGCTGATGGGCCCGACGGAGGTCGCGGTCGTCGACGCGCAGTTCCACCGGGCCGACGTCCGAGCCCTCGGGGACCTCATAGCGGCGAGCGGTCGGACCCTGACGACGATCTTGGTCACCCACGGGCACGGGGACCACTGCTTCGGCAGCGGCCACCTCCTGGCGCGGTTTCCCGGGGCGAGGTTCGTGGCGACCCCAGCGGTCGCCGCCTACCTGAGGACGCACCTGGACCGCGAGACCGCCATGGCGCGGACACTGCTGGGCGAGGACGCGGTCCTGCCCACACAGCTGCCCGACGCGATGGACACCGACGTGGTCACGGTGGACGGCATCGACATGCGCGTGCTCGACGTCGGCCAGGGCGACATCGCGCCGAGCGCCATCCTGCACGCACCCACCCTGGGTGCCGTCTGCGCCGGCGACATCGCCTACAACGGCATCCACCAGATGCTCGGGCTCGGCAGCCCCGCCGAGTGGGACCGGTGGCTGGCCAGCCTCACCACCATCGAGGCCCTGCGCCCGACCGTCGTGGTCGCCGGCCACAAGCAGCCCGGAGCCGACGACGACGCGACGCGGGTGCTCAGCCAGACCCGGACCTACATCCGGCACTTCGCTGCGGCCTACGCCCGCGCGGACACCGCGGAGGACCTCGTCGCAGAGATGCTCGATGCCTACCCAGCTCACGGGAACGTGACGACGCTGCAGTTCTCGGCGGCCCAGGCACTGCGTCGCCGCCAGCGGAGCCCGCACGGATAGGACCTGGGGGCTGGTGCTCCAGAGCCGGCCGTCCCCGAGGCGTCGAGCACCCCCTCGTCCAGCATCACCTGATCACGGTGGCCGCCAGCCTCTTCCGACCCACGTGGCAGAAAGCTGCCGCGGACAGCAACCATTACCTGATCACGCCCGGCGACGGGTCACCCCCACGTGAGCTGCAACCGACGCACGGGCCGGCGGAGCCGGTTCCGAAGGGACAGTCGTCCCACGGTGGACGCGAACTACGCCGTCGCTCACGCCGCGAAGCACGCTGGACCCTTCCACCGGACGGTCATCACACCGAACCAGCTGTGAAGGGGGAGCCCGCGAGCGCTCAGCGCCCTCAGCTGCACACGATGAACCAACAATCTCAGACCGTGGCCGGCTCCAGACGTGGCGTGCTCCGTTCCTGGTGCCGGTAGCGCAGCGGGGACTGTCCCATCTCGCGTTTGAACGCGGTGCTGAACGCGCTCTCCGAGGCGTAGCCCAGCTGCAGGGCCAGCGACCGGACGCGGACGTCGTCGTCGCGAAGGGCGCGCTGGGCGAGCAACATCCGCCAGCGGTGCAGGTAGGTCAGCGGCGGCGTCCCGGCGACCGTACGGAAGCGCTGCGCGAACGTGGTGCGGGACATCGCGGCGGCGTGCGCCAGCTCGGCCAGCCCCCAGCGGTGTCCCGGTTTGGCGTGCATGAGGGTCAGGGCGGGGCGCAGGGGCTCGTCGGTCAGCAGCCGCAGCCACCCCGAGGGCAGCTCGGCGTGGTGGAGGTAGGCGCGCAGCACCTCCAGCATCAGCAGCTGGCCGTGCTGGCGGATCGCGAACGCCGAGCCCATTCGGCCACCGGTGGCTTCCTCGACGAGGCGGTCCAGGCTGGCGCGCAGGGATGGTGAGGCTTCGGCCGTGGCCCGCACGTGCCCGACCGGTGGCAGGGCGGCGAGCAGCAGCTCGCGGCCGGCAGCGTTGAGGTCGACGCGGACACCGACGAGGACGTCCGCGGCCCCGGGGTGGGCGCCCTGCAGGTGGTGCGACGGGTCGCCCGCGGTGACCGTGATCTCGGTGGGCGGCTCGTCTCCGCTGCCACCCTCCACGGTCAGCCACGACCGCCCGTTGACGATGACGACGTCGCCGGGGCCGAGCGTGAGGGGCGTGTCGACGCCGTTGGTGCTCAGCCGAGCGTGCCCTCGCGCCACCGCCATGAGCTTGAGCGGGTCGTCGATGGTGGTCCGTGAGATCCAGCGGCCGCCGGAGACCGCGACCCCGCCCGTCAGCAGGCCGCGGATCTCGACGGCGTCGAACACCTCCGACAACGGATCACCCACCATGCCCGCACTCTAGAGCAAGAAATACGCACCGTGGAGGATTCACAGTTCGAGCGCCGCAGCGCACGGTGGTCACAGGGAGGCGCACCCGCGGCTCCCCCGACACGGCGAGGAGCCAGCCATGAGATCAGCACTGATCACCGGAGCAAACAAGAGCATCGGCCTCGAGGCCGCACGCCAGCTGCTGCAGCAGGGCCACCACGTCTACCTCGGCAGCCGCAGCCTGAGCTGCGGAGTGGCCGCGGTCGAGAAGCTGGCGGCGGAGGGGTTGACCGAGGCCGACGCGGTGCAGCTCGACGTCACCGACCCGGCGTCGGTCGCCGCCGCCCGGGCCGAGATCGGCGCGAAGACCGACGTGCTCGACGTGCTCATCAACAACTCCGGGGTCAACGGCGGCATGCCGCAGACCGCGCTGGGCGCGGACCCGGCCGCCTACCGGGACGTCTTCGAGGTCAACGTCTTCGGCGTCGTCCGGGTCACCCAGGCCTTCGTGGACCTGCTGCGCCGCTCACCGGCCCCCCGCATCGTCAACGTCAGCTCCAGCCAGGCCTCGCTCACCCTGCACAGCGACCCGACGTGGCGCTTCTACAACAACAAGGGAGCCATCTACCACCCATCGAAGGCGGCGCTGAACATGTACACCATCGACCTGGCCTACGAGCTGCGTGACACCGCGTTCCGGGTCAACGCCGTCGACCCCGGCTTCACCTCCACCGACTTCAACCACCACCGCGGCACCGGCAGCGTAGAGGTCGCCGGCACCCGAGTGGTGAAGTACGCAGTCGATGGTGAGCTACCCACGGGTGGTTTCTTCAGCGAGGAGCACAACCCCAACACCGGTGAACTTCCCTGGTGAGCACGGGTACATCAGCGCACCATCACACGACACCGGTAGGGCCTGGGCATGTCCATCACTGATCGAGTCAGCGACTCCCGGCGGGTCGAGGCCTTCAGCGAAAGCGTGTTCGCCATCGCGATCACGTTGCTGGTTTTGGATCTACGGGCGCCTGACAACACGGGCCGTTCGTCACCGACCTGATCGGCCAGTGGCCGTCCTACCTGCTGTTATCGCGGCGTTCGGGGTGTTCGGCCTGATCTGGCTCAGCCATCACGACCTGTTCTCCCGACTCGACCAGGCCAACTCGAACGGTGTCCAACTAGGATCGACCGACATGAAAGATGCAAAATTAGACGGTGCCGATTTATCGTCGGCGAATTTGTCGAAGGTCCAACATCTTGGCCCGATAAAAGCGGCGATCACTAACGATGCGACGCTGCTGCCGCCAGGGGTACCCCGGCCATCTATGCCTTCCCGGGACAGGACTGGCGTGGGTGACACCTGTGAAGGTGCCCTAGGTTAGATTAATTAGACCGATGGCGTGTCCACGGGCTGCTGTAGAATTTTGAATGGCATTTGTCTTGCGCGAAATTGGCTCATTGCCTGACCGCGGGCGTGATCTCCGCTGCGACGTCGCCGCCGAACGAATCGGCGTCGCCACCGGCTTCGTCGTCGAGACCCTCGCGCAGGATCTCCGCATGGCCCCCATGTTGCGCGGTCTTGGCCACGACCCGGGTAATCAAGCTGCCGAAGGAGGGGTGGCGCGTGCCCTCCTTCCACCAGTGGACGTAGGCCTCGATCTCCAGCGGCAGCGCATCGATCGACGCGTCGGAGTTCAGCCAGATCTGGTGGTACAAACCGACGATGTAATCGCGGGACTCGTCCGCGCGCACCCACATGTCGGCGCCGTGCCAGATCGAGCCGTCCTCCTCCCACGGCAGGGTAAACTTCGGCGGCCGGCCGACGCACTCACCGAGGTAGGACCGTTCGACGCCGACCAGGTGCTTGACCAGCCCGAGAATGTTCGTACCGCTCGGCGTAAGCGGGCGCCTCACGTCGTACTGACCGAGTTCCTCGATCGCGCGCATCTGGGCGTCGCGTCCCTCCTGCAGGTACTGCCACAGCGGACCGGTCGTCACGTCCGTCATGGGTCAAACCTATCCACGCCCACCGAACCGAGAGATGACCTTGAATGTCCTGGCAGAAGATCCCTCTACGGCGATGCGCTCGAGCCCGAGTCGGATTGAATGGACCGCGCGAACACGACGCGGGCGCGGACGCAGGGTCGCGAAAGACCAGATCTGCTCGGCGGTGGCTGTCAAGACCAACACGCCCATGCAGCCAAGATTGAACACGGTCGCCGAGGCAGCTGATTTGTTCAATCTCGACCGCTGATCGGGGTCAATCTTCGCCGCATCCCGACACTTCTTTTGTCGAGATGCAGCCAAAACTGGCTCATCGCAAATGAGGGTGTAGTCGGGGTCTGAAGCCGCCGGTGTCGAGTAGCGATCTCAGGATGTAGTTGGTGAGGTTGCGGAAGCCCAGCGCGGTGCCGCGGAGGTGTTCGAGGCGGCCGTTGATGGCTTCGGTGGGCCCGTTGCTGGTGCCGGGGCGGTCGAAGTAGGCCAGGACGTCGCCGGCGCGGCGGGTCAGGGTCCGGCCGAGGGTGATGAGCTCGGTCAGTGGTGTCGGCACGCCGGTGCTGAGGGCGTCGATGACCTTCCTCAGGGCGGTCTTGCTGGCGGTGCGGTCGGGGTCGCGGTAGGCGGTGACGATGCGCTGGTAGATGCCCCAGGTCGCCTCGACCTGCACGTGGGCCTCATCGGCGAAGACCGCGGTGAGGCGCTGGTGCTGGCGGTCGGTGAGCAGCTCGGCGCCGGTGCGCAGGACCCGCCGGATCCTCCTAGAGCGGGTCCCCGGTGCGGCCGCGGTGCCCACAGGTCTCCTGCTGCAGGCGTTGGCGGCAGCGGTCCAGGGCGTCCCCGGCGAGGGCGACGACGTGGAAGGGGTCCATCACCGCGACCGCGTCGGGCAGCGCCTCGGCGGCGGCGGTCTTGTAGCCGGTGAACCCGTCCATCGCCACGGTCTCGATCCCGGCCCGAAACGCCTGGCTCTGCTCCCGTAGCCACGTGGTGAACACCGCCTTGGAGCGGCCGGAGACCATGTCCAGCAGGCGGGCTGGGCCAGTGCCGTCCCGGACCGGGGTGAGGTCGATGATCACGGTGACGAACCGCTCGACCGAGCCGGCACCGGCCCGGGGATGGCGCCAGCAGTGCTCGT
>JAABUT010004535.1_pt1 | contig 10949 bp, 11 predicted proteins | sample 5559281 | NCBI WGS metagenome assembly JAABUT01 (sample SAMN10711880, study PRJNA513359) | rock metagenome | isolation source: Antarctica rocks | place: Antarctica: Victoria Land, Ricker Hills nord | collected 2016-01-04 | reverse complement strand
CAGCTGGTCTATACGGATGCCGCGAGTTCCGCCGCCAAGCAGGTGTCGGACGTCAACAGCATGATCGCGCAGGGCGTCGACGTGATCTTCCTGGCGCCGCGCGAGGAGAAGCCGCTGGTCCCCGCCATCATGAACGCCAAGCGGGCCGGCATCACGGTGATCCTGCTCGACCGCAACGTCGACCAGAGCCTCGCCAAGGGCGGCCGCGACTACCTCGCGTTCATCGGCTCGGATTTCATCACCGAGGGGCGGCGTTCGGCCGAATGGCTCATCAAGGCCACGGGCGGCAAGGCCAAGATCATCGAACTCGAGGGCACCACGGGCGCCTCGGCCGCGACCGACCGCAAGAAGGGCTTCGACGATGCCGTCAAGGCGCAATCCGGCATGTCGATCGTGGCGAGCCAGAACGGCGAGTTCACCCGCGACAAGGGCCGGCAGGTCGCCGAGACCCTGCTGCAGGCCCATCCCGACGCGACCGCCATCTTCGCCCACAACGACGAGATGGCGCTCGGTGCCGTGGCGGCCCTGAAGGCGGCCGGCAAGGCGCCCGGCAAGGACGTGCTGATCGTGTCGTGCGACGGCGAGAAGGAGGCCGTGCAGGCCATCATCGACGGCGAGATCGGCGCCACCTGCGAGTGCAACCCGCGCTTCGGGCCCAAGGCCTTCGCCACCATGCAGAGCTATGCGGCGGGCGAGACCATCCCGCCCATGATCATCAACGCCGACCAGTTCTACGACGCCCAGGACGCCAAGCAGTTGATCGCGACGGCGTTCTGAACCAGCCGCCTATCCTTCTCCCTGCCGGGGAGAAGGTGGCGCGTCGCGGCAGAGCCGCGAAAGTCGCCGGATGAGGAGCGAACCTCCGTCGTCGGAATCCACCCTCATCCGCCTTCGCTGCGCTCGGGCTCCTTCTCCCGCAAGCGGGAGAGGGCAGGCCTTCTTCGGCGCCCCTGGACGCGTGCACCGGGACACATCGGCCCTATGGACAGTGCTGCAAGCGCCTCCCCGCTCCTCGTCATGGAGGGCGTGACCAAGCGGTTCGGCGCGGTCCGGGCGCTCGAGAACGCCAACCTCGTGGTCGGCGCGGGCGAGGTTCATGCCCTGGTGGGCCAGAACGGGGCCGGCAAGTCGACCCTCATCAAGGTGCTGACCGGCTTCTACCGGCGGGACGCGGGCCGCATCGGCTTCGACGGCCGGCCTTTCGAAGCCGCCTCGCCCCAGGACGCACAGGCGAAGGGCATCGCCACGATCTACCAGGAGGTCAACCTCGTCGGCTTCCGCTCCGTGGCCGAGAACATCGGCCTCGGGCGCCGCTTCAGCCGCTTCGGCCTGCTCGATACCGCGCGCATGCAGGCCGAGGCCCGTGCGCTGCTCGGCCGCTTCAACCTCGACATCGACGTGCGCCGCCCGCTCGACGGCTTCCCGATCGCCACGCAGCAGATGGTGGCGATCGCGCGCGCGATCGGCTTCTCGGCCAGGCTCGTCATCATGGACGAGCCCACCTCGTCGCTCGACGACCGCGAGGTCGAGAGCCTGTTCGCCGTGGTGCGCCAGCTGCGCCGCGAGGGCGTATCGATCGTCTTCGTCAGCCACAAGCTCGACGAACTCTATGCCGTCTGCGACCGCGTCACCATCATGCGGGACGGCGCCACGGTCCGCACCGGCAGCATGGCCGAGGTCTCGAAACTCGAGCTCGTCGCCACCATGCTGGGCCGAGACCTCAACACCGTGGCCCGGCAGGGTGCGACGGGCTTCGGCGCGAAAGGGGTGGAGGGCCGGCATCGGCCCGTGCTCGAGGCCCGCGGCCTCGCCACGGCGCCGCTGGTGCATGACGTGGGCTTCGCGGTCGGGGCCGGCGAGATCGTCGGCCTGTCGGGCCTGCTCGGCGCCGGCCGCACCGAGAGCGTGCGCCTGCTGTTCGGCGCCGACCGGCTGCAAGGCGGCACGATCGCGCTCGACGGCAAGCCTTTCGCGCCCGCGGCCCCGCGCGACGCCATTGCGGCGGGCCTCGGCTTCTGCACGGAGGACCGCAAGCACGAGGGCATCATCCCGGACCTGTCGGTGCGCGAGAACCTCACCCTGGCCCTGATGCCCCGCCTCGCCGCGGCCGGCATCGTCGACGAGGCGCGGCAGCGCGCGGTCGTGGAGCGCTTCGTCAAGCGCCTCGGCATCAAATGTTCCAGCCCCGAGCAGCCCATCCGGGAACTTTCGGGCGGCAACCAGCAGAAGGTGCTGCTGGCCCGCTGGTTGTGCATGGACCCGAAGCTCCTGATCCTCGACGAGCCCACACGCGGCATCGATGTCGGCGCCAAGGCCGAGATCCAGTCGCTGATCCGCGAACTCGCCCGAGGCGGGCTCGCGGTGCTGATGGTGTCATCGGAGATCGAGGAGATCACGGAAGGCTCGGACCGGGCCTACGTGCTGCGCGACGGCCGCACGGTGAGCATGCTCGAAGGCGAGGCCCTGACGGAAGACGGCATTCTGGCCGCCATGGCGCATGGCATTCACCAAGACCGCCGCCAAGAGGCCGACCATGGATCGGCTTAACGTCGTTTGTCTCCATCTGCTGCCGGGAACCGGCTCGGGACGGGAGATCTCATGCTAATTGTGTTTGGTGGCTTGCCGGGGAGCGGGAAAACCACGATCTCGCGCGCTGTCGCGCTACGGCGGGCCGCGACTTATCTTCGGATCGACACGATTGAACAGGCGATCCGCGCTACAGGTGTCCTGGCGGGAGACATCGGACCGGCGGGCTACGACGTCGCCAACCGACTCGCGGAAGACAACTTGGTCGACGGGAGCATAGTGGTTGTCGATTGCGTCAATCCGGTCGACGAGAGCCGCCGAGGCTGGAGGAGCGTCGCGGCCCGTTCCGGGGCCGGCCTGATCGAGGTGGAGGTCGTCTGCTCGGACCCGATGGAGCATAGGCGGAGGGTGGAGGGGCGCATTCCCGATATTGAGGGCCTCAAGCCGCCAACCTGGACGAGTGTCATGAGCCATGATTACGAGATATGGCATGAACCGCATCTCGTCCTCGACACGGCTCGCCTACCCCCTGAGGACACTATCGCAATCGTCGAGAGGCACATCGTCGATATGGCCGGCATCAAAACCGCGCCGCCACCTGAGAGCGGCGGCACTTGACCGAACACGCCCTGCCTCTCAGCAACCACGCCGGCGGGCTCGGGCTGACGCTGCGGCGCAACGGCGCCCTCGCGGCGCTGGTCCTGCTCCTGGTGTTCAACGCCGCGGTCACGCCGAACTTCCTGTCTTTGCAGACCTTGAACGTCAACCTGACCCAGGTGGCGCCCATCGTCATCGTGGCGGTCGGCATGACGCTGGTGATCGCGACCGGCGGCATCGACCTTTCGGTGGGGTCGCTCATGGCCATCGCGGGGGCGCTGGCCCCGCTGGTCTTCACCGGCCAGCTTTTCCCGATCCCCTCGGAGGCGCTCGCCATCGCGCTCGGCATCCTGCTGCCGGTGGTGGCCGTGGCGGCTTTGGGTTGGCTCAACGGCGTGGTGATCACGCGCTACCGCATCCAGCCGATCGTGGCCACGCTGGTCCTCTACATCGCCGGGCGCGGCATCGCCCAGGTCGTGACCAACGGCAACCTGCAGGTCTTCGCCGTGCCCGGGTTCCAGTTCCTCGGCCTCGGCCGGGTGCTGGGCATTCCGGTCCAGGCGATCCTCATGGCGGTCGTCGTGGCCCTGGCGGCCTTCGCGCTGCACCGCTCGCTGATCGGCCGGCAGATCCTCGCCGTCGGCGGCAACGAGCGGGCGGCGCGGCTCAGCGGCGTGCCGGTGGCGCGGGTCAAGCGCACCGTCTATCTCGTCAGCGGCGTCTGCGCCGGCATCGCGGGGCTGGTCACCGTGGCGATCAATTCGTCGTCGGACGCCAACCTCGTGGGCTCCGGCATGGAGCTCGATGCCATCGCGGCCGTGGCGGTCGGCGGCACGCTGCTCAGCGGCGGCCGCGCCACGGTGCTGGGCACCCTCATCGGCGCCCTCATCATCCAGCTGGTCCGCACCACGCTGATCGCCAACGGCATCCCGGATGCCGCGGCGCTGGTGGTCAAGGCCGGGCTCATCATCGTGGCGGTCTGGGTACAGCGGCAGGGGAGATCGTCGTGATCACGGCCGGGCGCGAGCACCGGCTCGCCGTACTCAGCCGCTACGGCGTCGTGCTGGGCCTCGTGGCCCTGATCCTCTTCGGGGCGCTGCGCTACGACCACTTCCTGAGCCCCTTCAACATCCTGTCGTTCCTGGCCTATAATTCCATGTTCGCGTTGGTGAGCCTCGGCATGGCCTTCGTCATCATGACGGGCGGGATCGACCTGTCGGTCGGCGCCGTGGTGGCGCTGGGCAGCGTGGCGGCCGCGCTCGCCTCGCCCTACGGATCCTGGGCGGGCTTCGGCGCCGGGCTCGGGGCGGGGCTCGCGGTGGGGCTGTTCAACGGTTTCGCTGTGGTGGGCCTGGGTATCGCGCCCTTCATCGCCACGCTGGCCACCATGCTGGCGGCGAGGGGTGCGGCGCTGCTGCTCGCAGGCAATGTCTCGGTTTCCGTCTCCTACGACAGCGGCTTCACGGAGCTCGGCCAGGGCTTCATCTTCGGCGCACCGACCCCGGCCCTGATGGCGCTCGCAGCCGGCGTCGCGGGCTGGGTGATGCTGGAGCGCACGGCTTTCGGCCGCACCGTATTGGCGGTGGGTGGCAACGAGGAGGCGACACGGCTGATGGGGCTGCCGGCCGATCGGACGAAATGGATCGTCTATGCATCGAGCGGCGCCCTGGCCGGCACCGCGGGCGTGATCCTGGCGGCGCAGTTCGGGGCCGGCCAGCCCGTCGAGGGCGCCGGCTGGGAGCTCTTCGCGATCTCGGCCGTGGTGGTGGGCGGCACCCCGCTCAGCGGCGGCAACGGATCGGTGGTGACCACGCTCGCCGGCGTGATCCTGCTGGGCCTGATCTTCAATATCCTGAATTTCGAGAACGGGCTCGGCTGGATCAGCCTCTCGGCCTATTGGCAATCCGTGATCCGCGGCCTGTTCCTTCTGGTCGTGGTCGTGGGACAGGCCAAGCTCGTGATGCGGTCCGATCCGCGCGAGGCTTGACGCCCGGTGCGAGAGCTTGACTCCGGTCCCGGTTTCGTTAGGCACCCCAGGAGGACGGGCCGGTTCGCCGGCCCACCGCCGGGTCTCTCCGAAGCGGAGCGGCGGACCCGGTCCTTCGCGGGCGGTCTGGCCCGCGGAGCGTTGGAGGCGAGATGCTGAGACTGTTGCAGGCCGCCCCGGCTCCGTTCCCGCGGCGCCGCCGCGTGTCCGTCATCCGCCGCGCTGGCGTCACGCTGGCGTCAGGCTTCGTGGGCACGGCAGTGCTGGCCGCGCTCTGGGGCGCGACGGGACAGGCCCTGGCCCAGGGCGTCGCAAAGGCGAAGTACGGCGACTGGGAAATGCGGTGCGAGACGCCGCCGGGCGCCCCCCGGGAGCAATGCGCGCTGATCCAGCGCATCGAGGACAAGGATCGTCCCAACGTCAATCTCGTGGTCATCGTGCTGAAGACGGCCGACGGCAAGAGCCGGCTCCTGCGCGTGGTGGCGCCGCTCGGCGTGCTGCTGCCCTCCGGCCTGGGCCTCAAGATCGACCAAGCCGACGTCGGCCGGGCCGGCTTCGTGCGCTGCCTGCCGACCGGCTGCGTCGCCGAGGTCATGATGGAGGACAAGCTGATCGACCAGCTGAAGGGCGGCAATACGGCCACCTTCATCATCTTTCAGACGCCCGAGGAGGGCATCGGTATCCCGCTGACCCTCACGGGCTTCAAGGATGGGTTCGACAAGCTGCCCTGACGACACTGACCATTGTCGCCCGCCGCACGAAGGTCGGACGATGCGTGCTATGGTGCCGGCCGTCGGGCTTGCGATCCGGGCGTAGAGGAACCCCAGGATGAATCGAGTTGGTAAGCGTGCCGTCGCCCTTCTCTGGGCCGGGTCGACCCTGGGCGGATGCGCCGCGACCGACAAGCTGATCCCGTCCTCCGACGGGGGCGGCTCCGTGTTCGGCAACCTCCTCGCCTTCAACACCACCAAGCCCGGCCCCGTGCCGGCCGCATCCCGGGCGGAAGTCCCGCTGGAGTGCCCGAAGATCGACGTGCTCGACGGCACGGCGTCCTACCGGACCTATGCGGGCACGGACCAGACCAACGGCAACGTCCGCTACCAGTTCTCCATGGGCGATGTCGCGCGCGACTGCACGAGGTCGGGCGACCAGATCCTGCTGAAGGTCGGGGTCGAAGGCCGCGTGTTGCTCGGGCCGGCCGGCAATGCGGGCAGCTTCACCGTGCCGGTCCGTATCGCGGTGCGCCACGACAGCGACGGGAAAGCCGCGGCGACGAAACTCTACCAGGTTCCGGCGTCGATCGCGGCGGGCGCTGATGCGGCGACCTTCCAGGTGGTATCCGACCCGCTTGCGGTGCCCTTCGTCTCGAACAGCGCCGGCGACGACTACACGATCCTCGTCGGCTTCGATACCGGCACCAAGGCACCGGCCACGACGGCCGTGAAGGAGCGCCGGGGACGCCGCGCCAAGGATGCGGTTGCGCCGGATGCGGGCAAACCGCCCCGGGGCTGACGGGCGGGGCACCGACCCCTTCCGGTCGCCTGAAGCGGAACCTCCGCCTAGCCTGCGGGTTTGGCTGCAGGACTGCTTGAGGGAGAAACGACATGGACAAAGATCGTATCACGGGCGCCGCCAAGGAAGTCGGCGGCAAGGTTCAGGGCGCCGCTGGCAACCTGACCGGCGACCACAAGACCGAACTCGAAGGTCGCTTCCACGAAGCCTCCGGCAAAGGGCAGAGCACGGTCGGTCAGGCGAAGGACGCCGTGCGCGATGCCGCCGGCACCGCCTCGCAGACCGCCAAGGACGCGTTCAACAACCCGGGAGCCTCGGCCGGACAGGCCAAGGATGCCGTGCGCGGCGCTGCCGGCTCTGCCGCTGGTGCGGCCAAGGATGCCTACGACAACGCTGGCAGCTACGCCGGACAGGCAAAAGAGACGGTCCGCAACGCTGCCAGTTCTGCCGCCGAGACGGCGAAAGACGCCTACAACAATCCGGACCGCTATGTCGGCCAAGCCAAGGACGCGGTGCAGAGCGCGGCCAGCGTGGCCACCGATTATGCCCAGGATGCGTATAACAACTCCGGACAATATATCCGTCAGGGCAGTGACGTGGTGGCCCAGCAGGTCGAGGAAAACCCGCTGGTGGCTCTGCTCATCGCCGGCGCTGTCGGCTACGGTCTGGCCTTGTTGATCCACGGCCGCGGCTGATCGATCTCACCCGGGAGATCGTCTTCTTTGCCGTGGTGCACGCGTCGGATCCCCAGACGGACGCAGGCCCCGGCAAGATGGCCTAAGTTTAACGAGGACGCCCGATTAGGACCGCATTCGGCCTCCAGTCTGGCGATCGACCGCCGCCAACGCTACGGCACAAGCGGAACCAAGAGTTCGTGAGTTCGTTCTTCGAGCAATCGATCTTGGGTGATCCGCCCCAAAAAGGCGGCCGTTAAGGAGACTCCGGATGATCACACAGTTCAGGCTCGGAGTGATTGCCGTTACGTGGATCCTCGTTCAAGCCGTTCTCGTGGCCGACGTGATCTATCGGGTCTCGCAGTCCTCAATGTAGCATAGCGGGCGGTCCCTCTGGGCAAGATCCGCCGTTGCCCATCAAGCAGGAACCCGAAGCGAGACGGCTCGTTTCGGGTTCTTTCGTTGGAGATGGACCGGGGCTTTCCTGAGAGACGGAAACCGGTGCGGTTTCCGGTCGGGCTCGGATCCCGTGCCTCTCCTCGTCAGGCCAAGTGGGCCGATAGGAGCTTGTTCATCTCGAACATGGTGGCGCTGTCCTTGCCAAACACGGCCTTGAGGCTTGGGTCGGCCAGGATCTCGCGCTTGTTGGCGGGATTCTGCAAGTTGTGCTTGCGGATGTATTCCCAGACCTTGCTGACGACCTCGGTGCGAGCCAGGGGTGCTGCACCGACGATCACGGCGAGGTCCTTCGACGGCGTGAGCGGCTTCTTCAGGGCCGCATTCGGGCCCTTGGTCGAGGTCTTGGCGTCCGCCTGGGCCGTCTTGGCGGCCTTGGCCTTCGCCGGCGCTTTCGCAGGGGCTTTGGCCTTCGTGTCCTTCGCCGGCTTCTCGGCATCCTTGGTGGTCTTGGCCGTTTTCGTCGCCATCTGACTGTCTCCTGCTGTCCCGGTCGAACTCGAACCCGCACCGAATCGCCGGAACAGGCTCAATTTTTCAGCGTAACCTTGGTGGGCCAAGCGCCGCAATGGCCGTTTGCGCACCATGCCTCACTGCGAGTGCCGCGAGGAGGTCCGGCGTTCCTCGCCGCCGCATAATCCTGTGGAGAGTATCGATTTCTCAGAGGACGGGTGTTGCGTTGCCGAATGCGGCGGAGGGCAGGCGCAGCATGGCGCGGGCCTCGGCCGGGGTGGCGAGCCTGCGGCCGTGCCGGGCCACGAGGTCGACCGTCAGCCTCACGAGCTCGACATTGCCGGCCGCGAGCCTGTCCTTGGCGACGCGGATGTTGTCCTCGAGACCGGTCCGGACATGCCCGCCGAGCGCGAGCGCCCAGTTCGCCACCTCGATCTGATGCCGGCCGATGCCGGCCGCCGTCCACGTGGCGTCGGGCAGCACCGTCAGGGCTTCGTCGACCAGGATCGCGAGCACCCGCTCCAAGGCCGGCATCGCGTTCCTGACGCCGAGCACGAACTGAAGGTGGGCGTGCTTGTCCATGCGGCCCTCGTCGACCAGCCGCTTCGCGCCATGGATATGAGAGAGGTCGAAGATCTCGATCTCGGGCTTGACGCCGTAGAGCTTCATCTTGTCGGCGAGTTCGTTCACCAGCGGAGGCTGGTTCTCGTAGACGATCGACGGGAAATTGACCGAGCCGGTCGACAGCGACGCCATGTCGGGCCTGAATTCCAAGGCCGCCGAGCGCTGGGCCGGGGTGCGGCCGCGGCCGCCCGTCGAGAACTGGACGATCATGCAGGGGCAATGCTTCCGCACCCCCTCCTGCACCTGACGGAACAGCTCGGGGTCGGAGGACGGCGACTGGTCCGGTTCGCGGACGTGGATGTGGACCAACGTGGCGCCGGCCTCGAAGGCAGCATGGGTCGACTCGATCTGCTGCGCCGGCGTCACCGGCAGGGACGGGTTGTCGGAGGTGCGCGGGACGGAACCCGTGATGGCCACGGCGACGATGACGGGGGACGACATGGAGGGGCCTCGGGTCGATTAGGCGGGACAGGACGGGAACGACAGGGTGGCCGCCAGCGACAGTGCCGTGCGCAGGGCTGCGCCGGTCGCGACGAGTAACTGGGGGAGCACGAGCCATTCCAGCGTCCAGGCACTTCCGGAGCGCTCGTTCTCGTGGACAAGAGCGCCGCCGAGGGTGCCGGCCAGGCCCGCCGTGAAGCGCGCCAGCGTAATCAGCAATTCCGCCGCCACCGGATTATGCTTGTGGGCCATGGCCGACGAGGTGCCGCCACCCGAGAGCGCGGCGGTGCCGACCTCGTTCTGCACCATCAGGGCGACATCCTGGCCCATCTTGCCGAGACTGCCCGCCACCATGGCGAGCCAGCCGCCGAACTCGACGATGCCGTCGCGTTGCGAGTGCCACGATTCCGCGTTGCCGAGGCCGAGCCGTCGTGCCATCTCGGCCGCCACGGCCTCGGCCTGTGCTCCCAGCGCGCCCCGGGTGCCGACCGGGCCTCCAAGCTGCAACACCAGCAGGCGCGGCCGGAGTTCGGCGAGCCAGTCGCGATGGCGGCCGAGCGGCGCCCGCCAGGTTCGGACCTTGTCGGCCGCCCTGAAGGGCAGCGCCTGCTGCATGCGGGTCTGGGCCATCAAGGACACGGCGCCGTCGCGGTCCCCCAGGGCACCCAACGCAGCGTCGAGCGCGACCAGGCGGCGATCGACGAGCGCGAGGGCCGGGGCGAGGCGCAGGACCAGGCTCGCATCGACGACGTCCTGGCTCGTGGCGCCGCGGGTGCAGATCCTGGCTCTCGGGTTCGCCGATCGCGGCACGAAGCTGGCGCAGCAACTCGGGCACCACGACGCCGTCTCGGGCCATGCCGGCCTGCAGGGCCGGCCGGTCTGCCGCGAAGGTGGTGCAGGCCCGCACGATATGGGCGGCATGGCTTGCCGGGATCAGGCCGGCCGCGGCCTCGGACCCGGCGAGCACGCTCTCGAAACGCAACATGGCGGCGAGGTCGGCGTCGTCGGTGAACAGCGCCTCGATCTCGGAATCGCCGACCAGCGCCGAGACCATCATGGGTGGTCCGCCAGGGTATCCGGACCCTCACCCCCTACCCCTCTCCACAAGGGAGAGGGGGGAAGCTGCGGCGATCGTGCAGCACCTCTACTCCCCTCTCCCTTGTGGAGAGGGGTTGGGGGTGAGGGTCGCGCCATTCCCTCACACATCGAAGAACACCGTCTCGCGGTGGCCTTGCAGGTGAATGTCGAAGATGTAGACAGGCAGTCCGTTCTCGACGCTTCGTGGCGCCACCAGTGTCTCCGCCCGGGCCGGATGTTCCACGCGCTTCAGCACCGGGCAGTCCCGGTTCGCCACTGCCTCGTCGCCGAAATACATCCTGGTCTGCAGGCCGATGTTGATACCGCGCGCCACGATGAACATCGTGATGTGAGGCGCCATCGGTCGGCCGTCGATGCAGGGCACGCGGCCCGGCTTGATGGTCTCGAAGCGGAATTCGCCGGTGTCCCGATGGGTCGGCTGGCGGCCCCAGCCGACGAAATGCGGGTCCGCCACCCCGCGCTTCTCCGCCGGGCTGTTGTAGAGCCCGTCGGCATCGGCCTGCCAGATCTCGACCAGCGCATCGTTCAGCGGCTTGCCGAGCCCGTCGAGGATGCGGCCCTTGACCAGGATGCGCTCGCCC
>JAABUT010004532.1_pt1 | contig 10953 bp, 11 predicted proteins | sample 5559281 | NCBI WGS metagenome assembly JAABUT01 (sample SAMN10711880, study PRJNA513359) | rock metagenome | isolation source: Antarctica rocks | place: Antarctica: Victoria Land, Ricker Hills nord | collected 2016-01-04 | reverse complement strand
GCCCGAAGAGGCGGCGGACTAACGCATCGGGTGGACCAATTCCGGGTTCAGGTCACAGAGCAGCTTGGATACGCGGACATCATCATGACACTCGGCACGTACACGAGTGTGATGCCGGGGATGCAAGAAGGCGTGGCAAAGGCGACTGCGCAGGTACTTTTTAGGGTCGATCACATATCACACAAATAACGGTAGTGCCCTGCGAAGGCCGCTTCATGTCTTCTCAATCTCTTGCTATACAAGGGAGAAAAGTGGAGCCCTGATCCGGACTTGAACCGGAGACCTCATTCTTACCAAGAATGTGCTCTACCAACTGAGCTATCAGGGCGCGTTCACTGGTGGGGAGGGAGGGATTCGAACCCCCGTAGGTTTCCCAACTGGTTTACAGCCAGTCCCATTTGGCCGCTCTGGTACCTCCCCAAAGTATTGAACCGTGAACCGTGACCTGTGCAACCTGCAAAGCGTGGAGCCGACGGCCGGACTTGAACCGGCAACCTACGGTTTACAAAACCGTTGCTCTGCCATTGAGCTACATCGGCCAGTCGCTCCACGCGGCGTCCCCGCCGCGCACCGAGTATAGGCGACGCGCCCCGGATGGTCAAGGCGAGAAAAAATGTGTGTTGCTGTCCAGTGATTCTGTCCTGTCGCTGTTGGTAGCCCCGTTTCCATAGATGATGCGTCCCCGGTTTCGCCGTGCTGACCCGTGCGACCGCCCGCTCCGGGCGCAGGGGTGGGCGCGGCGCGACCGCCACGGGCGCGTCCGCCGTGTGCCCGCCGCAGCGGCGCTTCCCGCGGTGCAGCCGTCGTCACGAGACCGTCTCCGTCATCATCGACCGCCCCACTGCCAGCGCGCGCGCCCTTCACTGGCGGTGCGGCCCCGGCAGCAGGGGCAGCCGCTCCCCGCCGAAGCGCACCGTGTTGTCCATTCCCACTGTCCGCTGATCCTTGAAACACAAGCGGGGGTCGCGGTCCGTTCCCGCCGCCGTCACCCGGTAGCACGCTCCTTCCTCTGCCGCCGGCACCATGAAGCCAGCTGTGGTCATCGGCGCGGCAGAGCAGCGCCAGCACTTCCCCCATCGTCCTGCCCAGAGATACGGTATTAGTTGTCAAGCAGCAGCCAGTGCGGGATCGACGATTCGATAATTCGACTGATACCGTTGCTGCTTTGTCACCAGTGCCCACGCCAGGTGCAACAGCTTGCGTGCCGCCGCACAGCGCGCCACCTTGCTCGGCTTGCCCGCCGCACGCAAGCGGGCGTAGAACGCGTTGAGTGCCGGGTTGTGCCGCACCGCCGCCAGCGTCGCCATGTACAAGGCGGTGCGCAGTCGGCTCTGCCCGCCATGCCCGATACCCGCCCGCCCGCGCACGCTCGTCCCCGACGTGTGCGGCATTGGTGCCAGCCCCGCGTAGGCCGTCGCCGCCTCGGGCGTGGCGCACAGGGTGAAGTTCATCGTGCTCACCAGCAGCCATGCCGCCGTCAACACCCCGATTCCCGGTGCGCTCGTCAGGCAAGCGAGCGACTCCGCCCAATCGCTCGTCGCCAACACGGCGGCAATCTCCGCTTCCAGATCGGTAATCCGCGCGTCGAGCATGGCGATCACGCCGTCCAGATGATCCCGCACCGAGGCGACGACCACCGGCCATTGCAGGAGTGCGTGCCGCTGGTTGCGCGTCTACTGCCGCATCGTGACCAGGGCATCGCGGGCGGTGAGGCGCTGTCGGACTTCGTGATAGACCGCAGGCGGCGGCGTCCATACCGCAGGCTGCAACGCAGCGGCCAACTGCGTCAGGTTCTGCGCATCGAGCGGATCGGTCTTGGCGCGGCGCAACCGGGCCTTGGCGAAGTGGTACGCCTGCAAGGGATTGATGACGCTGACACCGTAGCCCGCCGTGTGCAGGGTGACGGCGAAGGGCGACCCAGTAACTGCCGGTCGCTTCGAGGACGACAAGGGTGGCGGCGGGCAGGGTGTCGGTCGCGACGAGCTGGCGCTGCAGGGAAGCGAACCCGCTCGGTTGTTGGGGATGGGTGACGGGCGGGGTGGGCGCTCCACCGGGTGGCATCCAGGCGGCGGTGAAAGTGGCCGCTGCGATGTCGATCCCCACATACAACTGGTAACTGGCAATCGGGTTCTCCATCTTCCTCCTCCATTTCGCGACGATGGCATCATGCTCCGGTTCAGCGAGCGGCGGGCGTCTTGCCTCGTGATGCGTGGTCAAGGCCACTCGATACGGTCCAGACTTGCCGCGTCCCGGAGGAAGGGGACACGCTCTGGGACGCAGTCGTTGCTGCACGGGCACCCGCGTCCTCTCTATCCGCCGCGAACCGTTACCTCCAATATACGAGGGCACCCGTCAAGCGCCGCGCACAACGGCAGCCGTGGCCCGCGTCCTTCCAGCCAGTCGTGCGGGCTGGCAGCAATCGGTACGCGGCTACCGTGCCCGCCGACTGCAGTGTGGCGGCGCGCGTCGCGTGCGCGGGCTGCTGATCCCCGCTGCCCCCAGAATGCGTCGCACCCTCGACCGCGAGCGGGCGATCCCTTCCTGCTCGCCCAGGTGTTCCGTCAGATGCACGTGATTGAACCCCACGTACCGCTCGGTTGCGAACGCGATGATCGCCTGCCGGCTCTCCTCAGCCCCGGCATTGACCGGCACCCGCCCCCGATTGCCGGGCACCAGCGCCGCCACCCCGTCCCGCCGGAACCCGGCCAGCAATCACTTCGTCTGTCGTTCCGAGAGCGCCAACCGTTCCGCCGCTCCCGCCACCGTCACTGCCCCCCTCACGACCTGCGTGAGGATGATGACCCGTCGTTGTTCCTGAATATTCACCATCATGTTCTCTATGGGGTGACAGTTTCACCGAACAGTTACCGGGTGTCAGAATCATAGAACACCGACAATGATCGCGTCGCGAACGTCTCCCATCGCCCCGAAATGCGGTAGGATACGCACGACAGCCGTATGTGGAGCAGGAGGGGCAGCATGGCGCGAAAACGCGAGCGCGAGGGACGCGAGAACGCACTCTCTGAGAGCGAATTGGGCCGCACGCTCGCGAAGTTGCAGGAGCGGCTGGCGCGATTGGAAGGGCACGTCTTCGGGCAGAGCGCCGTCAGCGCGAATGGCGCGGCGTCGGGGCCGGACGGCGACGCGATCTTCGCGGTGCCGCTGGACGGCAGCGTGCGTGTGCTTGCCGCGCTGGCGAGTATGCCGCGCCTCGCGCTCTACCGCGCCGTGCTGGAGCAACCCGCGACGAGCAGCGCGCTGATGGCGGCGGCGGGCCTCAACACGACGGGGCAGCTCTACCATCACCTGCGCGAGTTGATCGGTGCGGGGCTGATCGTGCAGGAGGGGCGGGATCGCTACGCCCTCGTCCCCGAACGCCTCCCCGCGACGCGCGCGATTCTCAGCGCCGCGCTCGGCGTCGCGCAGGCGGCCAAACTGACAGCGGGCGCGACGGCGTGAGTGGCAGCCCCGCCGTGCACCTCGCGGATGTCACCGTCACCTTCCCCGCCGCGCGCCGGGACGAGCCGCCGCTGACCGCCGTATCGGATCTGTCGCTGACGGTCCCACCGGGGATGTTCGTCACGGTCATCGGCCCCTCCGGCTGTGGCAAGAGCACGCTCTTCGGCCTGCTGGCCGGCCTCTTGATCCCGGCGACGGGCGGGGTGACGGTGCATGGCGCGTCGGTCGTCGGGGAGCCGGGGCACGTCGGCTACATGCCGCAGCGCGATCTGCTCCTCCCGTGGCGCACGGTGCTCGAGAATGTGACGCTCGGCCCGGAACTCGCGGGGCGTTGCGCCCTCCGCGATGCGCGCCGCGACGCGCGGGGTCGGCTGCCGACCTTCGGCCTGGAGGGGTTCGCGGATGTCTACCCCGCCACGCTCTCCGGCGGGATGCGCCAGCGCGCCGCGCTCCTCCGCACCGTATTAATGGAGCGCGACGTGCTCCTGCTCGACGAGCCGTTCGGCGCGCTCGACGCCCTGACGCGGGCATCATTGCAGGAATGGTTGCTCGGCGTCTGGGCGCGGGAGGGGCAGACTGTCCTCTTCATCACGCACGACGTGGACGAGGCGGTCTTCCTCGCCGATCGCGTCGTCGTGATGACGCCGCGCCCCGGCCGGATTCGTGCGGAGATCGACGTGCCGCTCCCCCGCCCGCGCACACATGCTGCCCTCGTCACCGATCCGACGTTCAACGCGCTGAAAGCAAACGTGCTCGCCGCGCTTGGGGAGTGAGGGTTCTCGCATGGTGCGCGCGGCACAGCCCCCGCCGCCCGCGTGATGAAGCGGCGGCCGGGTCTTATTCAAAGTCGCCTTCTGGAATTCCTCACCCCCCTGCCGCCCATACTGCCCATGCCGCCCAGAGGGCACCCGCGCCCGCGCCCGCCCTTCCCTCCGAGGGAAGGGGCCGGGGGGGTTAGAACCCTCCCATGACGCGCTCCAGCATCTCCGCGATGTGGACGATCTTGACGCGGGGGCGGCCCTGCGCCTCGCCGAGCGCCATCTCGTAGCGGTCGAGTGTTGCCCAGCCAGCGATCGTCACGAAGTGGATGTCGCGCGAGCGCAGCAGCGCGTCCACCGCCTCCGGGTCACCCTCGGCGGCGCGCGGGAGGTGCGGCGCGTCCTCCAGAAGCGAGCGCACCGTCTCGACGGAATCGGCCTTGTTCGTGCCGATCAGGCCGCTCGGGCCGCGCTTGATCCAGCCCGTTACGTACTCGCCGGGCATGACCGCGCCATCTGCCGACTGCGTGACGCGCCCCGCCGCGTTGGGCACGACATTCGCCCGCGCGTCGAAGGGCACATCGGGGAGCGGCACGCCCTTGTACCCCACCGAGCGGAGCACCATCTGCACGTCGAGCGTCTCGTACTCGCCGGTACCGACCGCCATTTGCCGCTCGTCCAGGCGATTGCGCTCGATCACCAGACCATCCACGCGCTCCGTGCCGACCACTTCGACTGGTGAGACGAGGAACCGAAGATGAATACGGCGCGGCTTGCCTTCCAGCGGCTTCGCGGCGAAGGCGCGCAGCACCTCAAGGTTCCGCTGGGCGACGCGCTGCCCCGCGAGCGCCGCCTCACTCGCGGGGTCGAGTGCGATCTCCTCCGGCTTGACGATGATGTCCGCGTTCGCCAATTCGCCGAGTTCGCCCAACTCCTTCGTCGTGAACTTCGCCTGCACGGGGCCGCGCCTGCCGAGGACATGGATGTCCGTCACGCCGCTGTGCGCGAGCACGGCCAGCGCGTGATCCGCGATGTCCGTCTCGCCCAATTCGTCTGTCGTCTTCGCGAGCACGCGCGTCACATCCACCGCGACGTTGCCGACGCCGACCACCGCCACGCCACGCGCGTCGAGGCGCATGTCGCGCATGGCGGCGTCCGGGTGGCCGTTGTACCACGCGACGAACTCGGTGGCGGAGATGCTACCTGGAAGGTCCTCGCCCGCGATGCCGAGGCTGCGGTCACTGGACGCACCGGCGGCGTAGATCACGGCGGCGTAGAGGCGGTGGAGGTCCGCGTTCGTGAGGTCCCGGCCAAACTCGACGTGGCCGAAGAAGCGCACGCGCGGGTCGAGGAACACCTTCTCGAAGACATTGATGACGGACTTGATCTTGTGGTGATCCGGCGCGACGCCGTACCGCACGAGGCCGTACGGGACGGGCAGGCGGTCGAAGACATCCACGCTGACCGGAATTTGATCCTGCTTAATCAGCGCCTCGGCGGCGTACAGGCCGGAGGGGCCGGAGCCGATCACCGCCACACGCAAGGGGCGGTCCGTCGTCTGCTGCTCGTGATCGTGCGCCATTGTTCTCCCCATCGCGGTACCCGCACACGGCGCAACGCCAATGCATGATGCCCGCCACTCACCACTCTTTCGGCGCAGTATATACCGGATGTGGGGTGTATGCGTTCTGCGGTTCGCCGGGGGGTTGGGAAATCCCAGATGGCGAGAACGGGTGTGCGGAAAGCCTTGACAGAACAGAACGGGTGTACTATCATTGTGTCCGTACAGACGAACATCGGTTCGTATCACAAGGAGGCTGGCCCGTGACATTCGCGATTGCCCCTCGCACTTCATACACCGTCGGTTCGCTCGCACGCCTCTCCGCAGCCGTTGCTTCGGCGGTGAAGCGCCGCCCCCCAGCGATTATCGCGCCGCAGCCCGCAGTTAACGAGGGCCGCTGGGCGCCGCTTCCGGGCGAGTACGCAGGCCCATGGCACCCGCCGATCAACCGCACGCTCCCCGCGATCACCATACCGGGGGAGACAGATGCCATCGAGTGCGCCGCGCACGGCCCCGCCGTCCTCCATCTCGCGGGCGTGTGGAGTGGTCAGGTCGCCTTTGAGGGCAGCGCGGACGGGAAAACATGGATTCCCATGCTCCTCACCTCCCTGATGGCTGAGGAGGATGCGACCGAGGCGACAGGTCCCGGCCTCTGGAAGACCTTCCCCGATCAGCACATCCGCTTCCTGCGCCTCCATGTCCGGGAACTCTCGGTGGGGAGCATCGTCGTGACCGTCGCCGCAGCACCAGCGTTTGCGACGGATCGCCCAATGTGCCTCGATTCGGCGGCGTAGAACACCGGATCGCAGAACCATCGGCGCGCCCTTTGTGGCGCGTCGGTTTTGTTTATTCAATAATCGATTGGCCAATCTCCGGCGCATGGTGAAGATAGTGTCGCCCCCGTGTTATGATCTGAGCAGTATATTTAGACCGTAGGCCATCACATTCGCCATAGATCGACGTTCTTATTGATGAGTGTCCGGTGGGATTGCTGTAGCGAAGAGGATGCATGTTCGCCGTGAATCTTGAGGCAGGGAGAGATCAGACGCCCCGCCACGACGCGCTGTTTGAGGATGTGTTGCTCGCACTGGATGCGGCAGACGACTACGAGGATGTCGCGCAGGCAATCGCCGACGGAGCGCGCCGCCTCACGGATGTCGCGATTGTGACGCTGACCGTGCTCGACGCAGAAGGTTCGGGGATGTCGCTCGCCACGAGCGGCGTATCTGGCGATGTCAGGGAGAGTAATCATCTGCCGACCCGCACCCTCTCACTCGTTGCCGACAGCGACGACGGTGCCTCCCCGCTGCTGCGTTTCCATGACGCCATGGTTGCAGTGAAGGTTCGGCCCGGTGGTGCGCTCCGGCGCTTCCTGGTGCACGCTTGCCTCGCGCTGGCACGCGCCGAGCGGTTGGCGGAGATGACGCGCCTTGCGTACACGGATCCGTTGACGGGCCTGGCAAATGCACGTGGTCTCCAGATCGCGCTCAACACGGCGGCGACGGTCGCGAATGCGGGGATCCAGCCGCTCGCACTCCTCATCATCGATCTCGACGATTTCCGTCGCTACAACGCATCGTGGGGGCATCTGGTCGGCGACGCGGCGTTGCAGGCGTTCGCCCGCGCGATCCGGAGCGCGACGCGGGGCGACGATTTCGTCGCGCGCGTTGGTGGGGAGGAGTTCGCCGTCCTGCTCCCAGACACCGGTGAGACGGAGGCGCGCATCGTCGCGGCGCACCTGCACGCGGCAATTGCGCGGGGGAGCGACGGCCTCCCCAGCCCCTTCACCGCGAGCATCGGCATCGGGCTGTACCCCAACGACGTGCCGGACGCCTTCAGCCTCTACGCCGTCGCAGACACGGCGATGACGATGGCAAAGCGGGCGGGGAAAAACCGCACCTTCCTGTTCGAGGCAATCGAGCATCTCGCACTGTAGCCGACCAATCCCTCCTGACTGTCCTGGGATTCCCGGATCGCCACTGATCCGAATAACGCTTCGCTACGAATAGTAGATGGCGTTTAATGCCACGACACTGCCTGTAGATCGGATTTTCCTGTGATCGCTCTAAGATTTATAAATAGACTATATTCCAGCTCTAAAAACCTTATTGGTATTGTTCTTGCTTTTTCCGTTGTGCGGGTTTTCCGTGCACGAGGAGGAGCCAGATGTCTGTGTCCCCAAACAAACACTGCACCCGAGCGGTCCGCCCGCTCGCTTCCACTCGACTACCACCCACATTCCGGCACGATGAAAAACCAGCCGCTCGCTTTCATCCCCACAGCATTGCATCATCACTATCTGTGGAAAAGACCGGACGCCACACGCTCGGCACGACGATCTGCCAGTGCCTGCTGCAGCTACGCCGGGATCGCCCACCGGGAGGCGACGCCTCGCTCCTTCTATGGTGGTAACCCCGGGGCGCTGACGAGCCGACGTAAACGCGCCTGGCGGGTTACGCACAACGACGATTGGACGAAGAGGCTCGCACATTTCGCGGGATGGATTATCAATTTGCCCCGTTTCTCATGCGTGGCCGATCAACCATGTCGCGGCATTGTCATGATAGTGCAAGTGATTGCGTCGCCATCGTCACAAAATGCGCGATATTTCGTTCAGGCATTGTGAGGAGTGAAATGGGAAACGGTGAGCGCCCTCCACACAACGCGCCCATCCCGTGCCCAGGGGAAGTGGAAGAGAGGGAAGCGAGCGTGACGGAAATGGCAACAGTGACACGGAATGGCAGTATGACGCTGATCGATGAGTCATCCGAGAGCGAGCAAGTCCCCCTGCGCGACCAGTTGTCGCAGGACATCGCGCGCGTCACCTGGGGCGGCGCGCGTCAGTTCGCCGCGTCGCTCGTCCCATTCGGGCTGACGCTTCAGCAGTATTTCACGCTTGTCGCGATCAATCGTGCAGGTGAATGCACGATGGGCACGCTCGCGAACCACACGCACCACTCACTGGGCACCATGACGGGCATCGTGGACCGGCTCGTCCGGCAGGGGATGGTCAATCGCCGCTCCCACGCGACGGATCGGCGCGTCGTGCTCGTCCAGTTGACGTCCAGCGGCATGGAGACCCTCGCGCTGGTCGAGGAGATGCGCCTGGTGCAACTGGATGCCGCTCTCAAGAAGATGGGCGAGCCGCAGGCGCGCAATCTCATCCGCCTGCTCGGGCAGTACCTCGCGGCGATGGACCTCAACACGTCGGACGCGCTCAGCGGCCCCGGCGCGCTCGCCTAGGCGCACACCGCCCCGGCACACGACACAGCAACAACGTGGGGAACAGGCCGAATGGCTCTGCTCCCCACGTTTTGTCTGTCCGATGATCCCGCCGAGAGATAACCGCCTGTGATCACACCGCGCCCGAGCGTTTTTCCCGGTCGTTGCAGTATGTGCTAATACTTGAAGGTCGAGAAGTTGATCTCCTTGGCGGTAATGAACTCCAGCAGTGCGGGCGTCCCCGCCTCGGTCTGCGCGATGGCCCGCTTGATCGCGGGGATGATCTCGCCTGGCTCCGCCACCCGCTCGCCATAGCCACCGAATGCCTTCGCCATGTCCGCGTAGTGGCCACTGATGTCCGTGCTGCGGTACTTCGCCGTCGCCGTCTGCATGATCGGTAGTTCAATCGCCATCGAGAAGTTGTTCATCAGCACGGAAAGGATCGGGATGCGCTCGCGCACCGCCGTCTCGAAGTCCATTCCCGTGAAGCCGATCGCGGCGTCGCCCCAGACATTGATGCAGAGCTTCTCCGGCCGCGCCAGTTTCGCCCCCATCGCCAGCCCGAGGCCGTAGCCGAGTTGCGTCGTCTTGCCCCAGCCGATGTACGAGAGCGGGTTCTCCGAGACCCAGAAGGGCGAGAGTTGGTCGCGCGGGCTGCCCGCGTCGTGCGTGATGATCGTGTTCTTCGTATCGACCGTGTGCAGGAGGTCCCAGATCACGCGGTAGGGCGAGAGCGGCGCCTCGTCGGAGGTCAGTTTCGGCATCCACTGCGCCAGCCATTCCTCCCGCACCGATGCGATCTCCCGCGCGACGGCGTCCGCGCGGCCCCGCGCCTTGCCGCCCAACTCCTGCCGCACCGCCGCGATGACCGCGTCGAGCGTCAACGCCGCGTCGCCGATCAGCGCGTGGTCGGCGCGGAGGTCCTTGTTGATGTCCGCCGGGTCGAGCGTGGCGTGGATGATCGTCTTGCCGGGCGGCATCGCGACGCCGTAGTTCGTCGCGCCGAAGCTGCAGCCGATGCCGAAGATGACGTCCGCGTTCGAGAGGAAGTGATGCACCGTTTTGGGGATGGCGCGCCCGCCCGAACCGAGCGAGAGCGGGTGCGTCTCCGGGAAGGCGCTCTTCCCCTCCAGGCTCGTCGTCACGGCGCATTCGAGCAGTTCCGCGAGCGCGCGCAACTGCGGCCACGCCTCCGCGTAGTGCACGCCCTGCCCGGCGTAGATCACGGGTCGCTCCGCGCGGGCGAGCACCCGCGCGACCTCGGCCACCACCGCCGGGTCGGGGCCGGAGCGCAGCCGGGTTGTGGCCTCATAGACGAACGAATCCGGGATTTCTTCGTTGAAGAGGTCAGTCGGGATCTCGACCATCACCGGGCGCGGGCGACCGTTCTTAACCTGCGTGAAGGCGCGGCGCATGGCGGAGGGTACGGCGGAGGCGACCGTCACCTGCTCGACAGACTTGGTGACGTGCTGGAAGTTGAGGTAGGCGTCGAAGTTCGGCGGCACGTGCGCGAGATGGCGCGGATACCCGGCAGGAAGCACCACAATCGGCACCGAATCGCCGTACGCCTGCGCGACACCGCCGAAGGCGTTCTCCGTGCCGGGTCCGTGCTGCATCGCGAAGACGCCGATCTGCCTCCCGGAGGTGATGCGGCTGACGGCGTCGGCCATGTGCAGCCCCGTCCGCTCCTGTCGCACGATAATTGTGCGAATGTCCGCCTCGGCGGCGGCCTCGATGATCGGGTTGACGGGGTAGCCAATCAGGAACGTCACACCCTCGCGCTTGAGCATCTCCGCGATCGCGGCGGATACTTTCATCCCACACCTCCCTTTCGCTCTCTGCATCGGTCGCTACGCGCGATTATAGCCCGATACGCCGCAACCCGCGCCCCGTACGCGCAGGTTGAACGATACGTGCGACAGGTGGAGAGAAAAAAAGAGAACCGCGAAGGAC
>JAABUT010004531.1_pt1 | contig 10953 bp, 9 predicted proteins | sample 5559281 | NCBI WGS metagenome assembly JAABUT01 (sample SAMN10711880, study PRJNA513359) | rock metagenome | isolation source: Antarctica rocks | place: Antarctica: Victoria Land, Ricker Hills nord | collected 2016-01-04 | reverse complement strand
CGAGCCGGGGGCGGGGTCCGACTTAGCGTCGTTGCAGACGCGCGCGGTGTTGCAGGGCGACCACTTCCTGGTCAACGGCCACAAGATCTGGACCAGCTACGCCCATTACGCCGACAAGATATTCTGCCTTGTCCGCACCGACCCGGCGGCGCGCAAGCACGACGGCATCAGCTTCATCCTGATCGACATGGCGGGCGCCGGCGTGCGCGCCCGCCCGATCCGGCTGATCAGCGGCGCCTCGGTGTTCTGCGAGACCTTCTTCGAGAACGTCCGCGTGCCGGCTGAAAACCTGGTGGGCGAGCTGAACAAGGGCTGGACCATCGCCAAGCGTCTGCTGGAACACGAGCGCAAGTCGATCGGCGGCATCGGCGACCGGCAGAACAGCCGCGCCGACGCGCTGATCCAGGATTTGGCGAAACAGCATGCGGGGGAGATCGCCGGGCGCATCGCCGACCCGATCCTGCGCGACCGCGTGGCGGCCCAGGCGATGGACGCGCACGCCTTCCAGCTGACCCGCCGCCGTGCCGCCGAGGAGGCCGAAGCCGGAGCGTCGCCCGGGCCGCTGTCGGCGATGTTCAAATATTACGGTACCGAACTGAACAAGCAGCGCTTCGAGATGCTGCTGATGGCCCGCGGCACCCAGGGCCTCGGCTGGGAGGGCGACGGGTTCGAGGAGCCTGAATTGCGCAACACCCGCGAATGGCTGCGCAGCAAGGCGAACTCGATCGAGGGCGGCACGTCGGAGGTGCAGCTCAACATCATCGCCAAGCGCGTTCTCGGGCTGCCGGATTAGGAGTGTCGCCATGACCATGGTTCTGTCCTCCGAGGCGCGGATGGTGCGCGACACCGCGCACGACTTTTTCCGCGAGCGCAGCCCGATCACCGCTTTTCGCCGTTTGCGCGACGACCGCGACCCCGACGGGTTCTCGCGCAGGCTGTGGCGGGAGATGGCGGAGCTGGGCTGGACCGGCTTCCTGGTGCCGGAAGACCACGGCGGCTCCGGCTTCGGCATGGCCGGGCTGGGCCAGGTGATGGAGGCGGCCGGACGGACCCTGGCCGCGACGCCGCTGGTCTCGACGGCGCTGCTCGGCGCCAGCCTGCTGGACGTGGCCGGGAACGAGGCCCAGAAGGCCGCGCATTTTCCCGGATTGGTGGATGGCGGGACGATTTTTGCCCTGGCCCTGGAGGAAGGCGCCCACCACGCTCCGACCGGCATCGCCACGACGGCGCGGCGCGATGGCACCGGTTGGGTGCTGGACGGCCGCAAGACCTTCGTGCTGGACGGGCACATCGCCGACACGCTGGTGGTCGCCGCCCGCACCGCCGGCGGCTCCACGGACCGCTCTGGCATCACGCTTTTCCTGGTGCTGGCCGATGCGCCGGGAGTGACGCGCACGCGCACGGTCATGGTGGACAGCCGCAACGCCGCCCGCGTCACCTTCGACGGCGTGACCCTGTCGGCCGACGCGGTGCTGGGACCGCTCGACGGCGGCGCGGACATGCTGGAAACGGTGCTCGACCGCGCCCGCGCCGGCCTGGCCGCCGAGATGCTGGGCAGTGCCGCGGAAGCGTTCGAGCGCACGGTGCAGTACTTGAAGGAAAGAAAGCAGTTCGGCGTCGCTATCGGCAGCTTTCAGGTGCTGAAGCACCGCGCCGCGCAGATGTTCTGCGAGATCGAGGTGACGCGCTCCGCTGTGCTGGCCGCCCTGTCCGCACTGGACGAGCGCGCCAACGATGCCGCCCTGCTGGCGAGCCTGGCGAAGGCCAAAGCCGGCGACACCTTCTTCCTGGTCGGCAACGAGGCCATCCAGATGCACGGCGGCATCGGCATGACCGACGAGCACGAGATCGGCTTCTTCACCAAGCGCGCCCGCGTCGCCCAGGCCAGTTTCGGTGACGGTCGGTTTCACCGCGACCGCTACGCCACGCTGATGGGCTACTGACCGGGCGCATGACAATCCTCGACGACCCGACCGACTGGCCCGGGGTCCGGCGGCATCTGGCGGCACACGGCCTGCGGCTGGACGCCGATCCGGCGCCGAAACGCTTTTCCGGCGGGCTGGCGAACATCAACTACCTGATCCACCTGGGCGGGATGCCCGCGGTGCTGCGCCGCCCGCCGCCGGGTCCGCTGCCGCCCGGCGCGCACGACATGGGACGCGAGCACCGCATCCTGACGGCGCTGCCCAAGGCGCTGGATTTCGTGCCGCGCGGCCTGCACCTGTGCACCGATCCGGCGGTGACAGGGGTGTCGTTCCAGATCATCGAGTTTCGCGCCGGCCGCACCATCCGCGACCACCTGCCGGCCGACATCGCCACCCCGGCCCACGCCGCGGCCCTGTCCGAGACGGTGCTGTCCACCATGGCCGCCATCCATGCGGTCGATCCGGACGCGCTCGGCCTGGGCGACCTCGGCCGCCCCGAGGGGTTCCTCCGGCGCGGCGTCGACGGCTGGCGCAGACGCGGCGAGGCGTCCGCCACCCCGGACAGCATGAGGCTGATTTCCGAACTCGGCGCCTGGCTCGACCGCCATCTGGTGCCTGACGGGCCGGCGGTGATGCTGCACAACGATCTCAAGCTGGACAACATGATCCTGTCGCCGGAGCTGCGCCCGGTCGGCGTGGTGGACTGGGACCAGGGCACCCGCGGCGACCGTCGGTTCGACCTCGGCACCTCGCTCAGCTACTGGACGGAGGCCGGCGACTCGCCGGTGATGCACGAGCTGGCGCAGATGCCCACCGCCGCCCCCGGCTTCCTGACCCGCGAGCAGGCGGCCGTGCGCTATGCCGCGATCACCGGCTGCGACCTGTCTGATTTCCGCTTTTTTCGCGTGCTGGGACTGACCAAGCTGGGCGTGATCTTCCAGCAGCTTGGCGCGTTGCACCGCAGCGGCGCCACCACCGATCCGCGCTACACCCGCTTTTCGGCGTTGGGCACCGGCTTGTTCGAAGTGGGACTGGATGTCGCCGCAGGGCGCATCTTCTAGACCGGTATCGCCCTGACTGTGTCAGGGCGATACCGGTCTAGCTTTGTTTGAGCCAGCGATTCACGCTCTGCCTGTTTCCAGTCAGGGCGATCGCGGGCTAGAGCCTGTCAGGTGATGACGGAGTCACCTGATAGGCTCTACCTTGTTGATTGAAGACGTAGAACTTCGGTTCAGACCGAACCGTCCAAGCCGAATCAGCGCGGGCATCTTCAGGCTTTCCGCGCCGCAGCCATCCCGGCCGTCGCCAGACGCCGCACCCGCCGCTGCTGCAACTGCTGGTCCACCAGCACGCCCAGCAGAATGACCGTGCCCATGACGGCGAAGTTCAGCGAGCTGGGGATGCCAAGGATGTTGACCAGGTTCTGCAGCACCTGCAGCAGCACCGTGCCCAGCACGATGCCGACGATGGACCCCTCGCCGCCGCGCAGCGAGCAGCCGCCCAGCACCGCGGCGGCAATCCCGTACAGCTCGTAGAAGTTGCCGAACGACGAAGGCGACACCGAGTTGGTGTAGAACACCAGGAACACCGTGGTGACGCCGGCCAACATGCCGCACAGGATGTAGGCGCCGGCGATGACGCCGCCGGTGCGGATACCGGAGAACCGCGCCGCTTCCTCGTTCTTGCCGACGGCGTACAGGTAACGGCCGAACACCGACAGATGCAGCACCACGGCCATCACGCCCGCCACGATCATCAGGAAGATGAAGCTGAACGGCACGCTGTAGAACCGCCCGGTGACCAGCCATTGCAGCGTGTCGTAGCTGCCGCCGTAGCCGAAGCCCATGGACGCGTCGTTGGTGTAGTAGCGCGCGGCGCCGCGGTAGATCAGCAGCCCGCACAAGGTCACCACGAACGGCTGGATGCGCATGCGGGTGACCAGGAAACCCTGCACCGCGCCCAGCGCCAGCCCGGCCAGGACCACGAACAGCACCGCCAACGGCCAGGGCCACTCGTGGTTGGACAGCAGGTCGATCAGCACCACGCCCAGCAGCGCGAACATCGAGCCGACCGACAGGTCGATGCCGCCGGTGATGATGACCAGGCCGAGGCCGATGCTGAACACGCCGAACAGCCCGGTCAGGTTGGCGAGGTTCAGCAGGTTCTGCCCGGACAGGAACAGCGGCTCCTTGGCCGCCGTCACCGCGCCGATCAGCAGAATCAACACCAGCAGGCCGAGCTCCTTCTTGCCCATGGTTCAGGCGCTCCCGGCGACTTCGCGCGGCATGTCGCCGATGGCCAGCGAAGCGTCTCCAATTGCCAGGTGCAGCACGTTGTATTCGCTGAAATCCGGCCGGTCCAACACCCCGCTGACCCGGCCTTCGTGCATCACCGCGATCCGGTCCGACACGCCGATCACCTCCTCCATGTCGCTGGAGATCATGACGATCGCCACGCCGGCGTCGGCCAGGTCGCGCATCATTCGATAAATCTCGCCCTTGGCTCCGACATCGATGCCGCGGGTCGGCTCGTCGAAGATGACCAGCGCGGGCTTCATCGACAGCCACTTGCCCAGCACCACCTTCTGCTGGTTGCCGCCGGACAGGGTCACCACCATGCTCTGCTCGTCGGGCGTGCGGATCGACAGGCCGGCGCGCTGGGCCTGTGCGGTGTGCGTCTCCGCCGCACGGTCGATCAGCAGCAGCCGCGCGTGCGCCCGCAGGCTGGCCAGCGAGATGTTGTGCACCACCGGCATGTCCAGGATGAGCCCGCAGCGCTTGCGGTCCTCGGGCACCAGATAGATGCCGTGACGGATGGCATCGCGCGGGCGGTCGATCCGCAGCCTGGCGCCGTCCAGGCTGATCGAGCCGCCCAGCACCGGATCGACGCCGAACACCGCCTGGGCCATCGACGTGCGCCCCGAGCCGACCAGCCCGGCCACGCCGAGGATCTCGCCGCGCCGTACCGACAGGTCGATGTGGCGATCGGGGAAGGCCGTGGTCACCAGGCCGGCGATGTCGCAGCCGCCCCCCGGCGGGTTAGCCGCCGGGGGGATGTACAATGACTTTAAATCTCGCCCGATCATCAGCCGGATCATCGCGGCGTGCGAGATTTCGGCGCGCGCCAGCTCGCCGGCGACCTGGCCGTCGCGCAGGCACACGACGCGGTCGGCGCAGGACATGATCTCGCCCAGCCGGTGGGAGATGTAGATGATCGACACGCCGTGCGCCTTCAGGTCGGCGATCACCCGCAGCAGGCGCTCGGTCTCGGTCAGGGTCAGGCTGGAGGTCGGCTCGTCCATGATGATGACGCCGGCGCCGGTCGACAGCGCCTTTGCCACCTCCACCAGCTGGCGCTGGGCGATGGACAGGTCGGCGACCGGGGCGTCGGCGGTGAAGTCGGCACCCAGGCGTTGCAGCAGCGGTGCGGTGTCGGCGCGCATCCGCCGGTTGTCGACGATGCGCAGGGGGCCGAAGCCCAGCTTCTCGCGGCCGAAGAACACGTTGGCGGCCACGTCCAGGTTCTCGAACAGGTTGAGCTCCTGGTGCACGAAGGCGATGCCGGCCCGGGTCGCGGCGGTGACGGTCATCGCCGCGTGGGCGGTGCCGTCGATGCGGATTTCGCCGCGCGTCGGCGCCACCACGCCGCCGAGGATTTTCATCAGCGTGCTTTTGCCGGCGCCGTTCTCACCGATCAGTCCCAGCACCTCGGCGCGCCCGAGATGCAGCGACACGTCGTTCAGCGCCACCACGCCGGGATAGATTTTGCTGATCCCGGCGAGTTCGAGCCTGTGCCCGGCCATCTGCGGCCGCTCGCGCCGCTACTTGGCCAGCAACGCCCGCATCGACGCCTGGAACTCGGCCACGCTCGACTTGTCGATCACTCGGGTGGGGATGATGATCTGCTTGTTGGCCGGGATGAACGACGTGTCGCCGCGCAGCACCTTGTCCATGTTGATCATCGACAGGTAGCCGAACTCGAACGGCTGCTGCACGACGGTTGCGATGATGGTGCCGTCGGCGACGCCGCGCAGGGTCTGCACGTCCTCGTCGAAGCCGATGATCTTGACCTTGCCGGCTTTGCCCGCGTCCTTCACGGCGTTGTAGATCTGCGGCGTGTTGTAGGCGTACAGCCCCACCAGCAGATCGATGTCGGGATACTTGACCAGCGTGTCGGCGACGTTGGCCTTCGCCTTCACGTTGTCGAACGCGTCGGTTCGCACGTCGACGATCTCGACCTTGGTGCCGGTCAGGGTCTTGCGGATGCCGTCGACCCGCTCGCGCGCGTTGGCGTTGTCCATGGTGCCGACGAACATCATCACCTTGCCACCGGTGGGCAGGGCCAGCTTGATCTGCTCGCCCGCCATGACGCCGGCGGCGACGTTGTCGGTGCCGATGTAGAAGCGGCGATCGCTTTTCGGCGCGTCGCTGTCGTTGGTGATCAGCACGGTGCGCGACGCGACCTTGTTCAGCTGCTCGGTGGCGTTGGCCGGATCGACCGCGGAGATCGAGATGCCGGCCACGCCGCGCGCCAGCAACGCGTCCATGATGCTGCGCTGCTCCGCCGCCGAAGACTGGCTGGGGATCTCCATCACCATGTTGTACTGCGGCAGCTCCTTGTTCGCCTTCTCCACGCCGCGGCGCGCGATGGTCCAGAAGTCGGCGGCGCCGTTGACGACAAAGGCGAGGGTCTTCTTGTCCTGCGCGGATGCGCTGCCAGACATCACGCCCGTCAAGGTGCCAACTGCCAGGACGGCAGCCAGAACAGGACTGATTCGCATCGTCATCCTCCCAAAAACTCCGGCCCCGCTCTTGCGGCAAGGCAACTGAACAACAGGATACACGGCTCGCACCGCAAGGAAAGCCAAGGCGAAGGTGCTGCCTTCATGCACGGTGCGGGATCTCCGACCATGGATCGATGCCGACACGAAATGCCGTGATCGACCACGGGCTGTTGTCATCAAACCTTCAACAACAGCGCCACCGCATTTTGACATAACCCCCTACAGGACGCGGCCGGGGGCATGGATGCTGGTTATCGACGGCGTGACGAAGATGTTCGGCGCCACGGCAGCCGTGGACAAGGTGTCGCTGCAAATTCCCGCCGGGCAGTTCGTCGGCGTCATCGGCCGGTCCGGCGCCGGCAAGTCCACCCTGCTGCGCATGGTCAACCGTCTGGCCGACCCCACCGCCGGCCGCATCGCCTGGGACGGCCGCGACGTCACCGCCATCCAGGGCGGCGCGCTGCGCGACTGGCGCCGGCGCTGCGCCATGATCTTCCAGCAGTTCAACCTGATTGGCCGGCTGGACGTGCTGAACAACGTGCTGATGGGGCGCCTGGCGCACGCGTCGCCGTGGCGCTCGATGACCCGGATGTGGAGCCAGGACGACCGGATCATCGCCATGGCCGCGCTCGAGCAGCTCGACATCGCCGATCTGGCATCCCAGCGCGCGGACTTTCTGTCCGGCGGCCAGCAGCAACGCGTCGCCATCTGCCGCGCCCTGGTGCAGGAGCCGGACATCGTGCTGGCCGACGAGCCAGTGGCGTCGCTCGACCCACGCAACGCCCGGATCGTCATGGACGCGCTGCAGCGCATCAACCGGCATTTCGGCCTGACGGTGCTGTGCAACATCCATTCGCTCGACCTCGCGCGCGGCTACTGCGATCGTCTCGTCGGCATGGCCGCCGGCCGCGTGGTGTTCGACGGCACCCCTGCGGAACTGACCGAGGGCGTCGCCCGCGAGCTGTATGGGATGGAGGCCGACGAGGTCCTTTCTCCCGTTCGGCCAGCTGCACCGGAGCCTGCGTTCGCCGACGCCATCCGGGCCTGAATCGCTTTTCAAATCAATGAGGTATCTCATGTTCGACCGCCGCACCCTGTTGGCCGGCCTGGCCGCCAGCGCGATCGCCGTGCCGGTTCGCGCCCAAAGCTGGAAGTCCGCTTATCCCGAACTGGTGCTGGCCATCGTCCCGTCCGAGAATGCGTCCGGCGTGAACGACCGCTTCGCGCCCTTCGTGGCCTACCTCGGCCGCGAGCTGGGCACCAAGGTGACCCTGCGGGTGGCAAACGACTACGCCGCCGTGATTGAGGGCCAGCGTTCGGGCAACATCCACATCGGCAGCTACGGCCCGGCGTCCTTCGCCCGCGCCCGGCTGACCGGCGTCAAGACCGACGCCTTCCTCATCGACGTGAACGCCGACGGCAGCAAAGGCTACAACTCGGTGTTCTACGTGCTGGCGAAGACGCCGTATCAGAAGATCGAGGACCTGAAAGGCAAGAACCTCGGCTTGGTCGATCCAAACTCCACCTCCGGCTACAACATGCCGATGTTCGCGCTCGACAAGCACGGCATCGCCGCCGACAAGTTCTTCGGCAAGGTGCAGGTGACCGGCAGCCACGAGAACGCGGTGATCGCGCTGGCCCAGGGCACGGTGGATGTCGCCGCCAACTGGTGGAACGCGCCGGACGATTCGAACCTGACGCGCATGCTGTCCAAGGGCATGCTGAAGAACGCCGACGGGTCGCTGATGAAGAAGGACGATTTCCGCATCGTGCTGACCTCCGACCTGATCATCAACTCGCCGGTGGCCTACCTGTCCGACATGCCGGACGACCTGAAGGCGGCGATCCGGCAGGCGTATCTGGATGCGCCGACCAAGGACAAGGTGGCGTTCGAGAAGCTGTCGGACGGCAAGAACCTGCCGTGGCAGCCGATCGACAACGCCGCCTATGACGACACCATCAAGCTGATCCGCTTCGTCGACGCGCTGCGCCGCAAGTCGAGCTGATCCCGCCGGCCTGCTGGCCTCGCCGATGCGGACGGTCCAGATCCCGCCCGAGGCGCATATGGCGCCGCTGCTGCACGCGTACCGTGCGGCGGTGGCGGCCAAGCGTGCGCGCCTGCTCACCGGCATGGCGCTGGGCCTCGCCGGCCTGGTGCTGAGCTTCGTGGGTGCCGAGGTTCACCTCGGGACGTTCTGGAACAAGCTCGGCAACTTCACCGGCTATTTTGGGCGGCTGCTGCACCTGGAGAGCGGCGAGCTGGTCTGGACCGATCCGGCGGAATGGTTCTGGGGCCTGCGCAAATGGTCGGTCCTGATGGGGCAGACGTTGTTGATCGCCTATCTCGGCACCGTCACCGGATCGGCGCTGGCGTTCTGCGCCGCCTTTCTGGCCAGCCCGAACCTGATGCGCTTCGGCACCGTGCGCTTCGTCGTCAAACGTCTGCTGGAGTTCTGCCGCACGGTGCCGGACATCGTCTTCGCGCTGATCTTCGTGGTGGCGTTCGGCTTGGGCGCGCTGCCCGGCGTGCTGGCGCTGGCCATCCACACCGCCGGCGCGTTGGGCAAGCAGTATTCGGAGGTGGTCGACAACATCGCCATGGGTCCGGTCGAGGGCGTGGCGGCGGCCGGCGGGTCGTGGTTCGCCCAGGTGCGCTTCGGCGCGCTGCCGCAGGTGCTGGCCAACTTCGCCAGCTACGGCCTGCTGCGGTTCGAGATCAACGTGCGTGGCGCCGCCGTGCTCGGCTTCGTCGGCGCCGGCGGCATCGGCGACGAGCTGATCCTGGCGATCCGCAAGTTCTTCTACGCCGATGTCAGCGCCATCCTGTTTCTTCTGATGGTCTGCGTGATGCTGATCGATACGGTGTCCGAGCGGCTGCGCCACCGGCTGCTGGCGCTGGACGCGCGCGCGTGACCGCCCGCAACCACGACACCGGCAACCACGACACTGGCGTGCGCCGCGCCTTCATGGCCGACCGCCACGGCATCCTCGCCCGCCACCCGGCGATCTTCGCCGCCGATTGGGACATGCGCGCGACCGCGGCCGCGGTCGTGCTCGGCGCCGTGATGCTGTACGGCTTCGGCCTGGCGACGCTGGACATCACCCCCGGGCTGCTCGCCGGTGGGCTGTGGCGCCTGGTGGACATCGCCGGGATGATGCTGCCGCCGGAGGTCGGGTCCTGGGACCGCTTCCTGCTGTACCTGTCGGTGCTGGGCCAGACGCTGTCGATCGCCTTCCTGGGCACGCTGCTGGCAGCCGTGCTGGCCTTCCCGTTCGGCTTCCTGGCAGCCAAGAACATCGTGCCGAACTGGCTGGTGCACGTGCTGGCGCGGCGGACGCTCGACAGCATCCGCAGCATCGACACGCTGATCTGGGCGCTGATCTGGATCAACGTCGTCGGCCTGGGGCCGTTCGCCGGCGCGCTCGCCATCATGTCGTCGGATTTCGGCGCCTTCGGCAAGCTGATGTCCGAGGCCATCGAAACCGCCGATCGCCGCGCATCCGAAGGTGTGGCCGCGGCCGGCGGGATGCGCATGCACATGGTCCGCTTCGGCGTGCTGCCGCAGGTGCTGCCGGTGATCGCCAGCCAGGTGTTGTACTACTTCGAGTCCAACGTCCGCTCCGCCACCATCATCGGCATCGTCGGCGCCGGCGGCATCGGGCTGCACCTGTCCGAGCAGATCCGCGTGCTGGAATGGCGCCAGGCGTCGTTCCTGATCCTGATGGTGCTGGTGACGGTGGCGGCGATCGACCTCGTGTCGCAACGGCTGCGTGCCGGCATCATCGGGACGCGGGCGCGATAGTTTTCACGTCGTCGTCATTCAGCTTGTCGGCAGCCATATGCTGAAGCTGGTGCCGGCGCCGACCTTGCTTTCGATGCGAAGCTGGCCGCGGTGGCGGTTGACGATGTGCTTGACGATCGCCAGCCCCAGCCCGGTGCCGCCGGCAGCCCGGGACCGGCCGGTGTCGACCCGGTAGAAGCGCTCGGTCAGCCGCGGCAGATGCTCGGGTGCGATGCCCGGCCCGGTGTCGGCGACCGTCAGCACCACCCCGGGTTGCACCGGCCAGCGCTCTCCTGATCGCGCCGGTATGGCGGCAAGGCGGACATTCACGCCCTCGCCGCCATATTTGCGCGCGTTCTCCAGCAGGTTCTGCAGCACCTGCGCCAACTGGTCGGCATCGCCGGTGACCCTGGGGAGCGCAGGATCGATCTGCACCGTGAGGGCGACCTTGCGCATCTTCAGC
>JAABUT010004529.1_pt1 | contig 10953 bp, 12 predicted proteins | sample 5559281 | NCBI WGS metagenome assembly JAABUT01 (sample SAMN10711880, study PRJNA513359) | rock metagenome | isolation source: Antarctica rocks | place: Antarctica: Victoria Land, Ricker Hills nord | collected 2016-01-04 | reverse complement strand
CGCCGGGTGCTCGACCGCCCGGTCGCCCAGGTGCCGGACTACACCGCGCCGCCGGTCGTCGCCGCCCCGGTCGGCGCGCCGGCCACGCTGACGATCCCGGCCATCGGCGTCAGCGCCCCGGTCGGCCCCGTCGGGCGGGACGCCCAGGGCAACATGGCGGCACCGAAGACGGCGACCGACACCGTCTGGTACGCCCCCGGCGTGCGGCCCGGCCAGCCGGGGAACGCCGCCATCGCCGGCCACGTCGACTTCGCCGGGGTCGGCCCCGCGGTCTTCTGGGACGTGCAACGCCTCACGGTCGGCGCCGAGGTCTTCGTCACCGACGACGCGGGCAGGCGGCGCCGCTTCCTGGTGACCGAGGTGGACAACTATCCGGCCGAGCAGGCGCCGCTGGGGCGCATCTTCGGCCCGGCCGCCGAGGCGAACCTGAACCTGATCTCCTGCCTCGGGAATTTCGATCCCGTCACCCGCTCCTACGATCGCCGGATCGTCGTCTACACGCAATGGGATGGGCAGTAGCGCGCTGAGCGAGGATGGCGCGCGGGCTGGTGCTACGGGAGGAGATCCGGATGGCCACCTCGACCCTCGTCGCGGGCCGCATCGATGCCGCCATGCGCGCGCTCCTGCGGCACTGGCTCGCGACCGCCAACGTGGTGAACGGCCTGACGGTCGGCGGGGCGGCACTGACTCCGCTGCTCCAGGCGCGCGGCTGGACCCCGCTCGCCACGGTGCTGTACCTGCTCTATCGTCCGCTTTGCCCGCAACGCCCGGAGCATTCCTATTTCATCGCCGGGTACAAGATGGCCTTCGAGCAGCGCGAGACGGCGATCTACCTCGGCCTGCTCCTCGGTGGCCTCCTCTTCGCGCCGGTGCGCCGCCGGTTGCGTCCCCTCAACCGACGCGTCCTCGTCCTCGCCGCGCTGCCGCTACTGATCGACGTGCTCAGCCAGACGGCCGGGTTGCGGGGCAGCGACTGGCGCTGGCGCACGGCCACGGGGATCATCTTCGCGCTGGCCCTGGTCTGGTGGGCCTACCCCTACCTGGAGCGCGATCTGGCGGCACCAGCGCCGCGACCCGAGGAACGGCGTACGCCTGCAGAGCATGCGCGCGCGATCGTCCTCGCCAATCAAGATACGCTACCAGGGGGGGAGCGACGATGACCGACCGCACGAGCGCGCGGGGTGGCATGCGGCATACGTCAGGAACGGCGTCCGCGCCGGGCGCACGGGGCCGACACGTCGTCGGCATGGCCGCCGCGCTCGTCATGGCCTGGCTCCTCGCCGCCTGCGGCGGGTCGGCGACACCGACCGGCGTGCCGTCGGCGACGCCCCTATCCGCCACGCCAACGGTGGTGGCCATCGCCCCACCCGCCCCGGTCGCCACCACGATCCCCGCGACACCGACCGTCGCCGTGGCAACAGCGCCCGCGTCGGTCCCGCCCACCGCCCCCGCCGCGCGCGCCGCGCCGACGGGCACACCGACACCCGGACCCACGCCCGCGCCGTCGGCTGCCCCGACCGCCCGGCGCGCGGGGCAGCCGACGCGGCTGCGGATCCCGGCCATCGGCGTCGACGCCGCGATCGAGTACGTCGGGCTGACCCCTACCGGGGACATGGATGTCCCGAAAAATTACGACAACACCGCCTGGTACGAGCCCGGCGCGCGCCCCGGCGATGTCGGCAACGCGGCGATCGCCGGGCATGTGGACTCGAAGACCGGCCCGGCGGTCTTCTGGGAACTGCCGACCTTGAAGCCGGACGACGAGATCTTCGTCGTCGCTGACGACGGCGTCGCGCGTCGTTTCGTTGTCACGGGGCGGGAGTCCTACCAGCGAGCCAACGCCCCGCTCGAGCGCATCTTCGGGTCGACCACCGCGCGACAGCTCAATCTCATCACCTGCGATCCGCGCAGCACGTTCGATCGGAGCAAGGGCGGGTACGCCGCCAACGTGGTGATCTACGCCGCGCTCGCGCCGTGAGTCGGCAGGAAGGGGCAGCGGTGCGCCGCGACGTCAACGACATGTGCGAGACGCTGGAGGCGGCCGTGCTCGATCAGCTGCCGCTGCGCCCCGCCATGCGCATCGCCGAGATCGGCTGCGGGTCGGGCGACCTCACTTGGCCGCTCGCCACACGGCTGCCGCACGGCCAGGTCCACGCCATCGATAGCGCGCCGACGATGCTCGCGGTCGTGTGCGAGCGCGCTCGGGCGGCGGGGCACGCCAACATCGCGACGTATCTGGCGGCACCGGGGGAGGTGCCGCTCCCTCCGGGCGGACTGGACGGGATCCACCTGACCCTCGTGCTCCACGCGCTCCCCGCCGTTGTTCGCGCGGGCTACCTCGCACGGCTGCGCGCGCTCATGCGACCGGGTGGTTGGCGCTCCTCGAATGGGAGCGTCGCCGCTCGCCCGGTGCCGGGCCGTCGCTGGCCGCGCGAGTCACCCCGCGCGAGGCGTGCACGGTGCTGGCCGCAGGGGGCTGGCAGGCGGTGGTCCTGACCGCACCGGACGAGGGTCGGTATCTCGTGATCGCCAGGCAATGCCGACATGGCGATGCCGCATCCCTGTGACTGCCGCCCCATCCGTCATTCCGTGCCGCCGCATGTCAGGCAAGTGGGAGAGGAGCGCAACGATGGACCCGAACATGCCCGGCATGGCGACAGCAGGCGGCGGGGGCCTGATCGACGGCGTCCTGATCATCTGGTTCCTCCTGGCCGGGCTGTCGGCGGCCTACGTGGCCGGCGATGCCTTCGCCAACAACCCCGAGCTGACCGTGATGAAGTGGGGCTGGATCCTCGTGACGCTCTACACGGGGCCGGTCGGGGCCGCGCTTTACATCCTGTCGTGCAAGCCGGCCGTGCCGTCTGAGCATGCCGACTTCGTCCGACCGATGTGGAAGCAAGCGCTCGGCTCGACGATCCACTGCCTGGCGGGGGACGCGACTGGCATCATCGTGGCTGCGACGATCACGATGGCCCTGGGCCTGCCGATGTGGGTCGATACCCTCTCCGAATATGTCTTCGGCTTCGCCTTTGGGCTGCTGATCTTCCAGGCGCTCTTCATGAAGGACATGCTCGGCGGGTCGTATGTCCGGGCGCTGCGCGCATCGTTCATGCCCGAGTGGCTCTCCATGAATACGGTGATGGCCGGGATGATCCCGACGATGGTGATCCTGATGAGCCGAGACATGCGTGCGATGGAGCCGATTTCGCTGCGCTACTGGGGGGTGATGTCCTTCGCCACGCTGGTGGGCCTGGTCGTCGCCTACCCGGTCAACTGGTGGCTCGTCGCCAACGGGCTGAAGCACGGCATGGGTACGACGCGCGCCCTCGGCAAGGGCGGGCACAGCGTGGCGACCGAGCGCGCGCGGAGCGCGGGCCAGGATGGCGGTCGCGCGACCGGGGACGCCATCACGGCACCGGCAGCCGAGGGCGGCATGCCCGGCATGGGAGGGATGTGACGATGGGACAGACGATGGGGCACGCCGCTGCGGGCGGCGCGAGCGGCATGGACATGAAGCCGAAGACCACCCGCCCGCAGCTCGTGGCGGTGACGCTCCTGACGGTCCTGGCGCTGGCCGGGGGGACGCTGCTGGCGGCGCTCTTCGGCGATCTCTCGATGCGCCCCGGCAACATGCAGGGGATGGGCAACATGGGCGGCCTGAACGGCATTGTGACACCGATGAACATGAACGGCCTGATCATGCCGCCGGGGATGATCATGACGGCGGACATGCGCCCGGAGGCGCTACGGGACATGGCGGCGGTCGACCCCGCTTCGGCGACCTACACCGCGCCGCCGGATGCACGCGGCGATCAGCCCCTCCAGCCGCGGCTGGACAACGGGGTGAAGGTTTTCGACCTGACGACGGAGATTATCCGCTGGAACATCCTGCCCGACCGGCAGGTGCTGGCCTACGCCGTGAACCGACAGGTGCCGGGGCCGCGCATCCGCGTCACCGAGGGCGACCGCGTGCGGATGATCGTCACCAACCGGCTGCCCGACCCGACCACCATCCACTGGCACGGCCTGACGCTGCCGAACGGGATGGATGGGGCGGCGGACGTGACCCAGGCACCGATCGCCCCCGGGGCCAGCTTCACCTACGAGTTCACCATCGAGCAGTCGGGCAGCTACTTCTACCACTCGCACACCGCGCCCGATCGCCAGCAGGGGCTGGGGCTCTACGGCGCGCTAATCGTGGATCCCAAGGATCCGACCACCCAGCCGGTCGCCGACAAGGAGGCGGTGATCCAGTTGCAGGAGTGGACGGTGAAGGCCGGCTACACCTTCCCGGCGATGCCGATGGAAGGGGCGATGCCGAACTTCTTCACGATCAACGGTAAGGCGTATCCATCGACCGAGCGGATCACGATGCGCGTCGGCGAGCGGCTGCGCGTGCGCTTCATCGGCACCAACAGCGGTTTCATCCACCCGATGCACATCCACGGCGGGCCGTTCACCATCGTCGCGACCGACGGTAACCCGGTCCCCCCGAGCGCGCAGATCCAGAAAGACACCGTGAATGTCGGCCCCGGCGAGCGGTACGACGTGATCTGGACGGCGCGACAACCCGGGAAATGGCTCCTGCATTGCCACATCAACCACCACATCACCAATGATAACGTTGAGGTAGACGGCGGCGGCGGCCTGACGACGATCATCGAGGTGACCCAGTAGCGGCGGCGTACCCGCTGCCGCACGACGTACGGAGGGGACGGATGGACCGATCACGGCGCAAGGTGCTCACCCTGCTCGCGGCGCTACCGCTGCTCGTTGTCCCGGCGGCGCTGGCGCTCAACAGCACGCTCAACCCCGATCGGGGCGCGATGGGCGGTATGGCGGGGATGGGTGGCGGGGCGATGCCGACCGCCACCACCGCCTTCACGACCACCGGGCGGACCACCCAGGCCGCTGGGGCGAGCTACGGCGAGATCTCACCGGGTGAGCTCAGCACGGCGCTGGCGACCAAGGATTTCACCCTGATCAACGTCCATGTCCCATACGAAGGGGAGATCGCGGGGACGGATGCCTTCATCCCCTACGACCGGATCGGCGAGGAGACGGCGCGCCTGCCGGGCGACCGCGCGGCGGCGATCGTGCTCTACTGCCGCACCGGACGGATGAGCGCCGAGGCCGCGACGACGTTCGTCCGGCTGGGGTATCGCAATGTCCGACAACTGACCGGGGGCATGGAAGCGTGGCAGGCCGGGGGCTATCCGCTCCAGACGCTACCCCAGCGGTGATCGTGACAGGCTTCCAGACGCTACCCCAGCGGTGATCGTGACAGGCTTCCAGACGCTACCCCAGCGGTGATCGTGACAGACTTGTAGCCTCCCTCAACCCCCGCGCCCTGCGATCAGCCCGCCAGCGTCACAAATCGCGCACCGGCCCGTTCTTGCTGACAGGAGGGTGCGCCGATGGGAGACGACCCGATCCTGGCACGGGCGCGGCGGGGCGATCGCCGCGCGCTGGAGGAACTCTGCCACCGCGAGTGGCGACCGGTCTACGCGCTGCTCTACGCGGCGGTGCAGGATCGCGCCGAGGCGCAGGATTTGACGCAGGAGGTCTTCTTGCGGGCGCTGGGGGCGCTGGTGCGCTTCCGCGAGGGGGAGGCACCCTTCCGCGCCTTCCTGAAGACGATCGCCCGCAATCTGCTGCGGGACCGCTGGCGCGGGCGGCGACCCGACCCGGTCGATCTGGCGCTGGTGCGGGAGTTGCCGTCCGATAGCCCCGACCTCGCGGATGCACTGGCGGCGGAGGCCGAGCGCGCGCAGCTGTTGCAGGCGCTCAGATCGCTCCCCGACGACTACCAGGCCGTCGTGCGCCTGCGCCTGTTGGAGGGGCGGTCCGGTGCGGAGGTGGCAACCATCCTCGGGCGCAGCCCCGCCGCCACACGGCAATTGCTGCATCGGGCGCTCGGCGCGCTCCGGGTGGCGCTACAGCAGGAGTTGCGCGCATGAATATCGATGGGCGGGCCGGGCAGGGGCAGAGCCTCAGCCCCGAAGACGAACTCGATCGTTTCATCGATACCCTGATCGCCGGAGGAGAGGGGCCGACGGGGGCGAGCGAACCCGACCTCGCGGGCCTCTTCGCCACCGTGCGGCGCGTGCGTGCCCTGCGCGAGCCGGAGTGGCCGACACCGGAGTTCCCGGTCGCGCTGGCGGCGCGTCTCGCCGCCGCTTTGCCACCGGGGGAGCGGCACACATTCCCTGCGGAAGGCACAGCGGTGCGAACACCGCTCGCTGGCACGCCACCGACCCCTGGGAAACCGGAGGGGCGCACCGGCGCGAGGGGCCGGGACAGGCAAGGGTCCGACCCCTGGCGGCTGGTCGTTGCCGTCGCACGCCGGGCGGCGTCCCTGGCCGCCGTGCTCGTGCTCCTGCTGGTCGGCGGCGGCGCGCTGGCGCTGGTCCTGCCGCGCGTGCTGCGCGGCGGCGCCATGCCGCAGGGGACGCTCGTCGCCGCGCAGCCGTTCACCATCTACACCAGCGCCGACTACGACGGCTCGCGGCTGGTGCCGATCGACCCGCGCACGCTGGCCGACCGCTCCGAGCGACCATTGCTCGGCCCCGATGCGACGCGCTCCGGCCCCTCCGCGATGGTCATCTCGCCCGACCGGGGCACCATTGCCGTCGTCGCCTACTCCTCGCCCTTCGACCCCTCGGGTGCGGGGATCACGATCCGCGTCTTCAACGCGCGCACCGGCACCGAGCGCGCCCGCTTCCACCCGGCCCTGCCGGTTATTATCGACGCCCTCAGCGCAGATGGCAGCCAACTGGTCGGTCGCGACTGGCCTCCGAAAGACCGCAACGTGCCGCGTCGCGTCCTCGACGCGACCGATGGGCGTTTGCTGGCGACGTTCCCGGCCCCAGCGCCGGCGGCGACGTGCTGTCTCACCCGGCTACTGGAGGACCCCGCCGGTCTCCGCACCTACGGATTGCTCGAGCCCGGCGCCGACGGCCCCGCCAGCGGGCCGCGCGTCCCCACGCTCGTTGCCTGGGAGCCGCGCTCGGGGCGCGAACTCGGTCGGCTGCCCCTCGACGGGATCCTGGCGGGGTTCTGGCAGACCGATCGCGTCGTCGATGGCCGCCGCGTCAACGCCAGCCTGGACCCGGGCCTCGCGCTCAGCCCGGACGGGCACCGCATCGCCGTGCTGAGCGCCCAGGAGGATTTGTTGACGCTGATCGATGCCGAGGCCCTGCGCGTCCTGTGGACCCGGACGGTGGTGCCGCAGAGCGGTGGCCTCGACTGGTTGGGGCTGGGGGTACGGTCGGCGGCGGCCAAGGGTGAGACGGAAGGGGCACGCCGGGATCTCGTCTTCTCGGCGGACGGTCGGCGGCTCTACGCCTCCGGCTCGTCCACCCGACTCGACGAGCGCGGCGAGCCGGTGATCACGCCCCGCGACCTGCTCGCGATCAGCGCCGACGACCGTGGCGGCGGGCGGGTCGTCGCCACAGGGTCCGCGCACGACAGCGTCAGCTGGCTGCGCGCCTCCCCCGATGGCGCGGCGCTCTACGTCTGTGTGTCGCTGGGTGGCGCGCAGCCCGCCTTCGTCGTGCGCCGTCTCGACCCGACCACGCTGGCGACGCTCGCCGAGCGCACGTTCCCCGCCTTGCCCCAGTTCTATTTCCTCGCGGCACCGTAGGGAGCGATATGCCGATGGCGGCGGGGATGGTCGTCATGGCGCGGGTCGCCTACCGGCCCATGTCCCGGGTACAGGTTCGTGGCTGCCGCTAGCCACACGCAAGTGTGGCTAGCGGCTGTATCGTCCTCCCGAGCTGGATGATCGCTGGCGCTACTTGGTCCCGACCGCGATCAGCGCCTCGCCCGGCGCGACCAGCCCTTCCGGGCCTTCGAAGGGCCGCAACGCCACCGTCACCTCGGCGCGCAGCCGCGTCCGACCGGCGTCATCCAGCGTGGCGACGAGATTCGCCAGCGGGCCGACCGCGCCCTGCCGCCCTTCGACGAACGCCGCGACCGACGGGGCGCGGAACTCGAGGGCCACCACTTCGACTTCGTGCTGATCGACCCGCAAGGGCGTATGCGCGCGTTCTACGACGCGCTCGCGCTCGATCAGGACCAGGTCGTGCGCGACATCCGGCGGGTGGCACGCTGAGACACCCGGTCGCCGCTCGGACGCGCCGTCAGCGCTGCGCCACGGCACCGCATCCTGCTACTATAGACCGTAGTAATGAGCGGCTGCCGGTCAGCACTTCGATGTGTCCGTTGCGCTCGGCGCTCCGGCGCGTGACGCAAACGGCCTGTCGTCCGTTGCGTCTTTCACCGAGGTGAAGATCGACTGTGACCGATTATCTGAAGGGATAGCGTGCGGTGCTCCACATCAATATCGACCCGATCCTCGCCCAGCTCGGCCCGTTCGTGCTCGCCTGGCATGGCATCTTCGGTGTCCTCGGCATCTATCTCGGTATCCGGGTGCCCGGCAGCATCCTTATCGCCCACGGCGTCACGGACAGCGAGGCCTACTACCCGGCCGCCTGGTGGGCCGTTGCCGGGGGCCTTGTCGGCGCACGGCTCCTCTTCGTGATCGAGCATCTCCCCCAATTCGTTGCCGCACCGCTCACCGCGTTCGCCGTGAACGAGGGCGGCATCTCCGTCTTCGGCGGGTTCATCGGCGGCGCGCTGGTCGGGGCGCTCGCGGCACGCTGGCGCGGGATCCCGCTGGGCGCGTTCGCCGACGCGGCCGGGGCGGGCATGGCGCTCGGGCAGGCGTTGGGTCGGATCGGGGATATCATCAACGGCGAGCACCACGGCGCGCCCTGGCAAGGGCCGCTGGCCGTTGTCTACGACCATCCCAACACGCTGGGCCAACCAGGAATCCCGGTCCATCTGGCCGTCGGCTACGAATTGGTGCTCGATCTGCTCCTGTTCGTCGCGCTCCTGCGGCTCTATGGCCGACTCCCGCGCGCGGGGATGGCCTTCTGGGTCTTCTTCGCCGGTTATGGTGCCATCCGGCTCGTCGTCGGTTTCTTCCGGCAGGACACGATCGTCGCGTGGGGCCTGGGGCAGGCGCAGTTGCTCGGGCTCTTCGCGCTGCCGCTCGCCCTGGCGGCACTGGCGATCCTCGCCGCCACGGGGCGGCACCGCGAGCCTACGCTCGGCCATTGATCGGGAGCGCCCGTAAGGCCAAGGGCTCAAGCCTGCTTCGGGATGGTATGTCGCATCGAGTCGCGCTGCGCCCGGATACCTTGTCGTCCGGCATACGGGGGCACACCTACGTACAAGCAGATAGGTTTCATGGCTTTCGACCCGATCACCGACAGGATGGTGTGTGGCTGCTGGTTGTGGCGGGCGAAGAAGTCTTTGGCGGCGGCGAGGAGCGCCTGCTTGGTGGCGAAGCACTCGCGATGGGTGACTTCGCGCCGGAAGTGCCGCCAGAGCATCTCGACGGGGGTGAGCCAGGGGCGATACGTCGGCAGATAGGGGCGGACCAGACGCCCCGCCGCCGCGCGCACCACCTCCTCCACCTCGTCGTCCTCGTGCGTGCCCGCATTGTCCCAGGCGACGTAGACCGTGCCGGTCGGGTGCTTCGCTAGCAGCGCCTCCAGGAGTGCGGCGATCTCCTTGCGGCGCTTGCGGCGCTCGAAATGCACCACCGTCTTGCCGGTGTGGTAATCGACCGCCCCGATGCCGTAGTACTTGTCCGGCTGGCCGGGCGTCGGGATCATGACCTGCTGCCCCCGTGGGCTCCACAGCACCCGCAGCGTCGGCAGCCAGCGCAGGTTGAACTCGTCGGCATATATAGAAGGCGGCATCGGCGGGGAGATGGTCGCGGGTCTGCTCGATCGTCGTTTTTTTACGCGATATTCGGGGTCGGAGCTGCTGGTCGTGTGCTGCGGGCGGCTGAGGACAACGCCGCCCGCCTTGAGCGCCACGCGCACCGTCTCGTACGACAGGCGGATGCCGGTCAGCTCGGCCAGGTAGTCCGCCAGGCGCCGCAGCGTCCACAGGGAGTAGGGCCGCCCCAGGCAGCACGGGCGCTGGCGGACGGCGGCGAGCAACCGCTCCCGGTAGTCGGCGGTGAGCTTCGGCGGCCCGCCCGGCATCGGGCGATCCTTCAGCCCCTCCAGCCCCTCGGCCAGCCAGCGTTTCAGTCACGTCCTGACCGTCTGGTCGGCCTCGCGCACGACCCGCGCGATGGCGGGCGCGATGAGCCGCTGCTCCCCCGCCAGCAGCACGATCCGCGCGGGGCCGCCGTGGCTCGGCAGAATCGTCATCGGGCGCGAGGACAGCCCTTTCCACGAACGCACGAAGATCCCGCTGTGGGAACCCTGACCGATGCCACAGTCGGCGGAGAGGTAGAACGGGAAGAATCTGTCGTCCCGCTGGAATTTCCCAGAACGGCACCGACTCGGCTACACCCTTGAGCCGCCTTTTTTCGACAAGCCGGATATTTTGGCTACATTATTGGCTACACGGATGGCATCGGCGGACGACCCCTATACAGGTCGGCCGTCGATTTTCGGTGTTATTGCTGGGCATACGTGAGAATGACCCCGGTGGGACTCGAACCCACACTGCCGAAGCAAGGGGATTTTAAGTCCGGCGAGCGGCGTTCCACCGCGATCCACCGTGCGCCACTTTCCACGTCATACCACGGAAGAGCGCCGCTGCTCGCTCCACCGACTTCCACCGATCCCCGTATGCTCGGCTATATGTTGGCTACATTTTTTATCAAGTCATCCCGAGTGTGGAGTAATTGCGACACTGTGTCCTTGTGCCATGCGTCAGGGCTGCCAACGAGACAAGTGTTTGGGGTCACATAAACAACACCTCTGAAGCGATGCGTTGGTTGATCGCGGCCACATTTGTAGATTGTCGTTGTCAAGGCAGCGGAATTGTCGCCTAAAATACGGCAGCCATCACCCCTTACGTGGGCACTTCTGCCGTTGACGACGGCGTGGCGCTGGTGGCGATGCCCTCCTTTCCGCGCAT
>JAABUT010004527.1_pt1 | contig 10955 bp, 10 predicted proteins | sample 5559281 | NCBI WGS metagenome assembly JAABUT01 (sample SAMN10711880, study PRJNA513359) | rock metagenome | isolation source: Antarctica rocks | place: Antarctica: Victoria Land, Ricker Hills nord | collected 2016-01-04 | reverse complement strand
GCCAACAGCTTCACCGCGTCGGCCAGATCGCTGTCCCCGGCGACTGGGCGGTGATGGTCGCGGTCGAGACGGACGATCTCCGCCAGGACATGCGCGTCGCCGGCGTCGCTCTTGGCCCCCGAGGTGGAGTGCCGCTGCCGGTAGCGCGCCGCCGAGAGCGGGTTGATCGCGTACACCTGGTAGCCGGCCGCCCGCAGTGCCCTTACCCACGGCCCGCGATCAGTCTCGATCCCGACGACAACCTGAGCTGCTATCTGCTCGGCAGGCAATTCCGCCCAGTCCGCAGGAGCATGCTCAGCGAGCAGTGTGTGCAGCCCGGTGATGCCCGCCAAGCCCTCCGGCAAGCGCACCCGCACCAGCCGGCGACCCGCCTCGTCCTCAATTTCCAGATCGTGGTGGTCCTCAGCCCAATCGTCTCCGACGAACAGCACCGTGCATCAACTCCTCCGTGTTCAATCAACAAGGTCACAGCACCCGGGGACCTCTGCAACCTAATGATCAAGTGCTCACGCCAAGACGGGCACGACATCTCATCAGCAGTGCAGTCACCGGCAACCGGCGGGCGCACGGTCTGTCAGTAGGCCTCAAAAAGGCCTGTAAGGGTGAGTGCTGACCCGCCAGCCGCTGCTGCAGTCGAGCCTTCCAGAAACACCCGACTGATCTCATTAGTCAGGGCCGGCGTGCATCTGCAGAGCATCAGCGTCGCGGAGCGGTGCTGGTGCGAACACAAGGCGAGCTCGCCGCGCACAGCGCGGAGCGTTGGCGCCGCGCAGCGGTCAGTGTCTTTTCGTTCACCATCCTCATCGCCGGGCTCCATTCACCGGGTGTGGCTCCCCCAGGGCAACGGGCCAGGTCAACCGGGGGTCGGTTGCCCCCGGCAAGGCCCACCGCGTTGACACCCACACCGAAGGTCGGCAGCTTCAGCCTGAGAGTGCTCAACCCCCACCAGGGACCACCCTTGCCGGGGGCACAGGACGGTTCCCCTTCCAGCGGAGCTGGGGATTCGGACACCCCGCGGCAGGGGAACACCACCTCCGGTGCAAGGAGCTGCCACCGCAGGTCGGCAGCAGCATCGCTGCCCCGTGCCCCTCCCGAAGGACATTTTCGGGGTGCCGCACACATCAAAGGTGACAGAGCACCAGCACTACTGGCGCACCACCCGCAAGGACACACCGTGGCCGGCGCACACACCAGCTGTAGGACAATCCGAGGTCCCCGCACACACCTTGGGTGACACCGGAGCAGGCACCACCTGTTTCCCACAGTCGTTGCCACGACGAACCACCATCCCGGCCACGTTTCGACGTCGACCACCCCCTTGCCGCAGCGCAGCGGAGGCTTCTGGGGAAAGGCAGGGTCGGAAATGAGCGTTCGGACGGGGTGATTTGTCCGATCTGCCGGGGTTCACTTTTGGACATTTTTCGCCTATGTTTTCGGGCATCTGTTCGGGTCGGGTCGACCGGTGTGTTTCTGCGCATGTTCTCCTGCATGAGAACACCTGTTTCCACTCGTGTGTGGCGGTTCGTCCGGGCCGGCGGGGCGTCCCCGGACCCGGCCAACGTGGTGCGTCGGGCTCAGTCTTTCGCGGTGGCCGCCTCGGAGTCGGGCACGGTCACCTTGGTGTGTGTGAAGGACGATCGGGGGATGGCCGGGTACCTGGTGACCTCCGATGGTTCCTCGGCGGATCAGGCTGCGTTGCACCTGGCGCAGACGGTGGCCGCCCGGGCGGAGCCGGTGGCGGCGCTGCCCGTGCTGGACGGGGTGGGGTCGGTGGGATGGTTGCGGGCGCATCCGACGTCGGTGGCCTCCCGCGACGTGCAGGCCGGTGCGGATCCCTCCGAGGTGTCGCGCCGGTTGGCGGTGGCGATGCGCCCGGGTCAGTGGGCGGCGATCGTTGCCCGCCCCGCTTCGCGCCGCGAACGCCAACGGGTGCTGACCTGGTATGCCCACCGCTTGGGCACGGCGAACCCGGTGCATCACGTCACCGACGAGCAGGCGGTGGTGGCCTCGATCGTGGCGGGCGGCGCCGACGCCAATGAGGTGCGGTCGTTGTTGCGTCAGCTCGCCGCCGCGTTGCCCGGTTTCGATGTGGACGCCAAGGTGGGCACCTCCACCCGGTGGCGTGACGTGGCCGTGTTGGCCGCGGTGGGTCTCGGCTCCTGGTTGGGGGTGGGCATCGGGTTGCACCTGTGGATGCTGGCCTCATTGGTGGGGTCGGTGCCTGCCGCGTTGGCCGCCGGTTTCGCCTACGGACTGGTCCCGACCCGGGCGGGCAGGATCGCCAAGCAGGTGAGCGCCGGGCGCTTCGGTGCGCCACCGAAGCGCCTGCTACCCCCGCGCCGGCCGCGGGAGAAAAAGGAGGCCACCGGCAACGGGCGCAAGGGTTCCGCGGCGGCCGATGGGTCCTACCCGTTGGCGTCGACCACGTTTCTGCTGAGCCCGTCGGTGGTGGTGGGGCTGGTCGCCCCGCACGCCGGTGGGGCGTCGGGGGCCTCGACCACCGAGCGCCGCGCCGCGCCGGAGATGCTGCTGGATCCGCGGATCGGTCCGGCGTTGGGTCAGGCCGGTGACGACCCGTCGATGGTGCATCTGCCGGCGGGTGACTTCCCGGCGGGGGTGGCAATCGTCGGCAAGCAGGGCTCCGGAAAAGCCCAACCGCTGGACACCTGGTTTCCGGTTCCCGCCTCGGTGCGGTTTCCCTCCGGGTGGGCACGCAACGAGGAGCTGCAGGCCGGGGACCGGGTGTTCGCCCGTGACGGTGAGGCCACCGAGGTGGTGGGGTTCTCCGAGGTGTTCGACGGCCGCTGCTATGAGGTGTCCCTCGATGACGGGCAGAGGATAACGTGCGACGCCGGGCATCTGTGGTCGGTGTCCACCGCGGCGTCGCGGGCGGACGGGCACCCGGAGGTGGTCGTGCGCACCGAGGAGATGGCCGAGGCCATGGGCCGTCGCCACCGCCGGCCCGGATACGCAATCGCGTTGTGCGCACCGATCGTCGGGTCGGACACGTCCTTGACGTACCCGGAAGCCCAGATCGGCGCCGGGGTGCACTGCTGCCGGGCGGGAGCCGATGCCACCCTGGCCCCGGAAGTTCTGCGTGCTTCGGTCACCCAACGCCTGGCGGTGTTGGCGGGGTTGATGGACACCGAGGGTGGCATCGGGACGAACGGTCGGTGCGCGTTGGTGTTCTGCCGCGCCGACACCGCCGCCTCGGTGGTGGAGCTGGTCCGGTCGTTGGGCATCAAGGTGGTGGTGCACACCGTGACCGACGAAGGCGAGCACCCACGCTGGCATGTGCGGTTCGTGACGAACATGGCCGTGTCGAACGTGGGGTGGCGAGTAGCCCGGCTGCCCGAACAGCTCACCGAGGCCAACACCCATCTGTTCGTCACCGCGGTGAGCGAGGTAGGCACCGTGGCGGTGCGCTGCATCAGCGTCGAGGACCCCGGGCACCTGTACTTGACGGACGGGTTCGTGCCGACCCACAACTCGCAGATCACCCGTTCGCTGTTCGCCTGGCACTGCCTGGAACGGGTCCGCCCGTCGGGGCGGGTCGGGTACCCCGGGGCGCGCAACGCGCTGGTGGTGTTCGAGTCCAAAGGTGATGAGGGTGCCGATGTGTACCGGCAGTGGGCACAGGTGATCGGGGACGAGTCGTTGAGGATCGACCTGGTCGACCCGACGTCCTACGCCGTTGACGTGTTCGCGATTCCGGGGACCGTGGCCGAGCGGGCCCGGTTCATCGGCAACATGGTGATCTACGCGTTCGAGCCCGGCGCCATCCAGGGCCGTTCCTTCGAGTCGTTGGACGCGGCGATCAGCGGTGCCCTCACCGTCACCGACACCATCGCCACCTCGGTGGGGGCCCCCACCGGGCGGTCCCCGATCTATTACACCTACGTCTTGTTGGGTGGTGTCGGTGACGCGCGGGAGACCGCGAGGGCATATCGAGAAAGCAGGTGCCTGGTGGTGGGTCAGGGGTGCCAACCAGTTGATACCGCTGAACCGCATAAGCATGGGCGAGCACGGTCAGCCCCATGACACTTTTGTCCTTCGGTTAGCGGGGTGTGCGGGGTGCCCAGTTCCAGCCGGGTAAGGCCTGCAGGGTGGTGGTCCGTTTGGGGGTGACCCGGTCTTGTCGGTGTTTCGGGCGTTGCGTCGTCACCCAGTGACCGACTTGGATGTTGTTGGTGGTGTGGCGTTGCCCGATGTGGTGATGGTGCCGTGTTGGTGGGCTTCCCGCTGGTACACGCGGGTCCTGGCGGCGTCGTAGGGTTTCCATTCCCACCCGGGATCGCTTCCAGGGCGGTGGTGCGGGTGGGGGACAGCACCCCGAGGCCGTTTTCCTGGCGGCGGCTCATGGCCCACGCCCCCGAGGGTGACACCGTCTGCGGTGTCCTCGGTGTAGAAGAAGTTCGGGTTCGGCAGCCCGGTGCGCTGGGTGCTCGCCGCCATAAGCCGGCGGCGGGGGAGTTGTTTCCTTTTCCTGCCCGCTGGGCTCTCAGTGTTGCGGGTGCGCGTCGCTGCGTACCCCTGGCCCGCTGCGCTCTACCAGGAGCAATGCCCGCTCCGCGGGTACTGCGCTGCTGTGCACCCGCCGTCCTTCGGCCTTGTCTGCGGGGCAGGGGAAGGGTTGGACGGGGCTCATGCAAGGGGGTGGGAGGTGGTGGTTCTGTGGCGTTGTTGTTCGCTCGCTTCGAGAAGGAAGAACAATCATGGGTGGGGGATTGCTGTGCGGAGTCCTGGAGACGGTGTCGGGGTGGGTCGCCACGATCCTTCCGGCTGCCAACACAGGTCACCCGGGGCGGTCGTGCGGCTAGGACGGCCGATTTCCATGTGCGACACCGAAACACTGAGATGAGGGGGATGACATGAGCGACACCACAGCCGAGGACCGGGCGGTCGACGTGGATGACTTGCTGGAGGACCCGCGCACCGACGTTGAGGCTTTGTGCCTCGGTGCGGTGCTGTGGTCACCGGCGGTAGAGGCCCAACGGGTCACCGACATCGTGACCGCCATCGATTTCGACCGGCCGGTCTTCGGTGAGCTGTTCACGGTGATCTCCGAGCAGCTCAAAGCTGGGAAGCCGCACGATCCGGCGAGTGTCGGGGCCACCCTCGCCGAGGCCGGTAAGAGCGCTGGGTCCCACCATGGGGCGCTACTGCGGTTCGCCCTGACCCAAGCGACGTTGTCGGGGGCGGCCGCCGAGTTCGCCGGGCACTACGCCCAAATGGTGATGTCCGCGGCGTACCGGCGCGGGTTCCACGCTGCGGCGGCATCCATGACCCAAGCCGCCGTGGAGCTACCCCAAGACCAACTGTTCGCCCACCTGCTGAGCATCGGGCGCCAACAGCGCACGGCCACACAACGCCTGGCCCGCATCAACGGCGCACTCAGCGACACCCTGCCCGGCGGGGTCATCGGCGAGACTGAGCACGACATCGTGAAGGAGCCGCAGTGATCACCGATGATGACAACACAGCGCCGGGGGTGGTTGATTTCGCCTCAGCTACCGACATCAGCCACACCACCGCCTACGATGTTTCCGCGACGGCACCCGAGTTGGAGGTGGCCGAACTCGACAGGGTGGGTGCCACCATGGACGAGCTGACCAGCACCCCGGCGCATGTCGCCGAGCCATGCGCCACTTCCATGGGGCGTCACCTCGTTGGCCGCAGTGTGCGGGAAGACACCGGGACTCATGACCACGCCGGGCGAGGTGCGGGTGCCGGCGGTCACCCGCACCAAATGAGCAAGCATTGTCAGGCCGCGAAGGAGGCTGCGTGCCAGTGGCGCAGCGCGATCGGCCACGTCGGCGCCATGGTCGGGTGATGAGGATCCTGCGGGGGATGCCGGTGGTCCTGGGTGCGGTGGTCCTCGCGACCGCGGTGGGGTGCGCGCCCGCCACCCCGTCCCCGACGGGGAGCGCAGCGACCGGCGTGAGCACACCAGACCCGGCCCCGCCGAGCAGCGCACCCACCCTGAGTCCGGGGGGCGCGGCTGGTGGTGGGTTGGTGGTCGGGGGAGGCGGGTTCCCCATGCCACCGCCGGGGGCGTGTCATGCCGGCACCCTGAACGGGCAACCGTTGCCCGACGCAGCGTGCACACCCGGTGAGATCAGTGCCGTCGTCACCCAAGCCAGCATCGGGTCCACCATCTGTAAGAGCGGGTGGACCGCGACGGTGCGCCCCCCGGTGGCGGTCACCGATGCCATCAAAACCAAATCCGCGCAGGCCTACGGGCTCAGTTCCAGCGAACGGGGTGAGCTCGACCACGACATACCCCTGGAGCTTGGGGGATACCCCGGTACAGCGGCGGACGTCGGCAATCTGTGGTTCGAAACCGGACCGATCCCCAACCCCAAAGACCAGATCGAAAACACGCTGAATCACGCCACGTGTGCCGGGCTCATTCCGCTCGTGGTGGCCCAGGCCGCCATCGCCCACCAATGGGTGACAGCCGTGGCCGACGCCGGCCTTGCGCTGGTGGGGGACAGGGTGTGCCTGCGCGTTGACCCGGCACGGTGCACTCGGCGATGAGCGGCATCACCATTGCCGTCTTGCTGGTCGCGGTCGGGGTGGGCACGTGCGTAATCGCAGCGATGCTGCTGTACGCCGGGGCCCACAGCCTGGGTTACACCTACCGAAAGGCCCGGCCCAGGTGAGTGGCGCAGTGACCTGGAAGCGACCGAGGCTTTGACGGGCATGATCGACACCACCACACCAACCGTCACCATGAAACGCCGCCGCCGGGCGAACCAGCCGGGGGTGCTGGTGCAGCGGGCCCTGTTTTTTCTACGACGAGCACACGCCGAGCGGGATCACGCTCAACCACCGGGAACCGCACCTGGGCAAACGGTGCTGTCGTGGCCATCAGGGGTGCGGACCTGGCCGCCCCACCGCTGGGGCACGGTGTGACCGTCGCCGCTGGGACAGCGCGGTCGGTGTCCGCGCCGACTACCAGGGCCCCTCGGAGGAACTGACCCGCACCATCACCGTCGCGGAAACCAAACAGAACCCGCTACCGCCGACCCTGAGCTGAGACAAAAGGCGGATCGTCGGTCAGGGCGACGCTCGCGGTGTCCAAGCCCAGCCGGGCAAGGATTCCAAGGCGGCGGCCCGGTCGGGGGCGAGCCGGTGTTGGCGGTGTTTGCTGCGTTGGGCCATCACCCAGTACCCAACATTCACCCCGCCGATGATGTCGCGTTGCCCAATAGGGGCGGCGGAGCCGCGGTGGCGGCCCTCTCGTTCGAGGAGGTCGAACATGCGGTGCCAGGCAGCGTCGTGGGGGTTCCACTCCCACCCGGAGATCGCTTCCAACGCGGTCACCCTAGTGGGGGACAGGACACCGAGGCGGTATTCCTTGCGGCGGCTCATCGCCCACGCCCCCAGCGTGAAGCCCTCCGCGCTGTCCTCGACGTAGAAGGAGTCCGGGTTCGGCAGCCCGGTCCGCTGCGCGTAAGCGACAAGCGCCGCAGGCCTTGCTCCCACCGGCTTTGTTTGACGTCCCACACCCAGCCGGGGAACGTTTGCAGGGTGGAGATCTTCGCGGGGGTGAGGGTGCCCCGTTTGTACTGGGCGCGGCGGGCGGACACCCACCGACCGAGGGGGTGGCGGCGGTGCACCGCGTCCAAGGGCACCCGTGCGGTGCCGTGCTTGCCGACGTAGGCGCGCAGCGATTTCAGCCCTTGCGGCCATTGGTCTTCGGTGAGGGTCCACACCCACCCTGGGAGGGCCTGCAGGGCGGCGACCCGGGCAGCCGACAGGGTGCCGTGGTGGTAGTTGCTGCGCCGCCGTCCCACCCACCCCCCCAGATCGAAGGCCTCATGGATGGTCAGGGTGTCCACCGCGGTGGTGCCGTGCTCACGCAGGTAGGAGTGCAGGTGGCCCAGTCCTTCGGCCCACCGGTCGGTGTTGGTGCGTCCCCACTCCCAGCCGGGCACACTGGTTAGTGCTGCGACCTGCTCAGGGGGCAGGCTCTGCGCCCAGTACCGTTCCCGCTGCTTCGCCGCCCATCGCCCGAGCTGGAAGCCCTGCACTACCAGTCGGGTGTGCGGGGTGGGCGCACCATGAATCTCGGCGTAGGCACGCAGCTGCGCCAGCCCGTGGTGCCACCGTGCCTCGGTGGCCTCCTGCCGGCGGGTCATCGGTGCAGGTCCGTGCGCGTACCCGGGCCCGGGCGGTGGGCGAGGAACAACTCGACTTCGGTGTCCTCCCATAACGGCATGGTCGCGGTCCCCCCACGGGCTGGTGGGGCTTGTCCCCGGTGCACGTAGCTGCGCCAGGTGGCGGGTTTGATCCCGGCGCGGGCGGCGCACTGCGCGGTCGTGAGCCCCACCCCCGACACGGTGCGGGTCGGGGGTGGGTCATGAATCCAACGTTGAATGGTCGCGGTCGTCACCCCAGACTGTGCTTTCAGGGTGCGGGTGCTCACCTGCCCGGTGGCGAACAGTTGCTGCACCGTGGCGCGCTGCGCGTTGCGTAGTGCCGCCGCCCGCAGCGGGGGTTTCCCGGTGCGCAGCCCCCGAGCTGGTCGCTGACCTCATCGAGAACGCCTAACAACATTGGGCCGAACACCACCACTCACGCCGCGGCCAACACCGGGCGGTAGCGGCGAGGATCAGCATCGAGTCGCCCCGTGAGCGTTACCACCGCCAGCTGGTGTTCGGGCGCGGTGCGGGCGGTCAGGACCGTGGCCACCGCCTCCGCGATGCCCACGTCCGGATCGTCGTCGGCGGCGTCGGTCACCGCGAGGAGCAAACGCAACCCAGCCCCACGGCGCAGCCGCCCATCCGACACCATCACAGCCTCCGCAGCCTCGCTCACCGCTCCCACCCAGGGTCGGTCCCCGACCACCGACCACCGCCGGGCCCGCAGGTCCGCCGCAATCACGTGGGCGGCCACCGCCCCCGTGAGCACCCCATGAGGATCACCCACCGCAGCCGCCGCACCACCCCTGCCGACCCGCAGCTTCTGCAACACCTCGGCCGCCACCCACCAGCCCGGCACCGCCCCGACACCACTCGGCGGCTGCACGTGCTCTCGTGCCGTGCGCAACGACTCACGATGGCCCAACGCACCCCGCGGCAGTACCCGACGCTGTCTCGCCGCCCCTCCAATACTGTGCTGTGCTGGTTGCCGTTGCACCAGTATCCCGTTGCCTCCCCGACCCGATGATCGGCCCTCAGCGATCGGCTCCGAGGCGGCGATTGGAGGCGCCGGTGTGCGTTACCGGAGGTTCAGCGCCCGATGGCGGTGAGGGTCTCCTGTGCCATGGCGGCTTCACCGGTGGCGTTGGGGTGCACCGGGTAGGCGTTGATGGGGGCGACCAATGGCTCCATCCACCGCGTTCCGATGGGTGCGCAGGCGTCGTGACCGGCGGAGGGGGTGGAGGTGTCGACGTAGCGGGCGCCGGTCGCGGCGGCGGCGCGGCGCACCGCGTCGTTGGCGACCTGCTGCTGGGTGACGAGCCAGGGCACATCACCGGTCGAGATGCCCGTGGCCGCGTAGCAGGAAAGGGTGCCAACGGCGGGCAGGATCTGCGGGTAGCCCAGGATGACGATGCTCGCGTGCGGCGCCTTGGCGCGCACAGCGGACAACGCGTGGACCAGGTGTGGGTAGGTCTGGGTCTTGATGCGGTCGGTGAACGTGGTGCCGTACTTCTGCTGGCACGGGTTGCCGGTGGGCTGGGCGGCGTCGACCTTCGGGCAGCCGAAGAAGGAGTCCACGAAGACGTTCTCGTCGTTGCCGCTGATGGTCATGGTCACGAGTCGGGTGTCGCTACCGACTGCGTCCAGCTGGGGGGGCACACCGGTCGCCTGCGGGGTGAAGAAGTCGGAGGTCTTGGCGCCACTGCACGTCACGTCGGTGAACGCTGCCGGATGCGTGCTCGCCGTGATGTCGTGGGCGTAGTTCAGTTGGGAGCGGCTGCAGGTCGGTGGGGACCCGACGACCTGCGGGTTGACCCCGGCGGCGGAGGAGTAGCTGTCGCCAAGCGCCACGTAGGGCGAGGTTTTGATTGACGCTGCCGCGGCCGTCGGCGGGGTGGTCTTCGCGACGGCGGGTGCCGCGACGCTGAGCAGGCCCGCACCAGTGAGGGCTGCGCAGGCAACAAGCGTGGTGATTCGGCGCACGTAAACTCCAGAGGTGAGGGGCTGGGTTGCTGTGCCCGACCCGGGCAATGTGACGCACGCTACAGACCGGTGGGGACCGTGGCAATCGAAACGAGCTCCCCTGACACCAGCCACACCACCGTCAGCACCCGATGCGACCTCGCTGCACCGCCGGCCCCTGCTCACCAGCGGCAAGCGTGTGCGCGTGCTGGGTCATGAACGGCAGCATGTCGGTGGGGCGGGCGTGCTTGGGCGTCGTCCCGGCTGCCACCCCATTGGAACGGATGGTGTTCACCCGGCCCGTCGCAGGGCATCGGTTTGGTGGTTTGGGTTCTGCTCGGAGGTGGAGACCCGCGTACCCCACCAGCAGCCGTCGGCAATAACCTCATGCGGGGTTAGTCGACGTTGTTTTCCGACGCGAGTTGCCGACACTGATCACCTGCGCACGGCTCAGCACGCGAGGAGTGTCGGTAATCGAGGGTTAATCGACAGCGGTTGCTCTTCTGCTTGGTGGCGTGACCTTGCCGAGTTATGTGGCGGTGACCCGGGCCGGGCTGGGCACGGTTGGGCTGCTGGGTACTGCGTTCACCATGGAGCAGGACTTCTACCGTGACCGGCTCACCAGCCACGGCCTGCGAGTGCTCATCCCGCCACCGGCTGACCGCGCCGAGGTGCACCGCATCATCTACGACGAGCTGTGCGTGGGGGTGCTCCGTGAGGAGTCCCGGCAGGCTTATCGCGACGTCATCCTGCGCCTGGTTCAGGCCGGCGCCGAGGGTGTCGTGCTCGGCTGCACCGAGATGGAACTGCTGATCTCCGACACGGACAGCCCGGTACCCATAT
>JAABUT010004526.1_pt1 | contig 10955 bp, 6 predicted proteins | sample 5559281 | NCBI WGS metagenome assembly JAABUT01 (sample SAMN10711880, study PRJNA513359) | rock metagenome | isolation source: Antarctica rocks | place: Antarctica: Victoria Land, Ricker Hills nord | collected 2016-01-04 | reverse complement strand
ACGTCGTCGAGGATGACCTTGTCGCCGTGCGCCTTGCGCGCCTTGTACATGGTGTAGATGAATTCGGGCACGCGCCCACCCTAGGTGGGCGCCGCGAGCCGCCGGCCGGCGCGGATGTCCCTGGGGCTCGATCCGCCCGGCCGACCCGGGACTCATGCAGTGGCGCCGACCAGTTCGGGATCGATCACCGTCGGGCCGATCCGCCCATCGGCTCCGTGCTCGTCGTCTGGGCCGACCCCGTCCTCCGCGCCGGTCCCGCCCGCAGGGTCGGACGCTGCCGACCCGGTCCCACCTGCCGACCCGGACTCTGCGGCGGGTTCGGGCCCGGGCGACCCGGCATCGGAACGTGCCGCGCGGTCGGTGTTCGGGCGCAGGACCCGGCGGTACGTGGCACGGCCGCGGTTGAGGTCTGGCCCGACGGACAACGCCTCGATCTCCAGCGTCTCCCCCGACCGCCCGTCCCGTTCCCAGGCGACCGTCCGGAGCCGGCCGTGGACCAGGACGGGGTCGCCCTTGCTGAGCGACGAGGCGATGTTGTCGGCCAGGTTGCGCCAGGCCACCACCGAGTACCAGGTCGTGGTGCCGTCCACCCACTCCCCCGTCTGTCGGTCCGGCCACCGCGGGGTGGACGCCAGCCGGAAGCTGGTCAGCACGGCGCCCTTGCCGGTGACGACCTGGCGCACGTCGGAGCCGACATTGCCCAGGACGGTGATCACGGTGTCGTTCACGAATACCTCCGGTCCCGGTCTGCTGCTGATGGGCGACCGTCCGGGTACCGGTGCCCACCACAGACGATCCCGCTCCGGACCGGCGCCGCCGGTGCTCGGCGCCTCTGCTGTGCACCGCGGCCACACCGGGGGGCAGCTGTGGATACGGCGTAGGACCGTCGGCGATCAGCGTCCGTCCCGCGTACATCAGCCAGGTATGCACCTCCTCGACCCGGGCCAGCAGGCTGAGGTAGCCCTGCCCGACCAGCTCCAGCAACTCCGTCCTGGTGACAGCCAGGTGCCGCCCGTCGGCGAGGTGGACCCCGCGCAGGTCGGTGTCCGTCGTCCGGCGATCGTGTCGGTCACCGGGCGGCGTCCGCGGTCGGCGCGTCCCCGGGACAGGCCGGCACGGGACAGGCCGGCACGGGACAGGCCGGCGCGAAACCGTCAGTAGCGCGGCAGCACCGCATGGACTCGCGGGAACAGCGACGCCGTTCCCGCGAGCAACAGACACAGCCCCGCACCAGCTCCGGCCACCGTGGCCGGCGCGGTGACGCCGAGCACGGCCAGCAGCAGCGCCACGAAGGCGACGACCACCAGCAGGGCGCCGACCACGACCAGCAGGCGGTCACCGAGCACCCGGGCCAGCGCCACCAGGTGGACGCCGAGCACCGCGCACACCCAGACGGGCGACCACTCGAGCAGTCCGGTGACGGCCAGCACGAAGATGCCGAGCACTGCGACGGCCGCCTCGACTGCCAGCACAGCGACGTAACGCCGCCGCACTGCCCGCTCACGCAGCGCCGACCCCGCCCGCGCCGCGCGGGCGGCACGGACGAACGCGACGACGGCCAGCACGAAGCCGGCCACGCTGCCCAGTGTGAGCAGCGTGGACAGCCATGAGTTGGCGGACACCTGGGCCCAACCGAACCAGACGACCGCCGCGAAGCCCTCGACGACCGCGGCGAGCGCCTGGCCCCGGGCGCCCCCCGCGCTGTCCGGGATCCCACCGCTGCCGAGACCGGCCAGCCGGCCGACGGCGCCGGGCAGTCGGGGCTCGACCACCGACCGGGTGGTGCCGGGCGTATCAGCGTCCCGGCGGGGGTCGTCGGGGGGTAGAGCACCGGCCACCACGGCGACGATCATCCCAGATGCCCATGCCGTCACCGGGCAACCTGAGACGATGCCGACACGCCCCCGTAGCTCAGCGGACAGAGCAGCGGACTTCTAATCCGACGGTCGCAGGTTCGATCCCTGCCGGGGGCACCAGGTTTGAACTTCGACCATCCGCTCCAGCCGGTCGGATGGTCGCCAAACCTCACACCAGCCGGCGGGCACGGATCCAAGTTCTCGCGGCGGCGCCAGTGTCCAGGTGACCTGCCTCGGCGAGTGGAGTCTCTGGACGTGCCGTCACGGTTCACTACGATCTGCCCGTGTCTCAGCGCCGATCAGCGGTCCGGGTGCCGCCGGAGTTCGTACAGCTTGCCGACGATGTCCGCGTCGTCGTGAACCTGCTCAACGACTACCTGCGCGATGGAGAGGTCGACGTGCCGGGCAGCCGTGCCCAGGCGGAACACGCGCAGGAACGCGACTTCGCGGACGATCAGATTACCGATCCCGTGGTGCACATCCAGGTGCGAGCCCACCACAACCTCGTCGCAGCCATCGACCATCTGGGTGGCGTCGCGGCCTGCGTGGAAGCGGAGAACGTCGCCCTCGCAACCATCTCGTTGCTGCGTCCGATCGTCGTTGCCGCGGGCATCAACTACTACGTGCTCGATCCGTCGATCACGCTGCGCGAGCGGCTGCGCAGGGGCTGGAACCTCGAACTTGAGTCGGTGCTCGAGCAGCTCAACGGTGTCGACAAGAACGACCTGCCCACCGAGTGGGAGGACCTCGCGCGAACCCGTCACCGGTACCTGACGTGGGCCCAGGCGCACGGCTACGAACGCCGCAAGCGGGACCAGCGTTACGGGCAGCGCCGCTACTGGCTTGCCGATGGCGAACAGGACAGCCCGCCGCTCTCCGAGATCAAGCTGGCCGAGGGAGTGCTTGCCGCCCTCGGCGACGGCAACATGGGCAAGACGGTCTACCGGTTCACGTCGTCGTTCCTCCACGCAGGCACACGCCGTCACGATGTTCCTGCCGGCACTCGACCAGTACGACGAGCAAATTCCGTATGCCGTGCCGTTGGGCATCTCGATCCAGGACATGACGACCTGGGTCATGGTGGCGACGCTGGCGCTGCACACTGCCGCCGCGCGGTGCATGGCGTACTTCGGCTGGGACCCAGCCGACTGGGTTCGGATCGTGCATCCGGTCATGAGTCGGTGGGCTGCCGCCATCGGCCCCGGGGTAGCAGCGGCCAGACGTCCCCGAAAGCGTCGGTGCGCAGCAATAGGCTTGCAGCGGCATCACGGCAAGATCCAAACGGACAAAAATGGGGCATTGCATGACACATGAGGCTCACCGCGCTTCGGCTCTAGGAGAAGGCGATCGAGCTCGTGTTGCAGCAGGCAGAGCTCTTTGCTGCCACAAAGTCGGACAGCGTCGGCGGTGCGACTGGCGCTCAAGGTGTGAGGTAGTTCTAGCCCGTGACTGAGTCTGATCACGCGGAGGAGCCAGCGGTCGCTAGTGCCGCAATGAGCCCGTATGCCACGGGTGGGGGCGGTGTGACGTTCGAGCGCAAGGTCGCTGTCCGCTATCTCGGCCAGCTACTAACGGGCCTTGGAGCAAGCGAACTCGGTGAAGGCCGGTCGGTCGTAAGCGTCGCCTTCCAACAGTCTCCAGAACATGCAGCTGATGACGTGGTCATCTGCGCCAAGCGGCCGGACCAAGGCGAGCCGTCCCTAGTACTGGCGCTCGCCGTTCGTCGTGCGCCATCGATCGTGAAGAGCGATGAGAAGACCCGCAAGCTGATCGGATCGCTCCTGGCCGAGCTTGCGAACGGCCTGGATGAGGACGTCGAACATCAGGTCGGTCTCGTTGTTGCTGGCCATCAGGCTCATACCTCTCAGCTGGCAGAACTTGCTGGGCTGGCTCGTGAGCAGTCCGACGCCGCATCATTTGTTGCGTTGGTCCAGGAGCCGAACCGATTCGAACGGGCGATCCGCGAGCGCCTGGAACACCTCCAGGAGTTGGTGAAGCTGGCGCTTGAAGATGCAACCGGCGGAGCTCCGACCGATGAGACGGTCACGCAGCACACCTGGCGCCTGTTGTCGCACCTTCAAGTCGTGATGCCTCGGTTCGAGTCGCCGGACGAGTCGGACTGGGCGGGCGTCGGAAACGAACTGATCACGATATCCAGGACTCAGGACGTCGCTGGTGCGGCACTGATCCGCGATCGTCTCAGCGTGCTCGCTGGGGAGTATGCGCCCAAGGCGGCGGTCGTCGATCTGACCCTCCTGCGACGGGACACCCACCGCGTCATCGCACCAACGACACGTCGACACCGAGACGTCTGGCAGTTGTTGGACGGTCTCCACCAGCGGGCAGTTGCCGCTGTGGGTAGCCAGGTCACCTCGGCTGACGGCAGCCATCAAGTGCATATCGATCGCAGCGCAACGGTCACCGAACTGCGCGCGCTGGCCCCGGCCAACGCTGCGGTGATCGTTCACGGCGAGTCTGGCGTGGGAAAGAGCGCACTCCTTGTTGAGGCGGCAACCGCCGCGAACGAGGGCGACGGGGAATGTCAGGCACTTGTTGTCAACCTGCGGCATCTTCCGGCTACAGCGATCGAGCTAGAGGGGGCACTTGGCGCTCCACTGGCGACGGTCCTTACCGAACTGAGCGCTCCCGAGCGGCTGCTGATCATCGACGGCGCGGATGCGATCGCAGAAGGCAGAGCAGAGCAGCTCCGGTACCTGGTGGACGCCGCTTTGCGAAGCGACGTTCGCGTTCTGGCACTGACGTCGAACGACGTGCGAAAGCTGGTTTACGACGCTATCGCTGATCTTCACCATGACGGCATCGCTACGTTCGAGGTCGGGGCGCTCACGAACGACCAGGTCGACGAACTCGTTGCGACATTCCCCGAACTCTCGGCACTGGCCGAGAACGTCCGCGCCCGAGAACTCCTACGTCGGCTGGTAGTCGTCGACCTCCTGGTGCGTGGCGGCCTGTCTGGTGTGCCGCTGACAGACGCCGATGCGATGCAGCATGTCTGGGCTGGCCTTGTCCGGCGCCGCGAGCAGGTCGATCGAGGCATGCCCGACGCCCGTGATGCAGTGATGCTGCGTCTGGCGGAACTCGCCGTCACCGGCGGTGATCCACTTCCCGTCGTCACGACTCTTGATGGTGCTGCACTCGATGGACTCCGGCGCGATGGCATCCTGCGAACCCCAACTGATGAGCCATTCAAGATCGGCCCGGAGTTCGCCCATGATGAAGTACGGCGCTATGCCGTAGCCCGGCTACTCATCGGCTCGGACAACCTCACGGCCAGACTGTTGGCAGCGGGGATGCCGCGCTGGTCACTCGGGGCGTCACGTCTCGCATGTCAGCTGTATCTCGCCGCACCCGGCAGCCCCGCAAACCCTGTTGCTGGGAGATTCGCACGACTGCAGCGTGCGTTCGACGCTGTCGTTGCAGCAAGCCACGGAGTGCGATGGGCCGACGTGCCCAGCGAAGCACTGCTCACGCTGGCCGAGCCGGGGCCACTCTTGGCCGACGCGGGGGCAGAACTGTACGCGAACAACAAGGTAGGTCTTCATCGTCTCCGCCGCCTGATCGATCAGCGCTTTCGGGACTCCTCGCACCTTGTCCGCGTCACTGCCGTAGAGCCGTTGATCAAGCAGCTGCTCGGAAGCGCTACAGCATGGCGTGGCGACGAGAAGCTCCAGGAGCTGATTCGTGACTGGCCCCGATCCCTCATCGCGGCCAACGTTCCGGCCGGCGACGCACTACGAGAGCAGCTCCGCTCGCAATTGGTCGCCTGGTGCGCAGCAGCAGACCAGCGTCAGCAGGACGAGCGAGCGGCTGCTGAAGCGGCCCGCGTGGCGCGGACTCCTGAAGAGATCGAACGCGACGAACGCTTGGCCGCGCAGAGTGCCCTGTTTCACGAGATCGGCTACCCACGAAGCCGACGCCGACGGAGACGGGATGTGCCACGCGAGATCACCGACAAAGTCACGGTTGAGCTACTGGCGCTCCTTGGCCCAGATCTGGGAGACGAAGGCGAAGCCATCCTCCGCCGGATTGCGAGCGACGCACCCTGGGATCTCGGCCCCGCGGTCGAAGGGGTCTTGGCAGACCGCGCTCTGGCCCATCGCTCGCGGGGCTTCTTGGCCGAGATGACGGAGTCGTACTACCTGGACGAGGACGAAGACGGGTCCGGGTTCCACGAGGACGGCATCCGTGATCATGACTTTCACGGACTTGGGATGCCGCATGCAGCGTGGTACTACGGCCCGTTTATGCCCTTGCTGCAGACCGACTTCCGCGGTGGGGTCCGGGTGATTAATCGGATGCTGAACCATGCTGCGCGCGCCCGCGTGCGCACCCTGGCCAGCATCGGGCACTACGGCGCCGTCTCCGACGAGGAGCTGGAGAGTTACCGCACGGAGTTGCAGGTCACCGGAGCTGCTCGCACCTACGTAGGTGACTCACACGTCTGGATCTGGTATCGAGGCACTGGAGTCGGCCCCTATCCGTGCATGAGCGCGCTCCAGGCGCTGGAACGGGTTTGTGACCAGTTGATCCAGATCGACATACCGCTCGAAAACATCGTGTCCGTGCTGCTCGACGGGTGCGAGAGCCTGGCGATGGTCGGATTCGTTGTCGGGCTTTTGGTTCGCCACATCGAGAAGAGCGACGGACTCCTTGACCCGTATCTGTCGGAGCCGATGATCTGGCACCTCGAGTTCGGCAGGGCTGTACACGAGTCGAGCGGACTCGCCGCTTCCTCAGACGGTGTTGTTGGCGGGGATCGTCGAAGCTGGTCGCTGCGTGAGGCGGCAATGATGCTCGTACTGCGCGCCGACGAGGGCCGAGCCGAGGATCTGCGTCAAGTGGCCCAGCTGCTCGTCGAGCGGGCCGAGCAAGAGATCCGATCTGCCTTTCCGGGCATTGATGACGCTGAGCTTGAGCGGCAGCTCGTGAGCGTTCGCGGCTGGGCGAGCGGTATGGACCGAGACACCTACAGCGCGGAGGCAACCGACGACGGCCAAGTCATCATCCAGAGCACGCCGCCCGAGTCGCTTCTTAATGCGCTCCAGAGTGGAAGCGTCGACATCCAGCGCGGACAGGAAGCGACGCGACTCTTTGTGGAGTACCACGTCAATCCGAAGAAGGGCCTTGCTGAACCACGGTCCGCCGAGACGCTCATCGCGGACTTGAAGAGCGCCGAGCAACTTCTCGCAGAGCCACCGGCCGTCAGTGCTGGGGGGATGTGGGACGCACCGGTAGCAGTTGCCGCCGCTGCACTAGAAGCGCATCTGGTCGATGGGGTTAAGCTGCCGGACGACTCGCTTCGATTTGCTGCCGAGACCGTCATCGCTGCTGCGGGAGTCGCTGGCCAAGAGCGCCAGTTCGAGTCCGAGGAGTCGTATTTCGAGCAAGGCGCCGATCGGGTGGCCGCCCGAGTCTTGCCGCTCCTTCTGTTGCCAGCCGCGAGCGACGTGCGGACCCTCCTTGATGGTGACGACGGGTCAGAGACCTACGCGCGGGTCGTTGCAGCGGCGACCGGCCTGGCTTCGTCGCTGCCGAATGAAGTCCGTGTCCATTTGGCTCGCGGCCTCGATCGCTTGTGGCAAGTGCCGTGCGCGAATGACGGGCGATGCCACCATGAGGATGCACTCGACCTCGTCATCGCAACGATGCGTGACTGTGCCTTCGGAGACTGGGATTCGGAGACTGGTCGACGAGCCACGATTCTCCTAGATGATCCGATCAGTCAGTCGCTGCAGCAAGTAGCCGACGACGCCCTCCACTTCCACCGGCTCGACGCTGCTCTTCGGGCGCTCGCGCCCGCTGTGGTGGCCGACATCGGCGTCTCGGAACGTGCCGAGGCACTGTTCACGACTGCCCTCGTTGCACAACGTCGGGCGCTCCTGGCCCACGAACGCGATATGGATCACCGGGGCACGCACGCACTCATTTCGGCACGCGCTCTGCTGACCCTCATCGAGAACGGGGACGACGGGCTGCTGTTTGAGCACCTCGATGCGTTCGCCGACCGGTCGGACCTGCTCGGCCCATTTATTCGCGCAGTCTCGGCCGCGGCGGAAGAGTCAACAAGCCGAGCGAGTACGGCTGCGCGGCTCTGGCCGAAACTTGTCAGTCGAGTCCTCGGCTACCAGAAAGATCACCAGCCGTTCGACGGACGGTACTACGGCGATTATGCCCGTGCGTCGCTCGTGCCGAATCTGGCTGGTGAGGTCGCCTACCTCTACCGCGAGATGGAAGGCGCGCCGATTGTCTGGTGGAACCCTCGCGACCTCGTGTCAACGGTTGAGGAGTGGCTGCCCGGCGCCAGGGGCGATGCGACATGCATCGATCACCTGATCAGCTTCGTACGGGCGCTCGATGCTGCTGACCAGGTTCGTCTTGGTCTGCCGTGGATCGCAGACCTTGTGCCCGCCGACCCCGGCCAAGTAGCCCGACGGAGTTACCTACTCTCGACGTGGCTGATCGAAGTTCGATCGGCAGTGACCGATGATGCGTTGCTTGCTACCTGGCAACGTGTGGTCGATGCTCTCGTCGTCGCAGGCGACTCGAAGCTCGCGCCCTACTCGGAGTAGCCCGGCGCGCTCACCACGCGGTATGGCCGCCATATCGAGATGCTTCACATGCGCGGATAGTTGAAGTTCCCGGTTGCCGATCGGCTCTGCACGATTCCCTCGATCTCCCTCACGCGCGCCGGAACGCTACGCGAGTGGTGCCGCACGTACACCCGTCTTGGCTCGTTGGGTCTGGAGGAGCCGAACAGCGCCTGCCCAGTGTTGACGATCAGCTCAATGACCACCATCTCCGTATCCTCGACGGGTAAGACCTCGAACGAATAGACGGGTGTGGGCTCCACCCACGCATCGACGAGGTCTGACAGCGTGTCCTGGTACTTGCTGGCCTTCGCAGCAGGCAACCCGATGACCTCGTAGTCGTCCGTGATGCCGAACAGCAGCGACCCACCCGCTCCGTTCGCGAAGGCGCAGACGGTCTTCATGACCTTCGCTTTCGTCGACTCGGCCTCCGGGATCTCCTGCTTAAACTCCACGGTGTCGCTCTCACGAGCCGCGAGGAATGCGTCGATCTTCGTCTTGGCAGGGACTTCGACGGTGACACCGGCTTCCTGTCCTCGTGCCCAGGGCCATGCGAGGAACCGGCGATCGAGCCACTCCGATCCGACCCTGACGACGACCCATGCGCCGGGCGGGAGGCCATCGGGCAGGGAGAAGGCGACCGTGGCTATGGCGTCGCTGGTCTTGAGCGTCTCGGCTGTGCCGGGTGCGTCGCCGGCCAGCTCGACCGTCAGACCGTCGAGCGCGGTTCCCTCGACCTCAACCAGCAACTCGTCCTCAGAGATCTCCACCCGGTTGATCCGCGCTCGGGTGTCGACGCGCCGGAACACCGCGAACGACGGAACAGCTCCGCCAGGCTGGCTTGGTCCCAGACCGAAGAACGCTGCGGCGGCGTTGTAGAAGCTGGCGAAGCTCGGTGCAGCGCTGTCCGAGAGGAGCGGTCGCTGTGGCTCGTTCGTCTGGAGGTGACCGAGCTGGACCTCGTAGGAGGGCCACGCAAGCACCTCGTAGCCGCTCTGCGCGTAGCTCTCGCGGCGATCCCAGTTGAGCCGATCGGTCGGCTGGGAGAGGGGATGTTCCCAGCCGTCGTCGGTGGTCACCTTGCCTTCACGGAGCCAGCCGCTGACACGCTCTCCAGGTAGCTCCTGGGCACGGAGGGAGACGCCCGCGTACTCCCACTCACCGTCGATACCGCCCGTCGGTCGGGGGCCGTCGATGATCGCCAGCAGGCGGAGGCGCCAGGCGCAGTCTCCCTCGCGACACCACGCCGCGCGCACGAAGACGTCACCGGCCGCGGTGAGGTCGGCGACGACTGCCGCGAGCGTCTGCGGGAACGTCATGGACCTATCTTGGTGCGTGGCTCTGACACTTCGCGACGCGTGATCCCACTCGGCCGCCTCGGCATATCACACGTCGACGGCGGGCGCCCGCGATAGCTCAGCCGAGCGGACGGCGCGCTTGCGGCCGGAGCTTTACCCCCGCGTCCAGCAAGCACCTCCGGATCGTGCTGGCTGCAACATCAAATCGCGCAGCGACCTCAACCAAAGTTAGGCCGTCGAGGTAGAGCAGCCGGGCGCTCTCAGCTTGCTCGTTAGCCAGTCCTAGAGGACGCATCTCGACCCCAGCTCCAACGAGATGCCGGACGACCGTCTGACGGTGAGCACCCGACCAGGCGGCCAGATCCCGGATCGTTGCCCCTGCCTCGTACCGCTTCGCCAGCTCGGCTCGCACACCGCGGGGGATCGAGGTTTGGCGCTTCTCAAGTGCCGTTATGTTCTGGCCGCGAAAGTCGGTGATGCGCCTCCCAGAGCCCTTCTCGCGGCACCGCAACGACCCCTTCTTGTACCGCCTGATCAGGGATTTCACGGCGGGGGTGAGGTTTGGCGACTGTCCCGTTGGGTGCGCCGGGGAACGCCGTGGCCAGCCTCGTAGTGGGCAGCTCAGAGCCGCGCAGTGGGCAGGTCAGAGCCTCGCAGTGCGGGGACGTCGCGGGGCATCGGCGCGCTACCGCGACGCGACCGGACGCCGGTGCCGGCCAGCACGAAGAGGATCACCAGGCCCAGGTAGCCGTAGAGGTTCCCGACGACGTCCATCCACCAGCTCCAGGCGAGTTCCCGGTCGTCCCACTGCGGCAGGTACCAGTGCGCGCCGATGGCGACCGCGGTAAGCAGAGCCCAGGCGCAGGCCCGAGCGGCCCTCGACCGCACTTCCAACGCCAGGCCGAGCACCAGCGGCACCGACCAGATCCAGTGGTGGGACCAGGAGATCGGCGACACGAGCAGGCCCACCAGCCCGCAGGCGCACACCGCGGTCAGCCGCCATCCGGCCCGCCAGCACCCGGCGACCGCCGAGGCGCCCACAGCCACGACGACGAGGGTGAGGACAGCGGTCACCGGCCCGACCGCCGGGCCGTCCCGCAGCAGTCGTTCGACCACTCCGTCGATCGACTGGTTGGCGGTGAACCAGGCCTTTCCCGGCGTGCGCGCCCACACGGTCGATGTCCAGAACCGCC
>JAABUT010004525.1_pt1 | contig 10961 bp, 10 predicted proteins | sample 5559281 | NCBI WGS metagenome assembly JAABUT01 (sample SAMN10711880, study PRJNA513359) | rock metagenome | isolation source: Antarctica rocks | place: Antarctica: Victoria Land, Ricker Hills nord | collected 2016-01-04 | reverse complement strand
TGGAGCCGCACGAAGGGTAGGCGGTCCTCAGTCCGTCGTACGTCGGGCAAAGAAGTTGATCGCCGTGAAAGACAGCACCATCTGATCGTCCTGGTTGAGGCCCTCGACCAGGGTGCGCACGAGACCGCGGTCAGGTTTTGACCTGGACAAGCGTGCATCGGCGACGGTGACCCGCAGGCGCAACCGGTCCCCCGGACGCACGGGATGTGGCCACCGCACCTCGTCCAGGCCCGGTGAGGCCAGGCTCGCGACGCTGGAGATGTAGTGGTCGACGTAGAGCCGCATGCACAGCGCGATGGTCTGCACGCCACTGGCGATCAGCCCCTGGAAGGGACCGCTAGCGGCCCACCCGGGATCGTTGTGGATCGCTTGCGGGTCGTAGAGCTGCGCAAAGGCGACGACTTCCTCCTCGCTCACCCCGAGGTGGCCAAACTCGTAGACCGAGCCCGGCACGTAGTCCTCGAACCACCGATCCTCAACCGGTGTAGCGAAGTCGTTGTCGCTGAGCACCCGAGTCGCTGGCGTCGCAAAGGTCATCGCATGCCTTTCTTCCCCGTCACGCCGAGACCTGGCCCGCTGAATTGACCCGGCCGAGGAGGTCGCCTTGGGCGACGGTGTCTCCCAACGTGATTCGCAGTGCTTCGACGCGGCCCGAAGCAGCTGCCCGGACGGGGTTCTCCATCTTCATGGCCTCGATAACGACGAGCAGCTGGCCTTCCTCGACCTCGTCACCGTCGGCCACCGCGACCCGGGTCACGGTCCCCTGCATCGGTGCGTTGAGGTCGCCGTTCCCACCGGGTTCGACCTGCTCGAGCCGCCCGCGCGCCTGGTCACGGATCCGCGCCATCGGACCCTCGGTCGCATCGGCGAGCGCCGGGACGGTCACGTCCATCCAACGGTTGCCGATCCGGAGCTTGACCACGCCACGAGTGTCATCGGAGGCCTCTGCCGCATGCTCCTCGGAGGCGTACGACTCCTCGATCCATCCGGTGTGGACGGTGAAACCGTCTGGGCCGTCCCCGATGAATGCCGGGTCGGTGACAACGGCACGGTGGAACGGGAGCGTGGTCTGCACGCCCTCGATCTCGAACTCATGGAGCGCGCGACGCGCGCGCTCGATCGCCTGGGTCCGGTCGCGGCCGGTGATGACGAGCTTTGCGAGCAGCGAGTCGAACCGACCGCTGACGTCGCTGCCGAGGACGACGCCCGAGTCGAGGCGAACCCCGGGCCCGCTGGGGGCGACGAAGCGCGTGATCGTTCCGGTTGAGGGCAGGAACCCCCGGTGGGGATCTTCGGCGTTGATCCGGAACTCGATGGCGTGCCGCTTGGCGGTCACCACCTCGTGGTCGTCTGAGCGGCGTGCTGCGTCCGCGGCCGGCGTTACCGGGTGGCCGGCCGCGATCCTCAGCTGCTCGCGCACGATGTCGATGTCGACGGTCTCTTCGGTCACGGAGTGCTCGACCTGCAGGCGGGTGTTCACTTCCAGGAAGGAAAGGGCGCCCTCGGGGGAGAGCAGGAACTCGACAGTGGCCGCGTTGACGTATCCCGCCGTACGACACACGGCGGCTGCGGAGCTCTCGAGCGTGGTGCGCTGCTCGTAGGTGAGAAAGGGTGCTGGCGCCTCCTCGACCACCTTCTGGTATCGACGTTGCAGAGTGCAGTCGCGAGTTCCGACGATCTGGATGGTGCCCTGGGTGTCGGCGAGGACCTGGACCTCGACGTGCCGACCACCCTCGATGTACTTCTCGACGAAGCACTCTCCGCGGCCGAAGGCCGCCGTCGCCTCGCGGACCGCCGCGTCGAAGAGCTCGGCGACCTCGTCCCCGGTCCGGGCCACCCTCAGCCCGCGGCCGCCGCCGCCATGGGCCGCCTTGATCGCCACCGGCAGGCCGTGCTTCTGCGCGAACGCCACCGCCTCGGAGGCGTCGGCCACCGGGTCCTTGGTGCCGGGCGACAAGGGGGCGCCGGCCTCCGCCGCGATCGCACGGGCACGCACCTTGTCGCCGAGCGCGCGAATGACATCGGCCGGCGGACCAACCCAGACCAGGCCGGCGTCGACAACGGCGCCGGCAAAGTCGGCGTTCTCCGCCAGGAAGCCGTAGCCCGGGTGGACCGTGTCGGCGTCGCTGGCCACGGCAGCGCTGATGATCTTGGCAATGTCGAGGTACGTCTCGGCGCTCGTCTCTCCCCCGAGCGCAACGGCCTGGTCGGCTGCGCGGACGAAGGGTGCATCGGCGTCCGCCTCGGCGTAGACCGCGACGCTGGTCAGGCCGCAGTCGCGCACCGCCCGGATGATCCGCAGCGCGATCTCTCCGCGGTTGGCGACCAGGACGCGCTTGATGTCGGCCACCGCGCTGCTGTCAGTCGTCACGGGCCGGTCTTCGGCGTGCGGCGCATCATGGCGGCCCGGGTGGCGACGCACACCGTCTCGTCACGCTGGTTGAGGCCGTGGTGCTCGAACGTGACGATGCCGCTATCGGGACGCGACCTCGACGGCGTCGCCTGCAGCACCTCGGTGACCACGTGGATGGTGTCGCCGGTGAAGACTGGGGCAGGGAAGTCGACGCGGGTGAAGCCGAGGTTGGCCACCGTGGTGCCAAGGGTCAGCTCCGGCACCGCGAGGCCCACCACGAGACCGAGCGTGAACAGGCTGTTCACCAGCGGCCGACCGAACTCGGTGTTCGAGGCGAACTCCGCGTCGAGGTGCAACGGCTGTGGGTTCATCGTCATCGTCGTAAACAGCACGTTGTCGGTCTCGGTGATCGTCCGCCTGGTCGCGTGGTCGACTCGCAGTCCGACCTCGAGATCCTCGAAATATCTGCCGGACACCGTCGTCACCGACCCGTGTCCTGGCCGGAGGCCACGGCTTCTTGAACGTTCCGCAACCCGGTCTCGTCCTCCATCGCGCTGGTGTCTCCCTGCGGCTCCCCGTGCTCGACCACGTCGCGGAGCAGCCGGCGCATGATCTTGCCGGTGCGGGTCTTCGGCAGGGCTGCGGTCAGGTAGACGGCCTTCAGCTGCGCGTAGCCGCCGAGCTGCGAGGTCACCGCCTCGGCGACCTTCTGGCGCACCTCGCCGTGGTCGGCCCCGTCCAGCAGCGTCAGGAAGGCGACGGGCACGGTGCCCTTCACCCCGTCAGGCACGCCGACGACGGCCGCCTCGGCCACCTGGGGATGGCCGATGGCGATCGCCTCGATCTCCAGCGTCGAGATCCGGTGCGCGGCCACATTGATCACGTCGTCGGCGCGGCCAAGCACCCACAGGTGTCCGTCGTGGTCCATCACGGCCTCGTCGTTGGTGCTGTAGACGCCGGGGAAGCGCGAGAAGTACGCGGTGCGATAGCGCTCTGGGTCGTCCCACACGGTCCTGGCCAGGGTGGGAAAGGGCTCGGTGATCACCAGGTTGCCCTTGGTCCCCGCCGGCACCGGCTCGCCGACGTCGTCGAGGATGCCGTAGGCGTGGCCCGGCACAGCGGTGCCGGTGGACCCCGGCTTGAGCGCCTCGACCCCGGCGACCGGGTAGGCCCAGGTCGAGCCGGTCTCGGTCTGCCCGTAGGCGTTGACGACTGGCACCCCCGCGCCGAGGTGCTCGGTGGCCCAGGTGAAGGTGTCACCGTCGAGCGGCTCACCCTGCACCGTCACCAAGTGGAGCTGCGGGAGCGGGTGGGCGGCGGCGAGGTCGTCGCCGTACTTGCGGAGCATCCGTAGCAGGGTGGGGGCGCCCAGCACCTGGGTCACGCCATAGCGCTCGCAGATCTGGTAGAACCGCTCGTTGGTCGGGAAGTCCAGGGCGCCCTCGAAGCAGACGATGGTCATCCCGTGGGCCAGGCCGCCGACGATGGCCTGGATCGGGAAGGTCAGCCAGCCGACGTCGGCTGCCACCCAGTAGACGTCGTCCGGCTGGGGAGCCACCTGCCAGCGAACGTTGGCCCAGGTGCCGATCAGGAAGCCGGCCACACTGTGCACGACGCCCTTGGGCTTGGCCTCGGTGCCGCTGGTGAAGATCAAGAAGGCGGGGTCGTTGGCCTCCAGCGCGAGGGCCGGGACGCCGTCGGGGGCCATCGTGAGCGCCTCGGCGTAGGACATCTCGCCTTCTTCCAGCGCGAGGTCCCGGCCGGTCCGGTCCACGATGATGGAGCGTTCGACCGTCTCGACGGTGGTGCGAGCGGCGCGCAGCGTCTCCAGCAGCGGCGTGAGCTTGCCTCGTCGGTAGGACCCGTCGAGGGCGATGACCACCTTGGCGCGCGACGCCTCCAGGCGAGCGCGCACCGCGTCGGGTCCGAAGCCGGAGAACAGGATCGTGTAGATGGCACCGATGCGGTTGCAGGCGTGGACCGAGGCGAAGGCCTCGATGGCGTTGGGCATGTAGATGGCCACCACGTCACCCTTGGTGACGCCCATCGCGTCGAGAGCGCCGGCCAGCCGGTTGACCTCGTCGGCCAGCTCGGCATAGGTCATAGAGCGCGAGTCGCCAGGTTCGCCCTCGCACACGACCGCGATCTTGTGCGACGTGTCCGGGTTCTCGGCCCACCGGTCGACACAGTTGTCGGCAACGTTCATCCGGCCACCTTCGAAGAACCGGAAGTCCCCGAAGCCACCGCTGCGGACGCTGTCCCAGCCTTGCATCCAGCGCTGCTGCTGGGCGGCCCAGGTCCAGTAGACCTCAGGGCCCTCGGCGTCGAGCCCACGGGCTTTCGCCAGGAGCTCTGCCTGCTCCACGATCGTCCACTCCGGCGGAAGGGGCCGAAGGGGGGTCGACAGCAGCTCGCTCAGGTTGTCCGTCATGCGCTGCGCCTTTCGGTGTGGTCTTGGTTGCCCGAGACGTTGGGTTCCTCTGCGGCTCAGACGGGACTGACGTGGTGATGGCGTCGCTGTGGGCGCCGCGACCACCCGGCGGCGTCGGAGAGTCGCACGACGAGCTCGGCTCGCAGCCGCTCCGGTTCCACCACCGCGTCCACGACCAGCTCGCTCGCCACCCGCAGCAGGTCGATGTCGGCCGCCTGCTCCTCAATGCGCTCGGCGACGTAGGCCGTCCGCTCCTCGGGGTCGGTGATCGCGGCGATCTTCTTGGCGTACATCGCGTTGACCGACGCCTCGGCTGCCATCGGGCCGATCGTCGCCGTGGGCAGCGCGATGGAGGCGCGGGGCTCGAAGCCCGGGGCACACATCGCGTAGTAGCCGGCGGCGTAGGACTTGCGAAGGATCACCGAGAACTTGGGCACCTCGGCGCTGGCCATCGCGGTGATCATCTTCGCGCCGTGCCGGATGATCCCCTGTCGTTCGACGGCGACCCCGACCATGAAGCCGGGGACGTCGTGCAGGAAGAACAGTGGAATGTTGAACGCGTCGCACAGCGTGATGAAGCGCGCGGCCTTGTCCGCAGAGTCGACGAAAATGGCGCCGCTGCGCACCTGCGGCTGGTTGGCCACCAGTCCGACAGTGTGTCCGTCGAGACGCGCCAGGCCGACGACCATCTCCTGCGCCCAGCGGCTCTTGATCTCGAAGAACGAACCGGAGTCGACCAGCCGGTCGATCGCCTCCCGGACGTCGTAGCCGGCGGACTCGTCGGCGGGGATGACACCGTCCCAGTCCAGGCGTGCGGGCGCAGCCGGGGTGACGTCCCGCGGACGATCCTGCCAGCTGTCCGGGAGGTAGGAGAACACCAGCCGAGCAGCCGCGATGACCTCCCAGTCGGAGCCGAAGACCTCGTCGCCGCAACCGGAGACGCTGGCGTGCATCACGGCACCGCCCATCTCCTCGAGCGTGGTCAGCTCACCGGTCACCTTCTCGGCGACCCGGGGGGACGCCAGGTACATCGAGGCGTTGCCCTCCACCATCCCGACCCAGTCCGTGAAGGCCGGCATGTAGGCGCCACCCGCGGCGGAGGAGCCGTGGAGGCAGCAGATCTGTGGCACCCGGCCGGACAGCGCTACCTGGAGCTGGAAGATGCGGGAGGCGCCGCGGCGGTCGGAGAAGAAGCCGAGCTGGTCTGTGAGCCGCCCACCGGCCGAGTCGACGAGGTAGACGACGGGCAGCAGGTCGCGGTCCGCGCGCTCGAGGATCCGGATCTGCTTCTCACACGTGAGCCGGCCCCACGAGCCGGCCTTGACGGCGAAGTCGTGGGCGATCACTGCGACGAGCCGTCCGTCGATACGACCGACGCCGGTGCGGACGCCGTCTGCGGGCAGGCCATCGAGCTGCGCGTTGGCCAGCAGCCCGTCTTCGACCCAGGAGCCGGGGTCGAGGAGAAGCTCCAAGCGGTGAGACACGGGCAGTTTGTCGGGCCAGCGGCTGGAGTCCGCGCCCCGCTCGGCAGTGTCCACAGCGGCGCGGACGGCCTCCGCTCCGCGGAGCTGGTCGTCCGCCATCGTTGTCACTTCTCGAGGCCCTTGGCCAGAATCTCGAGCTGGATCTCGTCGGTACCGCCGCCGATGCGCAGGACCCGCGCGTCGCGGTAGTGCCGCGCGACCGGCGTCTCCTCCAGGAAGCCGCTGCCGCCGAAGATCTGCACGCACTCGTCAACGATCCGGTTGGAGGTCAGGGCGGAGTGGTACTTCGCCATGGCGACGGACCGCGCGGCCTCCGGATGGCCGGCGTCGTGCCGGGCGGCCGCCCGGTAGGTGATCAACCGGGTGGCCTCGAGGTCGACTTCGAGCACCGCGAGCCGATGCCTCATGGTCTGCAAGCTGACCAGGGGGGTGCCGAACACCTCACGCTCGCGGGCATAGTCAGTCGCCAGTGCCAGGCACTCTGCAGCGTGGCCGATGCCCATGCCGGCGAGAGTGAGTCGTTCAAGCTCGAAGGCCGCCATGATCTGGTGGAAGCCCCGGCCGAGTTCACCGAGAACCGCGTCCTCGGGCACCTCGCATCCAGCCAGCACGACCTCACGGGTGTCGGAGGCGTGCCAGCCCATCTTGCGCAGCGGGGCGCCGAAGGAGACCCCGGGTTTATCGGCGTCGACGATGAAGGTCGTGATGCCGCCGTGGCCTTCCTCCCCAGTGCGGGCGGCCACCACGATGACGTCGGCGATCCCGGCGTTCGTGATGAACATCTTCGTCCCGTCGAGGCTGTAGCCGGTCGACGTACGCCTGGCGCGGGTGGTGATGCCGGCGACGTTGGAGCCAGTGCCTGGCTCGGTGACGGCGATGGCTGCCAGGCTCTCACCGGCGATCAGCGCAGGGAGATAGCGCGCCTTCTGCGCCTCACTGCCGAAGCGGGCGATGTGCGGCCCGGCCATGTAGCCACTGACCAGCGCGGTCACGGCGATTCCGCCGCTGGCGCGGGTCAGCTCCTCCGAGAGCAACGTGATGGCCAGCGCGTCGCCGTGACCGGCGCCGTCCGCAGCCATCGCCAGGTCCAGCAGACCGGCGTTGCCCATCTCCTTCAGCAGCGCGGCAGGAGGTCGTCCGGCGGCCTCGGACTCGTCGACGACCGGCCGGACATGCCGGTCGACGAACGACCGCACGCTCACCCGGAAGTCCTCGTGGTCCTGGTCGAGCTCCCAGCTCATGGACGCGGCCATCCGGTACCTCCTGGTGATGCTGCGCTCTGACTAATGAACGTTAGTTAGATTAGAGTGGCGCGGTGGTTGGGTCAAGGTCTCTCAGTCGTCAATCGGTCCTGGATGGGGCCCAGGACCTCTTTGCGGAGCGGGGTTACCGGTCGACCTCGATGAAGGACATCGCGGAGGCGCTGGGAGTGCGCGCTCCCAGCCTCTACAACCATGTCTCGTCGAAGCAGGAAGTCCTCTTCGCGATCATGGACACGGCGATGGACCGTGCCCTTGCCGCCCTCGACGAAGCGCTGAGGCAGGTCGACGACGTGACCGATGCATTGCGCTTGGCGACGGAGTCGTTGGTCCTCGATTTCCTCCGGTTCCCCGCAGAGGTCACGGTCTGCAACACAGAGGTCCGTAGCCTCGAGGAGACCAACCGTCGGGCGATCGTCGCCAAGCGCGACGCGTACGCCGCCCGGGTGCGCAACATCATCGAACGCGGGTGCTCCGGCGCGGCCTTCAGTACCGAGTCACCTCAGCTCGCGGCCTTCGCAGTCCTAGAGCTGGGCAACGGGGCCAAGTCATGGTTCCGACCCGGCGGCAGGTACTCCGACGTCGAGGTCGCGCGGGAGTACGGCGTGTTCGCGCTGCGCGTCGTCGGAGCCATCGGCGCCGAGCAGCCGCTCACCCGACAGCTGACCTGACCGAGAGGCAGGTCGTCCAGTGCTCGCGCGTGTGTCCGCCGAGCTGCGCATGCCGTCCCGCTCACGATGAGGTCGCCATGGGCGCCAGGCGCAACTCGGCCAACACCTGGGTTGCGAACGTGTCGACGACGCGCTCCAGGTCGACGCTCTGGCAGGCCGGTGCGAACACCACCGTTTCGGCCCCGGCGCCGGCGTGCTCGCGCAGCCGGGAGGTCACCTCCGTCGGTGTGCCGGCGACGAGGTAGCTGTCGGCGCGAGCGCTGAGATCCTGCTGGTAGATGCCGCTGACCACGTCGAGGACAGTTCGCCGGGCCCACCGCCCGTCGATGTCCACCGCCGCCCAGCAGAACACCCCACCTCGGACGTCTTCGGCCACACGGCCGCACTCCACGGCCGCGTCCCGCGCAGTGACTAGACCCGCGTGCAGCTGCTCGGGGGTCACAAGGTAGGGCAACCAGCCGTCGCCGTGCCGGCCGGCACGGCGGATGGCGGCCTCGCGCCGGCCGCCGATCCAGATCGGAGGCGCGGGTCGCTGGACCGGTGCGGGTTCGAGGATCTGACCGTCGAGGGTGGTCCACCTCCCGGCGAAGTGCACGGGCTCACCGGTGAAGAGCGCGGACAGCACGTTCAGCGACTCGTCGGTGCGCCGACCGCGCTCCCGGATCGGGACCCCGCACGCCTCGAACTCGGGAGGGTGCTCACCGCCCACCCCGACGCCGATCTCGACACGACCGTCGGAGACACCGTCGAGGGTGGCGATCATCTTGGCCGCCAACACCGCCGGGTAGATCGGCAGGATGGTCAACGCGGTCATCAGCCGGATGCGTGACGTCGCACCGGCGGCGGCAGCGAGGGTCACGAAGGCGTTCGACACCGGACCGTGGAAGAACACGTGCTCGCCGCAGGCGACGAAGTCGAAGCCCTGGTCCTCGGCGCGCACCGCCATCGGCACCACCTGGCGGGGATCCAGCTGCGGAGGAACCATCAGCCCGACACGCATCAGCGACCACCGCTCTCGTCGTGCACCCGCTCGAGCACCTGGCGGGCCCAGCGCACGTGCACGTCGTCGATCATCTTGCCGTCGACAAGGCCCACACCGCTCTGCTGCGCCATCTGCAGCACCGCCCGCGCGTGGTCGGTGTCCGCCGGAGACGGCGAAAAGACGCCGTGCGCGAGGGCGACCTGACGTGGGTGAACGCAGATTTTCCCGGCGTAGCCGATCGCCCGACCAGCCTCCGCGTCGGCGACGAACCGGTCGTCGTCGCCGATCTCGACGACGGCCTGGTCGATGGCCGCGGCGCCTCCCAGTCGTGCCGCGAGCAGGACCCGGCTCCGGGCGTAGAGCACCTCGGCGCCGCGCACCGACCGGCTGCCGCCGACGTCGACGATGTAGTCCTCGGCCCCGAAGTACATCGCGTCCACATCGGCGGCGCCGAGCAGCTCCTCGCAGCCAGCGACGCCGCGCGCCGTCTCCAGCCCGACCAGGAGCACCGAGGTCCGGGGCAGCGCCTCGCGTACCGCAAGCGCCTCGTCGACCGACTCGTACTTCGGGAGGACCACGCCGTGCACACGCGAGGCAGCGACGGCTGCGAGGTCCTCGTCGAACCACTGCGATCCGCGCGGGTTGACCCGCATCAAGACGGTCATCTCTTCTGCGACCTCCTCGGCGGCCTCGATTCCTCCCGAGCGGGCAGCGTCCTTGGCGTCTGCGGCGACCGCGTCCTCGAGGTCGACGACCACGACGTCGGCACGCCAGCGCGGCACCTTCGCGACCATGTCAGGCCTCGAGGCCGGGACGAACAGCAGACTGCGCGGGGGGGAGATCCTGGTGGTGGTCATCAGGTCACACTCGGCGCCCGGATTGGCCGGCGTCCCTGGTCATGCGGGTCTCCGGAGCATCAGGCCGGTGCGACGCATCCGGCAGACCAACTCGTCACGCTGGTTCCGTGCCCGGTGCTCGAAAACGACGATCCCGGCCGCGGGGCGCGACGCGGACTCACGTGACTCCACGACTTCTGACTCGACCCGGATCGTGTCGCCGACGAAAACCGGCGCGGGGAACCGTACGTCGGACACCCCCAGCTGCGCGATGATCGTGCCGAGGGTGAACTCCGAGACGGACAGGCCCACCACGAGGGCCGCGGTGAACATGCTGTTGACCAGGACTCTGCCGAACTCGCTGCCGGCAGCGTACTCCGCGTCGAGATGCATCGGTGCGGGGTTCATCGTCATCGTCGTGAACAACACGTTGTCGGTCTCGGTCACCGTGCGACGGGTTGCATGCTGGAGGGTTGTCCCCACCGACAGCTCCTCGAACCACCGTCCCGACACCGTGCGGGTGGCGCCATCCATGTTCATCTCCTCATCGGGTTGCGCGGACCAGCACCGAGATCGCGTCGTCGTCCAGGCCCGCACCGGCGAGCACTTCGACAGTGTGCTCGCCGAGAGCAGGGCTGCCGCGACGAGGACCCGGGCCGTTCCCGTCGACAACCAGGGACTGACGCAGGTGAACCCCCGTCCCGGACGCCCAGTCGACGGTGCTGAAGGTCCCGCGAGCCTACGACTGCGGGGTCTCGGGCAGCTCCTCGAGTGAGCGCAGTCGCCCGAAGGGCACATCCGCCTTGGTGAACATCCGCTCCCACTCAGCGAGCGGCTGGCGGATGAGCGCCTGTTGCAGCTCACCCCGGAGCCGGGCGTGGTCGGCGAAACGCGCCTGTGAGCCCAGGTCCCGAGTCGGCGTCAAGACCGGTCAGGTCGCACAGG
>JAABUT010004524.1_pt1 | contig 10963 bp, 12 predicted proteins | sample 5559281 | NCBI WGS metagenome assembly JAABUT01 (sample SAMN10711880, study PRJNA513359) | rock metagenome | isolation source: Antarctica rocks | place: Antarctica: Victoria Land, Ricker Hills nord | collected 2016-01-04 | reverse complement strand
CCCGCCGGCGCATGCCGCTCAAACCGCTCCAGAACCGAAGACCAAACCGAACCAACCGCAACAGGACCCTTGCTCATCCATTGAAGCTGGAGCGCCGACGAACACCCTGAAAGGGGTGCCTCTCAGGGGGTCAATCTTCCACGCCGATCTACATGCTAGAGGGGCTGACCGTGCTCGGCTACGAAGCGCTCCGCCGCGGCCATGGCAAGGCTGAGGCTCACGGCCTAATGGCGTCGATGCTGCGGGACGCCAAGATCGGCTTGCGTGATGGCAAGCCAGGGACAGGGGTCGACGTCAAAACGGCAATGTCGTGGCACCGGTCGGTGACCGAGGGCGGTCGCCAGCCCGCAGCGGGCCGCGCCTACACATGGAAGGTGCTGAACGAGCAGTTCGGCGCCAGGCTGGTCGGCTGCAATAATCCCGTCGAGGGCCGCCGCCTGGCAACCGAAGTGCTCCAGCGCGTCCACGATCACGAGTCAACGGACTGGTACGTGCCGCCCCGTCAGCGTCGCTCCCGGCGCGCCAACCGGTTGGGGTAAGCAGTCCGAGCCTACCTTTCCGCAATCCCCGAAAGGACTCGGACGAGATTTCTATCGTGTCCAAGCCCTTCGACCGAACTCTGGGTAAGTGACCGTCGAGAGCTGCCTTGGCCATGTCACCCTCCGACTGCACGTTGATGGCACCCGCCTGGACAGGACGTCCTGGTAGCGGCTGGACGACCATGGTTGGGTCTGTCCAATTGGGGACTCAGCCCGTGTAGCTGGTTGGCCGACCCGGGTAGTCCGCCCGGAGCGGAGACCCACGATGAATGGACCAAACAAGCCCGCAGGCGCTGCCCAACCACCGGGGCGTTGTCGTACGATGCGTGACTCGGTTTTGATTGCGTCGCTCGTCGCGGGAACGCGGCAGGCGATGCGCCCGCGCCGGGTTATCAGTCGCACATTCATACGTGCTGGTAGGGGAAGACTACGGGCATTCTGGTGTGTGGTTGGGAGTGGAGAGCGGGTCATGCCGTCCGGGGGTGGACGCCTTGGAAGGACTCCCCAGTGATAAGCAAAAGCAGATTTCGGATGCTGCTGCCCAGCGCTGCTCCGGCCTACCAGCACATTCTGCGCAAGGCCGCGGACTTAATGGAGAACGGCGGTCTAACCCCCCACACGCTGGTCGATCTCGGCCCTGAGGAGCGCGAGCGCCGCCTATGCGCCCTCCAGGTACCACACGCAGTAAGCGTGGCCCGGCGGATCCCGGCCGCGCTCACTTATCTCGCTAAAAAATATCCCGGTGAGAACCTTCCGGTTACCGCGCCGGAGCTGACCGGTCGCTACGCCCTCCCGCGCCGGCGCGAAGAGCCTCGCCAGTTCCGGCTGGATATGGTGGCGGGATACCGAGCGTTGGCGCAGAGGCGCGCGGACGAGGCCAGCGACGCCCACCAGCCCTGTACTGACCGAACCAACGTTCGATCGTGCCGTGAGTACTGGGCAGCGGTCGCGCGGGCAGGCATCGAGGTGGATGACGAGTTCGGCCTGGAGGCAGCCACCTGCGAGCCGGTGGCGTTGGCGACGCTAGATCGCCTTCGGCGAGATTACGCGCTGACGACCGTTCAGAAGATCCTCGGCGGCGTGATCGCCGTCTCCGCACTCGTGCTGACACCGGACCACCCGCACGTCGGATGGCTCGGAACACAGCGGAGCGCCAAAAATGGTCAGCCTGGCCGTGCCCTGTCCCACAAAACCGAAACCAAACTCGCTGCCATCATGTCCACAGGCGGCGTTCAGCGTCTGCTGGCGGTGCCGGACTTGATTGAAGGCAGTGCATCTGCGCGTGGACTGGCTCGAAAAGACGAGATAGCACGGCTGCAACACGCGTTTCTGCTTGGTTTAAAATTCGATCATCCCGGGATGACCGAGCGGCAAGCCGCCACGCTCCACCTCATCCGCGATATCGATAAGGTTGCCGGCCGCCAATGCCTCAAGCTCTCGCCCACGAGCAAGAGCAGTTTGTTCGTTGCTGAGCCGCTATCAGAACAGAGCAAGCGGCGGCTGCAGTTATTGCTCACGGCCAAGCAGCGGACCGGCCTCACCAGCCCGTACCTGTTCCCTAGCCGGGAGGAGAATTTCTGTGCCGCCGCGCGCAATGAAGACGAGACCGTCCGGTCCGGTCGCCGGACGAGCGTCGTCCTAAGCGCCCTCTATCAGGAGATATACCGTCACACGGGATTCAAGATAGTTTTTATGGATTTGAAAGATCTCATCGTAAAAATTTGGCTAGAATCCGGCATTGAGCCGTTCATCGTCGCACGGCGCGCCGGCTATCGCCATGTTCGATCGATGGAAACACGAATGCGCGCGCATTTCCAGTCGGCGGCCGCGTTATGAGCCCGATTATCCTCCCGAGTGGGAAGGTGCTGTCAGCGCGAACGACGGCATCGGCGCGGGCAGGGGCCGAGCGGCCCGAGGGCGAGCGCGTAAAGGGTTTGATGGCGCAGCTCAAGCCAGTTCTGGCATTGCAATTCCGTGCCCTCCGCCAGCAAGCGGCCGAGGCAGGACGAGCAAATCCCCGGGGCTGGGCCGACCAATCATTCTTCTATTACGGTCGCTGCGTCCTCGACGGTCAACTTGCCTGCGACGCGGTGGGGGTACCCGTCGAGTCGTTGGAGGATCTCGCCAGCAGCAGCGCTGTGCAGGCCATCGTGGCGCGCTACATGACCAACGCCGGTTCAGGACAGAATGCGAGCCGAATCCTCCGCGGGCTGCGCACCGTGGTGCGGCGCGGCGGAGCAAACACACCGAGGCCTATGCGCAAGGCTATCCGCGACATGTCCCGAACGGCCCGCCGGGGCGAGTATGAAGACTTGCCGGAGGCGGCCGAGTGCCTGGCCGCAGCGATGGCGGAATTTCGGGATGCCGTAGTCATGATCGCCACCGGACATCCGCGGCGGGGTAAGACGCGCCTCCGCGACGCAATCATCATGGCGCTTGAGATCGCCACGAGTTTTCGGCGCAGCGAATTCGGGGCCATCACCGTCGATGTCGTCTTCTTCAGCAGCTACAAAACCGAAGTGAAGATCATCATCCCCGAGGGAGCATCCAAGGTGCGGGAGGTGCAGTTGGGCGTGATCCGCGACGAACAGGTTGTGGCCATGCTGCAGCGCTTGGTCGTCGACACGGGATCAGGCAGTCTATTCAGGACCAATTGGAAGGCGCCGCTCGCGCCGGACAGCACCTATAAGGCGTTGCGGCGAACAGCCAAACGGTCCGTGGGCGTTCCGATAAACTTCAACAAGGCGCGGCGCATCCGCGTTACGGGCGAGACCAGTCTTCCGGCCATGCGGGCCCGCGCCCGGCACCATCGCAACAGCGAAGTCGCTGAGAAAACATATTCCTGGCATGACGACGACCTGGGGATCGACCAGTGTCGCGACGCGCTAAAGAATTTCGGGATCCCGAGCGAATGAACGACATGGCAGATCGGAGAGAGCATCCGCGAGTGGGGCCTGCGTTTCTGCCGGCTGTTCGCCGACACGCTGAAGCGGCGCCGGCCGCGGCCAGGCGACAAGTGGCACCTCGACGAGGTGTTGATAGTGCTGCGGAAATAGACCAGGCAGGCAATCTGAAAAACCAGAGCTACACCGCTTTTGGGAAGAGCATGACATCGTATCCCAGGTTGCTCAGGAGCTGGACCAGCTTGGTCGTGGAGCGCTTGCGGGCGTCCTGGTCAAAGTAGCCTTCGCCGAGATCGCGGAAGGCCTCGCCCGTGATCAGCATGTGGAACGCAGCGATAAGCAGCTTGTGGGCGATGGCCATGATCGCCCGCACCGGGCCATGGCGAGCACGCAGGTGGTTGTACATGTCGCGGTCGTAGCTGCCCTTGGTCCGCACCGCGGCTGAGACGGCGAATAGCGCGGATTTGAGGAACACAAGGATGTGCCGACGTATCTATGTTCCCTGCCGGCCCGCAATCACATCCCAGCGGAGCCGCGCGTCGAGAACCCAGGCAGCGGCTCCGAGATGCACCACCGCCACATCGCCACCGCCGTCAGTCACTCGCGGGCCGCAAGCTGGATGTCCCACACAGCATCCGGCCGCGGAGCGCATAACGCTGGATCCGCTCCCGGGCTGGATGATGCGCTCGCGGCTCTCGGCAATCAGGTGCCGGCACTCCACAGTGCAACCGTAGGCCCGTCAGGCGCATGGGCGATATGTCAACAGGCCCAGGTTGATGAAGTGGACCATGGGCGGCTACGCCAGCGACGACCTGCTGCGCCGCCGCGTCCTCGCCGCCAAATTACGTGGCCGCACCGACCGGGCCCAGCGGCACCGTCCAGTCGTACCATAAGCGTGGGATTAACGCGGAACACGGTTACGACGAGGTAGGTGGATCCTGGTGTCCTGGGCTTCTTGTTGTCGTCGGTAGCTGAAACCGAGGCCTCCTCCTCGGCGTGCTGGGGGCGTGCTCTTTGCCTCGCTGCCGCACCATCGGCGGTCCAGAGGGACACCGCTCCAGTGTAACCGCCGCGAGCAGCGCAGACCCATGCGAGGCACCCAACCTGCGAGCGTGCCTACCGCGATGCGAACTGAGCTTCGGATGAGGAAAACCCAGGTGCTGGCACCTACCGCGGGTGTGGCTCTGTTTTCAGAGCGGTCCTGCTCGTGGTGGTCCTCTAGGGAGCGCCGGTTCGGTTCCTGACGGCCCGGCTCGGGGCATCGGGTGCTGGTGCTGGGTGTTGGGTGCGAAAGGTGTGGTGGAGGGGATGGAGCCTCTCCCCAGGGAAGGGAGCGACGGGCCGGCTGGCCTCGTCCGCTCCGCCGCGCGCCGGCCTGCACGCTGCCGCGTGCTGCGGATGCGCCGCGGTCCCTGGTTCCCGACCGCAACCCCGATCAGGACCATGCCGCATGACACGCAACCCCCGCGGGCGCAACAACCGCGCCCGCAAACCCGTGCTGCCGACCTTCCTGGCCAGTGACGCCCCGGCCGCCCTCAAGACCGAGGTGCTGGACATCCTCGCGACCCTGGAAGCCTATCTCAGCCTCGACGCCGCGCTGCTGCGGGCGGAGCAGCCCGCGTTGCTGGCCCGCGTCGAGGCGCTCACCCCGGCTGGTCTCGAGCTGTTCCGTGCCTTGCGCCTGCAGGCCTGCGCGAGAGGTGGCGCAAGCACGGCGACGCCCTGGATGCCTCGGCCTACCCGCCTGGCCACGTCGTGCCGGTGATGGCCTGGGTCTATTGGGGATCGGTCGCAGCGTGGGCCGCGGCGAAGCCTGGCCGCGCGCAACAGCCAAAGCGCCACTGGCGGCAGAAGCGGAACCAGCTCGCCGCCTTGCGCGGCCTGGCCGTCAGCCACCCGGGTCAGCCGGTCACCCACGCCACCCTGCACGCCGCCGGGCTGCACGCCCTGGCCGCGGCCATCAGCGCCGCCGACCTCGAGCGGTTGGCCAAGGAACTCGGGATCGGCCGCGGGCTGACGTGCCGGTCCGGAGATCACTGGACGACGGAGGCGGTGATCGACGCCTATGCCGCCCTGTGCCGCGCGCGTGGCGCCACCCTGAGCTCGCACGCCCTGGCCGGCATCGGCGGCGAGGCCTGCACCCTCCGTGTCCAAGCAGCAAAGCACTTCGGCCAGTTCCGGACGTTTCAGCAGGCCGCCAGGGCGCGTCACCCCGACATCCGGCCGCCACAGCGCCCGACCGCTGCGGACGGCACCCTCCTGGACAGCTGGGGCGAGGTGGTGGCCCACAACGCCTTGCGATGCGCGTTCCCGGACATCGCAATCACGGTGCATGCGCTGCTGCCGGGCGGCACCGGACGGTGCTCCGTCGATTTCCTGGTGCGCTGGGTCTACGTCGAGGTGCTCGGCATCGCCGAAGCCGCAATGGCCGCCGCGCGGACGACGCGGCAGCGCAAGTATGCCTGCCAGTGGCGGCACAAGTGCCGGCTCTATGAGGCGATGGGCGTCACCCCCGTCGTGATTGAGCCGGTAGACGTGGACGACCCCTGGCGCATGGCGGCGCGCATGGCCGAGATCGGGCGGCTGCTGGCGGTGCAGCCGCAGGCGCTGCCGGCGCCGTGCGGCAGGGCGGGGCGTTCCAAAGGCCATTGGACCTTCGAGGCGCTCTGCGCCGCGGTGGCCGAGGTGGCTGCCGCAGTCGGCGGCTTTCCGACCAACGCACAGCTGGTCGCCGCCGGCTACGGCCACGCGGTCGAGCTGCTGAAGCGGCCGGGTATGCGGCAGCGCGTTGCACTAGCGATCGGCTGTCCCCTCCGCCACGTGTGGAGCCAGTGGACCCGGAAGCGCGTGATGGCCGAGCTTGCCGACTGGGTCGGGCAGCACGGGCGCTACCCAACCCGGCGCGACCTGGACGCAGCCGGACGGGGCGGCCTCGGGAGGGCCGCGAAGCGCTTGTTCAAGGGAGAGCAGGACAACCTGCGGGCGCTGGTCGGGCAGCGTTGCGGCCGGACCCTGCCACGGCGGCAGGCGCCCCCGGGCAGCTATGCCGGCATTGACCAGCTCGCCGCGCTGCTGCGGCCGCTGTGCGACCGGCTCAGGCGGTTCCCCACCGCCGCCGAGATTAGGGCGGCAGGTCTGCCGGCCACGCTCTACTCCTTGATCAGCCGCCGGCACGGGGTCAGGCGCATGGCGGAGCACATGGGCATCCCGTACGCCGGGCCTCAACGCCTGACGCGGGCGGCGGCGCCGGCCTTGTTCCGCACCCTGCCTGGACAGGAAAGCGCGCGGTCGGCGGCGGGGGCACCGTCGCGCCTGACCACGACCGTGATCCGGGCGGCACTGGGCTCGCGCGGCCTAGCGATCCTGCGCCGGCATTTTGGCGGCATCGCGGCACTGCGGGCGGCGCTGGCAGAGGAGAGGAAAGCTGAGACGGCGGAAGCTGGGAAGGCAGGGCAGGATTGAGGAGGGGGCGGGACTGAAAGGCGGGGGGAAGGAAGGCAGTCTCCCCAGGGAAGCGGAAGGAGGAGCACACCATGCACACGGATGAGGAACTCAGGCACGTCGGAGCCGGTGCGGGCCCAACAGCGCCGAACACGGGAGCCTACCCCCGATGACCGGCCCGTCGTTCTATGACCAGGAGCCCGAGCGGCCCTACACGCACCTGCGCATCGTCGCCGTCGAGGCAACCGCGGCGGCCACGCCGGAGGTCGTCGGACTTGCCCGCAGCGACCTCCGCATCGACGACTGGGGCGCCGTCATCACGGCCCCTCGGGCAATCCGGTTCTCGACCGCGGCCGATGAGGGATTGTCGGCCCTGAAAGCTTGCACGCCCGTGCACCTGGCGCATGCGGTCTGGGGCACGGCGGCGCCGCAGGTGCTCGTGGGGCACGGCGCGCCGGTGTGGGACCACCTCCCGTCCGCGATCACCCGGGCGCTGGCCCGCATCGACATGGCCCGGGTCGCGCGCCTGGTTTGGCCGGGGGCGCCCGGCTACGGCGCGGCGGAGCTGGTGAGCTGGCTTGGCCTCGAGCCTGCCGTGCAGGCCCTGCCGCAGGGCAGTCCGGAGGCGCCGGCCAGGACGGTGCTGGAGATCGCGGCGCTGCTGATGACGGTGGCGTTCCTGCCGAGGGAGAGCTTCGGGACGCACCGCCGAACTGCGGCCGACTCCGTACTTGGGGACCTCGCCGGGGATCCGGTGCTGCAGTTGATGGTCGACATCAGCATCGTGCCGGCGCCGCCGATCGATCCGGTCCCATCGTCCACGGACAGCTGGGCGGCGTGGCGTCGCCTGGGCGGGTCCGACCTCACCTGGATCGCGAACGACCCCGCGTCGTCCGTGTTCGAGCGCCGCGCTGCCCGAGCCGAGCTGCACCGGCGCGCCATCCGGAACGCGGACCCGGTCATGACGGGCACCCTGATCCGGCGCACTGGCCCGCTGTCGCGTCGCTAGCCGCCACCCCCTGCCCGCCGCGGCCCATGCGGGCCAGGCACAATCCATCACCCTGTGTGGGAAAGGGCGGCACCGAACTGCCGCTCTTTCTGCGCACGCCAGGAGCGATCATGCCAGACCATCTGACGACCGCCTCCCGCCGCCGCTTGCTGGCGAGCGCGGGCCTTCTCACCGCCGGACTGGGCCGGGCCTCGCTCAGCGCCGCCGACGCGTTGCGGCACCGGTCGGATCCAGACGCCGCCGTCATCACCGCCTGCTCGGCTTTCAACGCCCTCGAACGGCGTAGGCTCGACCTGATCGAGGGACCCGGCCACATCGGCGAAGACAGCGCCCGGGATCAGGCGCTCGCGCCGCTAGCGGGCGAACAGCAGGTGTTCCTGGACATGCTCTGCCGTCGGCACGCCGTCACCCTGGCCGGGCACCAGGCCCGGGCGATCAGCTTTGCGCTCTGGGACGATGGCGAGCTCTCCGCCCGCGCCAGCGCGAACGGCTTCCTTGAGGACAGGCTCTTGGCGGCCCTGGTCCGCGACCTGGCAGGCCTGCCATGCTGACCCGGACCGGAGAGCAGGCTGCCTGCGCCCGGGGTGGCCGCCATGGCGCGTGACCTGCCGCCACAGCAAGTTCCCGGCCGTGGCCGGTTCGTGATCGTGCGCGACCGCGACGGCTGCCGCAAGGCGGTGGCCCGGCACGCCGTGTCGGCGGTGTGCGAAACCGAGGAGGGTGGCTCGGTGCTGATGCTGCCAGGCGGGCGCATGATCCAGGTCGAGGAGGACCTGGACACTGTCCTGCAATGGCTGGGGTGAGGCGGCATGGCCCCGCCACGTCACGCCTCATCCAGCTGACAACCCGTGGGGTCAGGCTATCCAGGCACCTCATCCGACAAGATACGTCTCCTCATAACTTCAGGGCTTGAACAGGATGTGGACAGACGCCCGGGCCGCAGCCATCGAGGCCCTGGGCGCCCAGATCACCGCGGTCGAGCGGCGCGATTGTGCCCATGCGCAGGGCTTTGGTGCATGGATATAGTAACCTATTGCGATCATTGGCTCATACGGATCAGGCTTAGGAGAATTTACCGCTGTAATCGTTGACTTATGGCGATTTCCATGCCCCAGCTGCCTGTTTGTAAGTGATCCAGCGCGGGTCGTCGCTGTCGTGGGCATATTGCGTCATGGCCAGGAGCACGGTGTTGATGCCGCAGTAGGCCCAGCCGCTGACCGCGTTGCAGGGCATTCCCGGCATCGTCGTGCGCGCACCCGACGCCCACGGCCGGCGCCAGGGCGCCGTGCCCGCTTCGAGTGCCGCGACGATGCGGTCCGTCACCGCCTGATAGTGGTCTGGGACGCTCGTGCTGCTGCCCCGCCGCGCCGTTCCTGCCTTCGCCATCGTGGTGCTCCTCTTTGAACACCTCCCCGGCGCCGCGGCCCGGTGGCCGGGGCAAAGGCGCGGTGCAGCCGCGGGACCGGAGCCACGCGCAGCCGGGCCGTTTGGCCCGGAGAGCATGGCGAGGACCCACCCTTTGCCGCGGACGGCGGGATGCGGTAGCCCCTCCGGTTCCGCTTCCTCCCCCTGCCCGCTTCCTCCCCCTACTCCCCGGCCCTTGCGGCTTTCCCGCGGCTCCGGTGTAGTCATGCCTGGGAGCGCCCATCTCCAGGGCAGCAATCATCTGTCAACCCGGCCCCTGCCCTGCCCGCATCAGCCGCCCGGCCTGGCCGGTGGAGGACAACGACCCGATGGACGACACAGACGCGCCGATGCGGCGCAACGACGCCAACGATGCCGAGACGGCGTTGGCCGAGACGAAGATGCGCCTGGCGCACGCTTGCTCGTCAGCGCCTCCGCGCCGTTCGCGCGGAACCGGTCACGCCAGTGATAGATGATCGTTCGGTTGAAGCACAGCTCAATGGCCAGGGCGCTTGCCCGCTCGCCAGCCTCCAACCGTTCAATAGCCTTCAGCATGAACTCCCGGCTGTGACGCCCGGGCTCGCTCAGGGACATCGGTACGTTCTCCTCGTTGGGAGCTGTCCGACTTTACCTGTCTCACTTCAGGGGTCCACTCCACAGACACGAGAAAACGGACACACTGGTTGCCGGACGGGAAAACGGACAGGAGCCGCCTTGGCGAACGTCGGCTATGCGCGGGTGAGCACGCTGGACCAGGACTGTAACCTTCAGCGACACGTGGCGGGATTTCTTCAGCGCTATTTGGCGCGATTGCCAGCAAGCTGGGTGTCCGCAAGGGGATCGTCCAGCGGACGGTTGGATCCCTGCGGGACACGCCCAGTGAAACCAAACAGAACGGCGTCTCACATAGATGGTACGATGACTTTATCATTGAGGGATGGCTTGCCGTTACACATTTGGCCAAGACGACCACCCTGATCGGCTACGTCTGCTGCTCCACCGACAAGCAGGACCTGGCCGCCCAGAAGGCCACCCTCGAAAAGCTCGGCGTCGCCGCTGAGCGCATCTACACTGTTAATCAGCCCGGTATACTCCGTCCACGTGAGAACCCGAACACCGGCTTGCGAGTCGACCATGATCTAAGCGGCGTTTCGGAGGTGCGAAGTTTTCGGGTTCTCACGTGGACGGAGTATAGCAGACCCAGGGGAAATCCAGGTATTCAGGATGTTACGGCGTTGATCAGCGTCAGACCCCAGCGCTGACTTAAACCTCAAGCATCTCCCGACTATCGCCGTGGTCCGGCAAAAGGAAGGGTGCTCGACAACCCTCCATCCACGGCGATGGCCTGCCCGTTGACGTAGGATGACTCGTCGCTGGCCAGGAAGAGGGCTGCGCCCGCGATCTCCTCCGGGTGCCCGGCCCGCTGCAACGGGTTGAATTGGCCGATCCGGCCCTCGGTGCCCCATTCCCGGGCACGCTCGAAGATGGGGCGTGTCATTCCAGTCTCGATCAGCCCCGGGCAGACTGCGTTGACTCGGACGCCCGTGCCGATCAGCGCATTGGCCGCCGTCTGCACCAGGCTGATGACGCCTGCCTTGCTCGCGCTGTATGGTGCGCCGGCGGCGTTGGCCCGCAGCCCCGCGACGGAGGCGGTGCAGACAATGGAT
>JAABUT010004523.1_pt1 | contig 10964 bp, 11 predicted proteins | sample 5559281 | NCBI WGS metagenome assembly JAABUT01 (sample SAMN10711880, study PRJNA513359) | rock metagenome | isolation source: Antarctica rocks | place: Antarctica: Victoria Land, Ricker Hills nord | collected 2016-01-04 | reverse complement strand
CGTGCGGCTCCTCGTGGCGGTCCTGCGTGGCGGGGGCGCCATCTGCCTGCTGCGTCAGCGCGAGCACGACTGCGACGACGCCGTGGCCACCGGCCCGGACCTGGCGCCCGGGCTGGTCGCGGCACTTCAGGCGACCTTCGAGGAGTGAGCCGCAGTGGCGGTCCGGGGAGTTCCGGGTGCCCGGCCTCTCAGCATCCGGGCAGTCCCACGGCGCCACCCTTGCCGATGCTCGTCACGGCCTTCTCGGCGTCGTCGAAGGTGGCGATCTTGACCACCTGCAGGCCGTCCGGCTCGTGGCCGCGGACCTCGTTGCAGTTGTCGGCCGGCGCCAGGAAGAACGTCGCCCCTGCTTGTTTGGCCCCGACCATCTTCTGGCGGATCCCACCGATCGGGCCGACGTTGCCGGCGCTGTCGATGGTGCCGGTGCCGGCGATGTTCTTGCCGCCCGTCAGGGCGCCCTCGGTGAGCTTGTCGTAGATCCCCAGCGAGAACATCGTCCCCGCCGAGGGTCCGCCGACGGCGCCGGCGTCGATCTTGACGGAGAACGGGAAGACGAAGTCGACCCCGAGCACGATCCCGAGGACCGTGCGGCCGTCCGGGGACCTCCCGGTGTTCGGGTGGAGAGTCAGCGGGGCGCCGTCGCGCTGGACGACGACGTCGACGGGGTGGCCGGGGGTGGCCTTCTGGATGGCGGCGCGGACGGAGTCCGCGCTGGTCACGGCCACACCGCCGACCGACGTGAGGACGTCGCCCACCTTGAGCACGTCTCCTGAGGCAGCGTCCTTGGCGACCTGCCCGACCCGGATCCGTTCCGGGACGGTGAACCCCACCTTGCGCAGCGCCACAGCGGCAGCCTCCTGCTGCGAGTCGACCATCTCCGCCTGGTTCTCGGCCTGGACCTCCTGCGCCGTCTGCTGGGGCGGGAACAAGGCGTCGACGGGATAGACGTCCTCGGTCGGGTCGACCAGGGCGCCGAGGACGTCCCACACGTTGACGGGAAAGCCGGGCCCGCCGTTGACGCGGACCGTCGTGAAGACCAGGGCCCCGGTCGTCGGATAGGTCTGCTGGCCGTTGATGACGATGAGGTCGCCGGGCTGCCCGTCCTTGTGCTTCTCCTGGCCGAGGACGTTGGAGACCGGGCCCGGCATCATGATGGCGTAAGGCAGGTGGACGAGGTTGCCGACTGCGCCGAGGAGCAGGCCGCAGAACACCGCGATGACCCCGGCGACCGCCCGGCGCGAGGGCCGTCGGCCGCCCGGCGGGCCCGCTGGCTCGGGCGGCCCGTCGGTGAGCGTGTCGCTGGTCTGCGCCGGGGCGGACGGTGCACCCGGGGGCACCGGGCCGGAGTCCTGCGAGTGCGACGTCGCCCGACGGCCGGGCCAGCTCACGGCAGACCCACCCACTCGTCGGAGCCGTCGGTGAAGACCTGGTGCTTCCAGATCGGCACCGTGGCTTTGAACCCGTCGATGAGCGCCCGGCACACCTCGAACGCCTCGGCCCGGTGCTCCGCGCTGACGGCGGCGACGACGGCGACGTCGCCGACGGCCAGGTGTCCGACCCGGTGGACGACGGCCAGCCGCACCGCACGACCTTCACCCGCCAAGGTGGCCGCCAGGTCGGTCGCGACCTGCGCAGCGCTCGGGTGGCAGGTGTAGTCGAGCACCTCGACACCAGTGCCGTGGTCGTGGTCGCGCACGTAGCCGATGAACGTCACCACGGCGCCTGCCCGGGAGTCCCGCACGGCTTCGACGAGCTCGTCCACGGACAGCGTCGAGTCACGGATCTCGGCGAGGACGACCTCGGTGGGGCTGCTCATCGGCACCTTCTCATCTTCGCGGTCATCGGCGTCGGGGCCGCCAACGCACGCCGGACATCTCTGCACGCTCCGGCGCCACGGCGATCACCTCTCGGATCGGTGAGCCGCTGCGTGCCGTCGAGGCAGGAAGCACTCCGGTGATCCGGGAGCCGCACGTGCTGCCGGCCTCGGCGACGGCCACGGTCAGGCGCCCGCGGCGCGGCCGGGACCTCGGTTCCGGGGAACTCACCGGGACCTCCTTCGGTTGTCTAGGAAGAACATCCTCTCAGGAGGCAAGGAGCCACACATGTCCGACCGCCCCAGCGCCCCAGACGACCGTCCGGACGAGCCGTCCCAGCCGTCGGAGCCGTCCCAGCCGCACGACCCCCGCGAAGGGCTGGACGACGGCAGGCCCGGCGAGCAGGGGTCGGGCGGGTCGGGTGACGGGCTGTCCGGGGAGCAGGAGCATGAGCATGAGCAAGTCGAGAACATGCCCACCGCCGACGGGTGGTCCGGCGCCGTCGACACTCCGTCCGCGAACACTCCTTCCGGCGAGACACCGTCCGCGGAGACACCTTCGGGCGACACGCCGTCCACGGAGACCCCGTCCGGTGCCCCCCGGATGGGGTTCGGCTCCACCCTCGGGCGTGGTCCCCAGGACCGACCCACCGGCGAGGAGGCTGATGATCGGGGGATCCCCGACATCGGCGCCATGCTGCAGCAGCTGCTCGGCGGGGGCTCCGGGGGTTCCACCCCCGACCTCGGCGAGCTGGTCCGGCAGCTCGGAGGCGGGGGCGGGGGCCAGCTGCCCGACCTCGAGGAGATCATCCGCCAGCTCGGGGGGTCCGGTGGCGGGCTGCCGGACCTCGGTGAGCTGATGCGCCGCTTCGGCGGTGCCGGCGGTGCCGGCGGTATCGGCGGTGCCGGCGGTATCGGCGGTGCCGGCGGCGATCCCCTGGCGCAGATCCTCAAGGGCATGGGCGTCGACCCCAAGGACTCCGGACTGCTGGCGATGCTCCAGGGCCAGATCGCCCAGATGTTCGCCCCGCAGACCACCGAGTCGCGCCAGCAGATGGCGACCGAGGTGGCCCGCAAGACCGTGGCCGGGACCAACGCCGATCCGACGGTGACCGCCGCACAACAGCGCGAGGTTACCGAGGCGGTGCAGGTCGCCCAGCTGTGGGTCGAACCGGTGACCACGCTCGACGCCCCGACCGGATCCGGGCTGGCGTGGAGCCGGGCCGAGTGGGTGGAGGCGACGATGCCCACCTGGCACAACCTCGTCGAACCGGTCTCGACCGGGGTCACGAACGCCGTCACCGAGGCACTGAAGGGGCAGATGGGCAAGCTCGGGGTCGAGGGACTGGCCGAGTCGGTGCCCGGGGCGGCCGGCCTCGACCTCGGCGCCCTCCTCGACCAGATGAGGCCGGCGCTCGAGCAGCTGGCCGGCTCGATGTTCTCGGCGCAGCTCGGCCACGGGGTCGGTGCACTCGCCGGCGACCTGCTCAGCGGCACCGAGGTGGGCCTGCCCCTGCTCGGCACGGAGGACATCGCCCTGCTTCCCACGAACATCACCGCGTTCACCGAGGGCCTGGGGCTCGAGGAGTCTGAGGTGCGCCTGTACCTGGCGGTGCGTGAGGCGGCCCGTGCCCGGCTCTTCGCCCGGGTGCCGTGGCTCGGCCCGCAGCTCGAGGCCGCCGTGCGGGACTACGCCCGCAACATCACCATCGACACGGAAGCCATCGAGGAGCAGGTCCGCTCCATCGACGTCCAGAACCCGGCGGCGATCCAGGAGGCCCTCCAGAACAAGCTCTTCTCGCCCACGCCGACAGCGGCCCAACAGGCCGCACTGGGGCGTCTCGAGACGTCCCTCGCGCTCGTCGAGGGATGGGTCGACCTGGTCACCGAGCAGGCCACGGCCGACCACCTGCCGCACGCCGAAGCGCTCGGCGAGGCGGTCCGTCGACGTCGGGCCGGGGGCCCCGCGAGCAAGACCTTCAGCGGGCTGGTCGGCCTCGAGCTGCGACCGCGCCGGCTCAAGGACGCGAAGAACCTCTGGGCGGCCCTCGAGAACGCCGGAGGAAAAGAGTTCCGGGACGCCCCCTGGGCCCACCCCGACATCGCCCCCACCGGCGCCGACCTCGACGACCCGCTCGGTTATGTCGAGCAGCGCAAGGGCGCCGGCTCGACCGACGACGTCGACTCCGCCCTTGACGCCCTTCTCGGCGGCGGAGACGCACCGCGGGACGACGCACCCCGGGACGACGCACCCCGGGACGACGAACCGCGGGACCAAGGACCCCAGGACCAAGGACCCCAGGACGAGGGACCGGACGGAGCCGCGGGCACGGCGCCACGTGACTGAGGCCGGCGCGCCGAGCAGCAGGTCAAGGCACCCGGCATACGGGTTGCTGCACGCGGACGCCGTCCAGCTGCTGCGCGGCCTGGGCGCTCAGGGCCCACAGCAGGAGTTCCTGCGCCATGAGATGCTCCACCACCTTGCCGCGCGCCCGGACGCCATGGCCAGGACCGGGCCGCCGGCGCACTTCACCGCCAGCTGCTTCGTCCTCGACCCCTCCCTGGAGCGGGTCCTGCTGACGCACCATCGCAGGGCGCAGAAGTGGTGGCAGCTCGGCGGCCACCTCGAGGCGGATGACCGCTGCGTGCGGGCCGGCGCCGCTCGCGAGGCCCAGGAGGAGTCGGGGATGAGCGGCTTGGAACTGTCGCAGCGTGCGATTCACCTTGACCGGCACCGGCTCGTCGGGTCGTTCGGCCGGTGCGAGGAGCACCTCGACATCCGGTATGCCGCCCTCGCGCCGGACGGTGCCCTGCCGCGGGTCAGCGAGGAGTCGCTCGAGGTGCGGTGGTGGCCGGTCGACGACCTCCCGGAGGGGACTCGTGACGAGCTCGTGGGGCCGGTCGAGCTGGCTCGCCGGGCCCTGTCAGCGCTGGCCGGCACCGGGTGACACGCTTTGGGCCGAGCGGCTCAGAAGAGCCGGGCCCCCCCGGGGTCGTCCCCCGCCATGGCCACCGGTACATGCCCCTCATCGGCGGGCAGCGACTCGACTTTCGAGGCGGCAACTCCGACACCCTGCCCCACCTCCTCCGGAGCGTCGAGCCCGCCGCCGGAGATGTCGTCGTTCTCGGCGATGTCCAGCCCGGCGACGGCGGCGACCCCCTCGAGGTAGCCGCGAGCGCGCTCGACCCGGGGATAGCCCCGGAGCAGCCGCCAGAACTCGTGGTCGTGGGCCGGTTGGAGCAGGTGGGCCAGCTCGTGGAGGACGACGTAGTCGAGGACGTATCCGGGCATCCCCTTGAGCCGGTCGGAGATTCGGATCGTCGCGTCGGCCGGCGTGCACGAGCCCCAGCGGGTGTGCTGGTTCGAGACCCAGCGCACCGAGGCGGGTTTTGCGAGCCCGCCGAGATAGCGCGACGAGAGGTCCGCCGCCCGGCCGGAGAGCTCCCCGTCGCTGGGCCGGCGGCGTCGGTCGCCCTCGGCGAGCCTGCCGAGCATCGTATCGACCCAGTGCCGCTCTTCCGCCTTGGTGAAGCGTGCCGGGATGAGGACGATGGTGCGCGCGCCCTCGCGGTAGGCGCTCACGGTGCGCCGGCGACGCCGACTGCGCCGCACCTCCACCTCGCCCTTGCCGCGATCGGCCATGATGGGAGGTTACGACGATTTGCCGCGGGCTGCGCGAGCCGCGCTCACCGCCCGCCAGACGGGAGCGGAGCACGCCGGTCGGCAGGGCGCGCGGGTCGTTGCGAGCACCTTTGGCGCCGGCGTCCGCGCGCTCACGAATGCGGGAGATGGTGCTCAGCCTGGTCTAGGGTGACAGGAGTTCTGCGCCGTACACCGTGGGCGCGACAGACAAGGAGAGACTTCGATGGCTGAGAAGAAGGCTGCCGTGGAAACCGGCGAAACCTACCAGGGCGAGTTCTACTGCGTGAAGTGCAAGGCGAAGCGCGAGGCCGAGGGCAAGGTCGTCGTCAGCGAGAACGGCCGCCGCATGGCCAAGGGCAAGTGCCCGGTCTGCGGCACGAACCTCAACCGCATTCTCGGCAAGGCCTGAGACCAGGCTTGCGGTAGGGGCGGGGCTGCCAACGCGGTCCCGCCCTTTGCCATGGCTGCCCAGCCTCGGCCCCGAGCCGCCCGAGCCGCCCGAGCCGCCCGAGCCGCCCGAGCCGCCGCCCAGCCGCCCGAGCCGCTGACGCAGGTACGCGGGCCACGCCACTGCGGCGGCCCTGTGGATTGCCCAGACCTGCCGCGGTTTGTGTGACACATTCGGTCGGTCAGCCCAGGAGGTCCCGACGATGGCATCCCGCCCGCGGCTCAAGCCGTACTTCCGTCCACTGCGGCGCGGGCCCGACAGCGTCCAGCTCGGCGTCAGCGGTGAGTCCGGTGGTGTGGTCATCACTGGCCTGACACCGGCTGACATCGCCCTCCTCGACCGGCTCGACGGGTCGTCCACCGAACGGGACCTGTATGCCGTGGCAGCCGGCTGCGGGGTCGCCCGCCGGCGTGCCGACGAGCTCCTGACGCTGCTCCTCGAGCACCATCTCCTCGCGACCGAGCGACTCGACCGGGCGGACCTCGGGCAGCTCGGACCGGGCGTGATCGACGTACTCCGCGACGACGCGGAGACGCTCGGCATTCTTCGCGACGTCCCGCGCGACCCGTTCGCCCACATTCTTGAGCGGGCTCGGCGGCACGTCCTCGTCTCCGGTTCCGGGCACCTGCCGTGGTCCATCGCGGCCCTGCTGCGCACGGGCGGCGTGGGCCGCGTCGACCTCGGCAGCTGGGCGGTCGACGCAGTGGACCACGAGCTGCGGGACGAGGGACGCCGGCCCCTACCCGACCTCGTCGTCCTCGTCGGCGAGGGCGCGGTCGATCCCTCCCACGGTGACCCGTGGCGACGTCGCGACGTCCCGCAGCTGCCGGTCGTCAGCGACGGGCAACGCATTGTTGTCGGGCCGCTCGTCGGTCCAGCCGCCGACCTGCCGTGTCTGCGCTGCCTCGAGATGTCGCGGGCCGACCGAGACGCCGCCTGGCCGGCGGTGATGGCCCAGCTCGCACCGCACGCCGGGGCCGGCGAGATCCGCAGCGAGAGCACCCTCGTCTCCATCGCCGCGGGCGTGGTCGGCATGGTGGTTCATGCGTTCCTCGCCGGTGAGCCGGTGCCGGCAGGTGTCTCGATCGAGGTGACGATGCCGTGGCCGCGGCTCGACCACCGCCGCTGGCGTCGACACCCCCGGTGTCCCGGTCACGCGGCGCCACGCCCAGCGCGGCGACCCGCCGACGGCAGGGAGGAGCCGCGGGTGACAATGACAGGGTGAGTGACCTTCCGCGCAACGCCGTGACGCGAGCCGCCAAACTCGCCACGCTGCCACTGGGCTTCGCCGGTCGCACGGCCCTGGGGCTCGGCAAACGCGTGGGAGGCAGGCCGGCCGAGGCCGTGGCCGCCGAGCTGCAAGCCCGCACGGCCGAGCAGCTCTTCAGAGTCCTCGGCGAGCTCAAGGGAGGTGCCATGAAGTTCGGGCAGGCGCTCTCGATCTTCGAGTCGGCCCTTCCGGAGGAGATGGCGGCGCCCTACCGCGCCATGCTCACCAAGCTCCAGGACAGCGCTCCACCGCTGCCGGCGCGGGTCGTCCACGAGGTGCTCGCCCGCGAGATCGGCGTCCGTTGGCGGCGCAGCTTCCGGGAGTTCTCCGACGAGCCGGTGGCCGCCGCCTCCATCGGCCAGGTGCACCGCGGCACCTGGAAGGACGGACGCGACGTCGCGGTCAAGATCCAGTACCCCGGAGCCGGCCCGGCCCTGCTCAGCGACATCAACCAGATCTCCCGGGTGGCGCGGGTGGCGACGGTCTGGATCCCGGGGATCGAGATCAAGCCCATCCTCGACGAGCTGCGCGAGCGGGTGTCCGAGGAGCTGGACTACCGCCTGGAGGCAGAATCGCAGGAGGCGTTCGCCGTCGGGTTCGACGGCGACCCCCACTTCCTCATCCCCCACGTCGTGAAGGGCACCGAGCACGTCATCGTCAGTGAGTGGGTGGACGGTGAGCCACTGTCCAGGGTCATCGCCAACGGGACGAGGGCCCGGCGTGACGCGGCGGCACAGCGTTACATGGAGTTCCTGCTCGTCGGACCCGGCCGCGTCGGAATCCTGCACGCCGACCCCCATCCGGGCAACTTCAAGATGCTGTCCGATGGGCGGCTCGCCGTCCTCGACTTCGGCGCGGTCAACCGGCTGCCGCACGGACTCCCCCGCGAGATGGGCACGTTCCTCAGTCTGGCCCTCGAGGGCGACGCCCCCGGCACACTCCAGGGGTTGCGGAAGACCGGCTTCGTCAGGGCGTCGATGGGCATCGACGCCGACCGGCTGCTGGAGTATCTCGAGCCGTTCGTCGGCCCTTTGCGCACCGACACGTTCACCTTCTCGCGGCCGTGGCTGCGTGACGTGTTCGCCCACATCAACGACCCTCGCCGGCCCAACTACGCCGTGGGGATGAAGCTCAACCTCCCGCCTGAGTACCTCCTGATCCACCGGGTCTGGCTCGGCGGCATCGGCGTCCTCTGCCAGATCAACGGCCAGGTCCGGGCCCGCGAGACCGTCGCTGTTCACCTGCCCGGCGCCGACCTGCCGCCGGTCGGCACGACCATCTGACCCGGCGGCACGGCATACCGGCTCGAGTGCAAATCGGCGGCACGGATGCCGGCCGTGGCGGCTCATCACCAGGCGGAGTCGAGCTTGCCCTCGATGCTGCGCAGGTGTGTCCGGCTGCACCGTCGCGGGCCCAGACCGTCCGGCTCCGGCCGCCGCACCGGGGAAGCCTGACCACGTCATGGTGTGGTGCGGTTTCCCCAACACCTTTCCGGGCGCCACACCGGCTGGACGCTCGGCCTGCCAACCCCGGCACGTGTCGCGGTGTTGGGGTCAGGCCTGGCGGGCGGCCGCCTTGGCGTCCTTCTTGAACGCGCGGACCTTCTCCAACGACTCGGCGTCGACGACGTCGGCAACCGAGCGGTAGGAACCGGGCTCGGCGTAGGGGCCGATCGCGTCGGCCCAGCCCTCGGGCCGCACGCCGAGCTGCTTGCCGAGGAGAGCCGCGAAGATCCTGGCCTTCTGCCCACCAAACCCCGGCAGCGCCTCGAGCCGGGCGAGCAGGTCTGCGCCGCTCGAGGACTCGGTCCACAGCCGCTCGGCGTCACCGCCGTAGGTGTCGAGGACGACGGCCGCCAGGGTCTGGGTCCGACCGGCCATCGACCGGCCGTACCGGTGGATTGCCGGCGGGGTCGCACACAGTGTGGCAAAGTCCTCCGGGTCGGCCGCCGCGATGGCGGCCGGGTCCAGCGACCCGAACCGCTCCAGGATCTTGGCCGGCCCCGCGAACGCCCGCTCCATGGGGAACTGCTGGTCGAGCAGCATGCCGACCAGCAGGCCGAAGGGGTCGGTGCTGAGCACCTCGTCGGCGACGGTGTCCTGGGCGATCCGCAGCGTTGCCTTCATGACGGCAGCCTACGACCCGCCGGGCGACGCGCGCTGATGCTGGCTGACGCGCGCTCAACGCGTTCACGCAGTCATTGAGCGCGCGCGCCGGCCAGCCGCCGAAACCGAGAGGGACAGCCGGACACCTGCTCGCACCGATCACGGTGACCGGCGCGTTCACGAGTGGCCAGCAGCGGGTGCGCTCGGGATAAGCGAGAGGGCGGGGAATCGAGAGGATCCCCCGCCCTCGGCGGTGCGGGCACCTTGCGGGCACCTTGCGGTGTCCGCGGGTCATTCGGAGTGGCCCGCTTTGCGCGAACGACGGACCTCCAGGGAGATCAGCCGTGAGCTGCGCCGGATGCCTTCGACCCTGCGGGGTCGAAGGCGCCGCTCGATGTGTTCTCGAGCGAGCTGGGAGTGCAGAACCTGATACATGCTTGAGCTCCTTGGGACTGCGGTGCAGTGCACCGCGAACGATGTCTCGAGCCGCAGCTCCCGGCATGCGGGGGCAATGGCGATGAAGACCCGGCAGGGCCGGCCCTCCAACGCGACGGGAAGACCGCCGAACGCGTGGGTCATCAGGCAGCGACGTCGTTCTTGCGAGGGCGGCCACGTGGACGCTTGCGCGCGACGACGACCCCCTGGACGAAGAGCTGCCCTCCCCAGACACCCCAAGGCTCGTGGCGGTCCAGGGCGCCGGCCAGGCACGCGGCCAGAGCCGGACACCCGGTGCACAAGGACTTGGCGAACTCCACGTCGGCGGGACTCTCGGCGAACCACAGCTCTGCGTCGTAGTCGCGACACGGAATGCCCGGGCCGTCGGCCTCTGCCTGGACCTTTCGGTCCAAGAGTGCACTCAGCTGCATCGATGCCACCTCCCTCTTCTCGTCTGCACCGCGGTGGCGGTGCCTCTCGTTGATCTCTGGGTGCGGATCTCTTCGGTGTTCTCTGTGGTGGTGGACTGCTGGTTCAGCGATGCTGGTCATGTCGTGGCCTTCTGGGTGAGGCGGCCGGGACAAAGAGAAAGGCCGCGGATCCCGGATGTCGGGTTCCGCGGCCTGAAGGTGAGCCGGTCTGAGAGCTGGTCAGACGGGCGGACTTCCGGTGCGGACGGGTGCGACATCCATGAACGTGGTGGTGGTCGGGGCGTAGCCGGTGATCGGGCCGAAGTCGCCCTGGATCGGGGCCTGGCCCATGGATCCAACGAGGACGGCGGCATCGCTACCGGTCCAGGAGTAGAGGATGGGCGTGGACGCAGTGGTCCCCTGGTCCCGAGCGAGGACGTCCGCGAGGCGGCCCATGTTGGCCGACAGCGGCAGCTCGAAGCGGGTGCGCGTCAGTGCGCCGGTCACTGTGACCATGCCGTTCGTCATTGTGGTGTCATCCATCAGGGCCAACCCTCCTTCGGTGCTCGTGGACCCCAGCCGACTTCCTGAGCCGCTGGGCTGACGTCAGGACAGATTACGCGGGTCCGCCGTCAGTGAACAACTCATTTACGAGAATGACGGGAAGATTCTTTTCGGACATCCTTGGCGCCGACCGATTCCATTGTGGCAGTTGACTTCTCGGCGACAATCTCCGGGTCGCCGCCGGCGAGGAGCTCGAGCACCGCACCGCCGTGCTGGTCCAGCTTTCGGGCGCCGACCCCGGCGATGCGGGCCAGCGCGGGAAGGGACGCGGGGCGC
>JAABUT010004522.1_pt1 | contig 10966 bp, 10 predicted proteins | sample 5559281 | NCBI WGS metagenome assembly JAABUT01 (sample SAMN10711880, study PRJNA513359) | rock metagenome | isolation source: Antarctica rocks | place: Antarctica: Victoria Land, Ricker Hills nord | collected 2016-01-04 | reverse complement strand
TCGATGCCCTTGCCCTCATTCAGCAGCTTCTCACCCTCGCGGAGCTTGCGGATCGTCTGCTCCGGGGTATGCCGTCGTCTCGCCATGACCGTGAAGTCCTCCTACGCCCATCCTCGGCCATCGGACTCTCACAAGCACTGGCACCACCTACTGGGACCCAGTCAGCAGCCCGTGGGCACACGCGTTGCGGTGTCGGCCCAGGCGCACATCTGCACCACGCTGAGCGAGACGTCCCGCTCGCCGATGTAGTGGCGCCGACCGCTGATTTGCATCCGGCGAACCGCAATGCACTCAGCCCAGAGAGGTCGCCCGTGCCACTAGGCAGGAGCGAGTGCTAGCCGTAGAGTCTGCACACGCAACGTAATGAGACGAACACCCAAAGTAGCCGTAGCACTGACTGTGCTGTGGGGAGGATGTGGAAGATGACGCAGTATGTATCTTTGGACACGCCAGTGTCCGAGCGAGAGGGTCTATCGAGGCGGCGGCTCCTCCAACTGGGCGGCCTCACGGCGGCAGGGCTTTGTGTGCCGTGGAGTGCAACCGCGTGGGCGGACTCAACGCCAGCCACAGCCAGCTATACGCCAACGTTCTTGCGGTTCGCCTATTACGGAAATCCCACTGCGGCAGGTACCGAGCGGTGGCAGTGGCAAGGTCTGCAGGGAGATCGCGCGCGCCCCTCCTTCGCGACCGTACCTGAACAGTACGTGTACGCCGACACCGTAAAGCGTTCCGGGGACCCCACCGGCATTACTCAGTGTATGCGGCCGGGAGATGTCGCCAACGAGTGGCTACTACGCGACCGCAGCGGCGCCGTGATCCATCGGGATAGCAATGACGATTACGCGCTCGATGTCGGCAACAGTGCCTACCGCAACGCTGCCGCCGACTTCCTGGTCCGCAAGTGTCAAACGGAGCGGTGGTCCGGCATCCTGCTCGATGAGGTCAACCCGACCATCTCCTGGGCCTTCCCAGGGGCTGTTCCAGCCAGGTATCCGACTGACGCGGCATGGCAAGGGGCGCTTCGCGGCTTTGTGCAGGTGCTGGCCAGCCGACTCAAGGCGGCCGGTTTCGGCCTGGTGGGAAACGTGGGTACCGCGGAAAAGCAGTACCGCGCGTGGTGCGAGAGCCTCGTCGGGGTCGGTATGGTGTGTAACAGCGAGTTCTTCGTCTGCGGTGGCTATGGCACTAACAACGTTGCGACGTTGGAGGACGGAACGTGGGCGGAACAGATGGATTGGATGGAGTGGGCGCAGGCAAACGGACCGCGCGTGCTCGTCCACGACAAGCAGGACGACGACAAACTGATCCGCTACGGAGTGGGCTCGTTCCTGCTCGCCGATACCGGTAAGGGTGTCTACGGCGCAGACGTGAACTACGGCGCCGACACCCGCTATCCGGTTTGCTTTGATGAAGCCAAGCAGCTCGGTAGCCCGATAGGGGTACGAACGCAAGTGCAGCCCGGAGTCTGGAGGCGAGATTTCAGCTCGGGCTACGTCTTGGTCAACTCGAGTACCCGGGCGACGACCTACCAGGGTCGTCCGGTGCCATCGACAAGCGGCACTATCGTCGTGACCTCAGAGCCCGTCAGGCTCCCGCCGAGCGTTCCGGCAGTCGGCGCCGGACCGGCAGCGCCAGGACTCCCTCCAACACCGCCGCCCCTTCCGGATTGGCTTTCAATGCTCCTTGAATTCCTCCGTCGACTGTTCGGGCTCTGAGCGGCGGCTCAGCGAAGTGCGTGCTCGGGCCGATGTCGCCTGCTTGTGTACGAGTTCCCTAATCGCTCGGTGGTAGTCCGTGGCGGTGTACTGCAAGCTTGCGGCGAACGCGTTGTTGCGTAGGAGTTCCTGACGTGGAGGGTCGGCGAGCAACAGTGTGATCGCCCGGCGGAGCGCGGATGCATCACCCGGAGTGACCAGGACCGCACTGTCCGCCCCGACATAGCCGGTGATGCCCGCGACGTTGGACACCACCAGCGGTGTGCCGGCATCGGTGGCGTTCATGATCCTGATTTGCCCAATGCTGGCTTGGGTCTCAGATAGGGCGAGCACGTAGACAGCCGCGTCTACGACTTCTTTCTGGTGTTGCCCGGCAGGGATGTCTGTCAAGATGCGTGTTTGTGAGTTGCCGACCAGCGTGCGCACCATCTTGAAATCCGCCGACGAGCAGACAGCCGTTACTTCCCAGGAGGTGTCCCGAGCCGCGGCGAAGAATGTCACCCAGTCGGTGCGGTGCCCTGACGCCAGCACTCGACGGCTGTTGTCTCCTCCACGTGGTGGGAGCGCGGTGCATGACGGTATTTCCGACCGCCTCGGCCACGGGATGTAGCAGAACCGCTCGCGGTGGACGCCCATACGTGTTGAGTAGCGGCCGCGTTCGGTTTCGGTGAGTACCTGGGCGGCCATAAGCGCCCGCGGCAGCAGTACCTGGCGCAACACCCAGAATTGGATTCGACGGAGTTTCCCCCTGCATCCACCCGAAGGAGGAAAATGTTGGATGTACTCGAGCAGCACCAAGTTCCGTCGTCCCAGCAAAGCCGTGAGCGCAATCAGGGTTCGCGTGCCGGGCGCTGCGTTGACCGTGACGACTGCGGCGGCGCGCCGTCCAAGTGTGAAGAGTACAACTCCGCGGAGCACGGCCGACCTCGCGACCACGGCGCGCAAAACTGGCCGACGCAGGAGCACGTCATCGAGCACTTCGACGTGCAGTTGTGCGTCATTGGCTGCGGCGAGGCGGCCGGCGTACCACGAGTCGGCCAGAACCTGTCTACTCACCGCGAACCACCCAAGCGCCCTTCGTCAGTGCTACCCAGCACGCCGTACTGTAGTTGCCGTCACCAACCTCGCGCATCGACGTTGGTGCTGTGACGTCCCGTCCGGAACCTTGTCGCTGGCGTTGTCGCATTGGGTGGTTCGGTACGAGGACTGGCTATCAAGAAATGGAGTCGCTGGTGGAAGCTGCCCCTGTGAGCGTCCGGCGTTGGGACGTTGGCGATGCCTCCGTGCACGATTTGAATCCGGCGCAGTCGGTGGCCAGAGTGCTCCAGCTCGCCAGACAGCGTGCACCTCGCAGTACGGTGGTGACCCCGAACGTCGCCCACCTGCGCGAACTCGAGAACAACCCGCGGTTTCGCGCCGCATACGAACGGGCGGACCTGGTTTTGCCGGACGGATGGCCGATCGTCGCTGCGATGAGACTGCTAGGCGCTGAGGCGCGTACGCGGGTCACCGGCTCCGACCTGGTTCCTGCCGTACTCGCCGAAGCCGCACAGCGCGGGCTAACCGTGGGAATCGTAGGCGGCCTGGACGGCATCGGTGAATGCGCCGCGAGGAACGCGATGGCGCGATGGCCGGGACTACGTGTGTGCCTGGTCAACGAACCTCCAAAGGGATTCGAGCGTGCTGCAGTCGCCGTGGACGCTCTCTGCACAGCTATTCGTGCGGCGAATCCGGACGTTCTCGTCCTTGCGCTCGGCGCACCCAAGCAAGAGATATTTGCCATCGAGAACGCCGAGCGGCTCGGTTGCGGGGTGGCAATTTGCGCGGGGGCGGCCGTTGACTTCCTGGCCGGCAGCCGCAACCGCGCTCCCAAGGTGGTGCAGCGAGTCGGCCTGGAGTGGCTCTATCGGATGATGGCCGAACCTCGCCGACTTGCCAGCCGTTATCTGGGCTGTGTTCCGACCGCTGTTTCCATTCTGACCGTTGCCATCAAAGCTCGGCTATCCCGGCTGTGAGGGTCCTCTGGGTGGCGCCGTGGGGCAGGCCGTTGGCCACCGTTTTTGCTGCGGGTTTGCGGGCCCAGGGTGCCGAGGTCTTGGTAGTTTCCACAGGGAGCCATTACGAGGCGGTCGGGTCCGAGGAAGACGTGGTGCTGGTCACCGGCTCGACTAAGCAGCTCGCAAGCTGGGGTTCGCTCGTGTCCGCACTCCGGGTCGCCCGTCAGTTCCGGCCCGACGTGGTGATCACCGAGGAACTCGCCGACCCGCGACTGCTGCCGGTGCTGCGCCTGGCGCCCGTTGCCGTGCTCGTGCATGATGACGCCCCCCACGACGAAACCGAGATGCAGCCATGGCATCGGCGTGCGATCAGCAAGCGGGTTGCGCAGCAGGCCGACCTGTTGGTGACGTTCAGCGAGTTTGTGGCCAGACACGCACGTAGCCGCTGGAACACCCCGGTGATCACTGTGCCGCTGCCTTCTGAGGCGCCGCAGACTCTGGTGCCGCCGCTAGTGACTGCGTCGGACCGCTCGGACATGGTGATGCTCGGACGGATCAACCCATACAAGGACGCGCCGACAACGCTGGCGGCGTGGGCCATCCACGTGGGGGGTCCGAGCTATCGCGGTGACGAGCTGATCATTATCGGTGATGGCAACGAGACGGTGCTGGAGCTGCCCACCCACTGCAGCTGGCTCCGTGAGCGCTTCCAGTTCGCCGATGTACTGCCCACCTTGGCCCGCGCCAAAGCTTCGGTCGTGCACTACCGATCCGCTACGCAGAGCGGCGTCCAGGTCACATCCATGCAGTGTGGGACTGCCGCAGTCATTTCCGATGCCGGAGGTCTGCCGGAGTACCTGCCGCCAGGCGGCCACTCGGTTCCCGTCGGTGACGCGGTGCAGTTGGCGACCGCGTTCGACGACCTCGCCGACCCCACTCGAGCAGCCACCGCCGGTGCTGCTGCCCGCGCGCAGTATGACAGTTTCTTCACCCAGGAGATCGCCGCAGGTGCGCTCTTGGCCCAGCTGCGGAGGTGGTTACTGACGCGGTGACTGGTAGAAGCGGCGTTCGAAGCTATTGTGCGTCACCATTCTGAGTCGGGGCGTCGCTTAACCAGTTCACCGGCGTGAAGCCTTCCCCTATACGGCATGACCGCACTGCTCATAGTATCCTGCGAGTGACTACCCCCGACGACGGCTGGTTTACCGCGGCGCGGGAAAGAACGTCGCCGCAACGGCTCCGGCGCCGGAGCGCTCCGTCGAACGGCGTAGCGGGGCGGGGTGGTCCCGGGCTCGCGCCATTGGCGGTCTCCCAGCATCAGCTCTGGTACCTCAGTCAGCTGGCACCCGACTCGGTTGCCTGTAACAGAGTCGTTACCGTGCGCAAAACCGGACGCCTTGACACCGATGCGCTACGACGCGCTTTCGCTGAAATAGTCCGTCGGCACCAAGCCTGGCGCACAAGCTACCCGGTGGTCGACGGCGAGCCTCAGCAGCTGGTGCACACGCCAGTCCCCTTCGAGCTGCCCCTGCTGGACCGGGCCAAACTATCGTTCTCCGAGGCCGAGCGGCGGGCCGCCGAGGTGGTGGCGGCCGACGCTCAGCGGCGCTACGACGTGTCTACGGGTCCGCCTTTGTGCCCGCGATTGGTCCGTATCACCGCGGACGATCACCGCCTCTATATAGGGCTACACCCGCTCGTCTCCGATTGGGTGACGCTGCACCGTCTCCTGCTGCGCGAGCTGGTGACGCTGTACGACGACTACGCTGCCGGTCGGCCATCCCTCCTTGCCGAACCTCAGCTGCAGTACCGGGACTACGCCGCCTGGGAGGTCGACTGGGTCAGCGGATCTGCCGTTGCCCGGCGGGTGCAGCACTGGCGTGATCGGCTCGCGGGTTCAACTCCGTTGGGACTGCCGCTCGACCACCCGCGGCCACCGAGGCAGCAGCTTCGCGCTGGCACGGTGGCCCTGGCTATCGATCGCGACACTGCCGAGCGGCTGCGGGGAGTTGGCGAAGAGCTCGGCGCCACCCTCGTCGAGGTGCTCGCGGCCGCCTACGCCTGGTGGCTGCATCGTTACACCGGCAGCACCGACGTTGTCTTCGCCATCCCCGGCTGAGGCGCACGCGCCCGGAACTGCAGTCGCTGTTCGGATACTGCGTCACTCCATTGCCCGTCCGGATCGACGTGTCCGGCACGCCGACCTTGGCGTCGATCGTCGCTCAGGTGCGTGGGGAGTTGCGGGACGGCTTGGACAATCTGGTGCCGTTCGAGCATATCGTTCGAGAACTCGACGCGGCTCCTGATCCCCGGATGAGTCCACTCTGCCAGGCTGCACTGGCGTTCGCGCCGGCGATCGCTTCCCCGGACCCGGATTGGTCTGTAGACACGCCGGAGGCAGCGGCAGCGGACCAGATCGGCTGGCCAAGATTCGACGTGAGCTTGGAGTTGGCGCAGCGCCCGGCAGGACAACTCACCGGCCACTTGATCTATGCCTCGGACGTCTTCGAGCAGTCGACCGCTGAACAGATGAGCCGGCACTGGAGGAGCCTTCTCGACACCGTTGCACAGTCACCGGAGCGGCCACTCGACGAGCTCGGGCCGTTCTGCGCACCGGAGGACCTCAGGGCAGAGCCCGCGTCAGCGGCCGAACCGGCGCTCGGGCGCGTCGTACATGAGGTCGTCTTGGAACAGGCCGCAAAGACACCTGACGCTATCGCGGTGGTCGTCGGTGATTCTCAGCTCACCTACCTTCAGCTGGCGCAGCGCACCCGTGCGATCGCTGGTCGTCTCGTTGCGGATAGGCGCCGGGCCTGGCCGTGTCGTGGCCGTCATACTCGACCGCACCTGCGATCTGGTTGCGGGCCTGCTGGGTGTGCTCCTCGCCGGCGGAGCGTACTTGCCTATTGACCCCGCGCAGCCGGCGCGACGCACCAAATTCATGATCACCGATTCCGGTGCCACAGTGTTGCTGACCCGCACCGGTTTGGTGAGTGACCCAGTCGCTCTCGAAGACACTGACATTGCAGTCGTCACCGTCGATGCGCCCGGACCCGAATACGCGGCCCCGGAGGCATTGCCCCAGGTCGAGAACACCGATCTCGCGTACGTCATTTACACCTCGGGGTCGACTGGTACGCCAAAGGGTGTTCTCGTTGAACACGGCAGCGTGGCGAAACTCCTGGCCGGGCTCTTTCCCGGTTTCGGCGTCGCGGCCTCCGATACTGTGCTCGCAGTCGCCTCCTATACGTTCGACATGTCGGTGGGCGATATTTTCGGCACACTTTGTGCCGGCGCGCGACTGGTGCTGGCCTCGTCCGCGGAAGCTGCAGAGCCGCATGCTCTGGGAGCGCTCATTGACCAATGCGGCGCCACGTACCTGTCTGCCACACCGACAACATGGTCGGCGTTACTCGACATCGGGTGGGTGGGAAGTAGCCGCCTCACCGTGCTTTCCGGCGGCGAACCGCTACCAGAAGTGCTCGCGGGCAGACTGCTGGAGCGCTGCGCCGCTGTCTGGAATACCTATGGTCCCACCGAGACCACCGACGTGGCGAACTGTGATCGTGTTGTCGCTGGTGCGCCCATCACGGTGGGACATCCGCTACCGGGGGCTCGGGTGTATGTGCTCGACCAGCAATTCCGGCCGCTGCCTGCCGGCGTGCCCGGAGAAATTGTTATTGGTGGCGCCGGCGTAGCGCGGGGCTATTTGAACCGGCCTGTGGAGATGGCTGAGCGCTTTGCGGCCGATCCATTCATCGAAGGAGGGCGGGTCTACCGCAGCGGCGACCGGGGCCGCTTTCTCGCCGACGGGCGGCTGCAGCACTTGGGTCGCTACGACGACCAGCTCAAAATCCGTGGCTTCCGTATCGAGCCCGCCGAAATCGAAGCTGTGTTGGCGGAGCATCCAGGTGTCTCAGCCGGTGTGGTAGTGGCACGGGCGACGACACAGGAAGACCGGCAACTCGTCGCTTATGTCGTTGATTCCCAAGTACCGGATGTCGAGTTGCGTGCGTGGGTACGTGCGAGGCTGCCCGGGTACATGGTGCCGGCGGCGATCGTCCACCTGGCGGCGCTCCCGACGACTCCGGGCGGCAAGGTTGAGCGGGCCGCGTTGCCGGCGCCGGCGACCGAGCACGGAGCGGTGCTAATCGGGCAGCCTCCCCGCAGCCCCACTGAGAAGCGGCTGGCTGACCTGTGGTCGGCCGTATTGGGTACCGACGTCGTGGATGTTCACGCGGACTTCTTCGATGTCGGTGGTCACTCCTTGCTGGCTGCGCGGCTCATCACCGATACCGAGGCCGAATTCGGGCGGTCCGTTGACCTTTCTGAGTTTGTCAAGCACGGGACCACGATCGCCGGACTAGCCACGATGCTGACGTCAGACCCGGCTGCCGCCGAGTACGCCACGTCTACCCGTCCGCCTCTGTTCTTCGTCTATCCCGATCCGTCCTCTGCAGTGAGCGTGCGACACCTTGTACGGGCGTGGGGCGCGGAGCAGCCGGTGTATCCGCTGGTGCCCGCCCAGCCGAACGGACGCTTCGACCCCGCAGCGACTGTCGAGGATCTCGCGCAACCGCTCATCGCCGTCGTCAGACAGCTTCGGCCCCAAGGGCCGTATGCGTTTGCGGGGTTCTCTCTCGGCGGCCTGATCGCGTACGAGGTTGGCCGCCAGCTGGCGGAGGCCGGCGAACAGGTCGACTGGCTCGGTGTGTTCGACACGTCGACGCCAGCGGTTGCCGAGCTCCGGCGTCGGCTGTCGCCTTGGGAGGGATTCACCCGCCTTCGTAGGCGGAGCCGCAAGGTTCGATGGGTGAAGTACCGCGAGGTCGGCGTGCGGGCGGTCAGGCGCTGCCTGCATGTGCCCTCGCCCCACGAGCATTTTGACTACAGCGGCGCCGTCGCGATTACCTGTGCCTATGCCCAGCAGGGACACGAATTGCCGGTGGATTTATTCGTCACCGCAGACTCGATCACCGATCTCGATAGTGCGTCGCTCGGTTGGAGCCAATACCACCGTGGTCCGCTGCGCGTCCATCCACTGCCGGGTGACCATTTTTCGCTACTAGATCAGCCGCAAATCGGTGAGGTGGCCGGATTGATGTTGGCTAGCCTTCGGCATGTTGAGGGGTAACTGGTCAGGTGGTTTTGGGCAGCCAGGGGTTGCCGGTGGTGAGCATGGTGAGGGCGTCGAGTGTGCCGAGGTGGTGTTTGAGTGTGGTGGCGATGTAGCTGCGTAGGGCGGCGAAGTGTTCGGCGCCGGTGAGGGTGCGCATGCCGCCGGAGATTTTCTGCCGGAGTTTCGCCATCCGCACTTCTCGCTCGGCCGCGTTGTTGTCAAACGGGACGATGGGGTTGGTGGCAAACCGTAGGAGCCCGGTGAAATTCGGACAGTGATTGGTGAGGGTTTTTAGGCCGCTTTGCTGTTTTCGTACCACGACGACTCTACCTCATTCGGTGTCTGGTATCCAATCGACGAATGAAGTCGAAGATGATTGTAGCGTCGCTCGATGTAGCGGGTGATGTCCTTGCGGGCATGGTCCCGAGTGGGGTATTGTGTCCGGTAGACACGTTCATTTTTGAGCGTGCCATTGAACGATTCAGCCCAGGCATTGTCGTAACAGATGTCGGTGCGTCCGACAGATCGGATGACGCCGAGTTGTTTGGCAAGGTCAGCAAATTCTGCGGACAGGTACTGACTGCCCCGGTCGGAGTGAAAAATGGTCTCGCCCCGACGAAACCGGCTACGGCGTGCGGCCATGGATAGTGCTTCGCCGATGAGTTCGGTCCGCATGTGATCAGCCATGGCGTATCCGACGACTTTCTTGGAGAAGCAGTCGAGGACGGTGGCCAGGTACAGCCAGCCCTGCCAGGTCCGGATGTAGGTGATGTCGCCAACGAGCTTGCAGGCCGGTGCGTCGGACGTGAAGTCGCGGTTGAGCAAGTCCGGCAACGTACCGGCGTCGCCGGCGATGGTTGTCGTGGGCCGGAACGGGCGGGGTTGGTAGGGCACGAGGCGCAGGTCACGCATAATGAGCCGCACCGTCTCGGGGTCGACGGTGGTGCCCCAGCGGGCGAGCTGGGCGTGGATACGCCGGTAACCGTACGTGCTGTCGGAGTGGGTGAACGCGTGGGCGATCTTCGCCTGCAGGTCGGCCCGCCACAACGCGGTCGCCGAGGGCTTGCGGGTGCACCAATCGTAGTAGCCCGACCGCGATACCTAGGCCCACCGACACATGCTGGTGACCGGATAGTTGCCTTCTTCGGAGTTGATGAATGTATACTTCGCGCTCATCGGTGTTTCTTCGCGAAGAAGGCCGTTGCTTTTCCCAGGAATTCGTTCTCCATCCGCAGTTCCCGGTTCTCGCGCTCGAGTTCCTTCAGCCGTGCGCGATCAGGGAGAGACAGTTCAGGCTCGACTTCGGCGTGAGCCTCGCGGTACTTCTTCACCCAGTTGCCAAGGGTCTGCTCGACGATCCCCATCTCGCTTGCTACATCAACGATCGGCCGTGAGTGGTCGATCACTTCCTTGACCGCCATCTCCCTAAACTCGAGTGTAGACGTCGACTTCCTCCGTGCCACAACGACTCCGTTCAGTTAGCCCAATTCTACTTTGGGGCCACTGTCCGAGAAACTTCCGGCACCTCAAACTGAGGTAGTCCTCGAGGCGGGTGGTGATCCGGCGGGCCAGTGCCCGGTGTTTCTGGGCGACCTTGCCCCCTTCGGTCCCGCGGGCCCCGAGGCGGGCGGCGTGGGTGATCAGCGTGCGGTGCTCGCCCAGCAGTGTCGGGTCGATGGGGACGGGCCCGGAGTCGGTGAGGGTTTTGATCGCGAGGAGGGCATCGATGACCTGTTGGGCCCAGCACCAGGACTCGGGGTCGGTGTCCTTCGCCGTGTGGTGGTCGGTCACTGCGATCAGCTCCCGCAACAGATGCGCATTGCACAAGGCGTGAGTGAGTTGCGGGTAGGTGTCATAGGGCGCCCACGCATCGTGCACCGCGACACCACCGAAATTGGGCAGCACCCCGGCGGCGTCCATCCCTTTCGTTCCTCGCCGGTGGTGGCAGGTGATCAGGGAGAACAGGGCGGTTGAGGCGCTGTGCAACCAGTGCAGCTTGCCCTCCACGCGGAACCCAGTTTCATCGAAATGCGCCAGCTCGGCCCCGGCGATCCGGGCGGCGACCTGGTCGGTGAACGCTTCGAGATCATCTCCGGCCGCGGCGGTCCTCGGAGACCGGGGTGGAGAACAACTCG
>JAABUT010004521.1_pt1 | contig 10966 bp, 8 predicted proteins | sample 5559281 | NCBI WGS metagenome assembly JAABUT01 (sample SAMN10711880, study PRJNA513359) | rock metagenome | isolation source: Antarctica rocks | place: Antarctica: Victoria Land, Ricker Hills nord | collected 2016-01-04 | reverse complement strand
TACGGGCAGCCCGCGCCGCAGCAGTACGGGCAGCCCGCTCCCCAGCCCGGTCAGGCTCCTTACGGTCAGGCTCCCTACGGTCAGGCTCCCTACGGTCAGGCTCCCTACGGTCAGGCTCCCTACGGTCAGGCTCCCTACGGTCAGCGCTCACCGGCGCCGTACTACGGTCAGCCCGCTCCGCAGCCCGGCCAGCAGCCGTACGCTCAGCCGGCTGCTCCGGCCGCCCCACCGCCCGACGGGCAGGCGCAGTACGGCCAGCGGCCGCCGGCTCCCTACGGTCAGCCCGCGCCGCAGCAGCCCGGCCAGCCCCAGTACTTCGGCCAGGCGGCCCCGGTGCCGAACTATCCGCCGCCGGCCGCCCCGCCGGCCCCCCCGCCCGTAGCGAGCCCGCACCCGTTCGCCCGGCCCGAGGCCGGCGCGGAGCCGGCTCCCGATCAGCCGGCGGCTCCGGCCGCATCTGCGACGGCACCTCCGGGCTCCGGAGCCTCGCCTCCGGCGCAGGGGGAGCGCAGCTGGTTCTTCGACCAGTTCGCGACCGACCGTCCAGCCGATCAGCAGGCGGGCGACATGTCGAATCCGGCCCCGGATGACGCCCCGACGCTCCCGATGGTGAGTGCCGAGACGCCCGGCTGGTCCGCGCCCGCCGAGGATGCGCGCCCTCACTCCGCCGGGACTGTGGCACCCGAGTCCGGCGATTCCGTCGCGACTGGTACCGAGCCCGACAAATCCAGCAGGGACAAGCCGCCCGTCTGAGCTCGCGAGACCACGTCCTTCGGCATGGACCCGCTGCAGCGCGTCACCATCCGAACCCGGCCGGCGGGTCGAACAGCCGAGGGCCCGTCGGCCGTCCACGGCCACGTCCGGCGCGTCGTTGGACTGTCGGTGCGCCCGGTCGCGTCGGGTCGGGCGATCCGCAATCGGACCGTCGGTCGGAGGTGTCGTCGAAACCCGCTGAACCAGTCCCAAATCGTCACGCAAGGTAGCTGAGGTCCGACAAGCGGTCACTGGTGTAGCAGATGCAAGGTTGACTCGCGGGGATTTCAGGCATGTAATTCCACCAATGTTGTTTCGCAGGCGTCGCGACCGCCTACGAGCCGCAGCCTGGAAACCATCGGGCAACCAACCAGGTCGGCAATGCCGGCCGAGGGTCGAGGAGGCAGAATGCCCGAACTACGAGCGGTCCCCCCACTTACCTACGGGACGCCGGACATGGGCATCGGCGGTGACTTCGCGCCGGGATCACCCGAATGGCAGGAGCACGCGTTGTGTGCCCAGACCGATCCGGAAGCGTTCTTCCCGGAGAAGGGCGGTTCGACCCGCGAGGCGAAGAAGGTCTGCCTCTCCTGCGATGTCCGCGACAGCTGCCTCCAGTACGCCCTTGATCACGACGAACGGTTCGGCATCTGGGGCGGTCTTTCCGAGCGTGAACGGCGCCGGTTGAAGCGGCGCGTCGTCTGACCTGACGTACCCTTGCCGCGCAGCTCGACCCGCCACAGCGCGGGTCGCAGTTGACGGGTCGCCGATCGGCAGACCGTCCGATCGCCTATCGACGAGGTCGACGCCGCCGCATGCCCGATCAGTTCGCCGCCGCTGAACCCAGCGACCCGACTGCTGGTGGGTACCTGAGCGCTCCTTCCGGGGATGCCGTCGCGCGACTCCATGTGACCGCAGTGATCGTCGCCCACGACGGCCATCCGTGGCTGCCGACCCTGCTCACGGCACTCGACACCGCCACCCGGCGTCCCGACCATGTCGTGGCTGTCGACACCGGCAGCGCGGACGCGACCCGGGCAGATCTGGTAGCCGCGCTCGGCGAGTCCGATGTCGTCGTCGCGGCACGCGCCACCGGCTTCGGAACCGCCGTCGCGCAAGCCCTCGACAACGTTCCCCGCGAGGACCGGCCGGCAGCCGACGCCTGGGTCTGGTTGCTCCACGACGACTGCGCGCCTGCTCCCGACGCGCTCGAGGCGATGCTCGCCCAGGCAGCGCGCGAACCCGACGTCGCGATCCTCGGACCGAAGATCCGGGCGTGGCCGAACAGCCGACGGCTGACCGAGGTCGGGCTCACGCTGGCCCGGTCCGGTCGCCGGGAACGAGGCGTCGACCCGTCCGAGCGCGACCAGGGCCAACGCGACGCAGTCCACGACGTCCTCGCTGTCAACACGGCCGGCATGCTGGTCAGACGCGACGTCTACGACGCGCTCAACGGGTTCGATCCGCAGATCGTGCTCTACGGCGACGACATCGACCTGTGCTGGCGGGCCGCCGTTCTCGGTTACCGAACCGCAGTATGCCCGGCCGCGGTGCTCCATCACGCCGACGCCGCCACCGAGCAGCTTCGCCCGGTGCACGCGAGCGCGCTGCCAAGACGTCGGCTCAGCCGCGCGAACGCCCTCTACGTCCTGCTGGTCAACTCCTCACCGGCACACTTCCCGTTCCGCTACGCGCGGCTGGTCATCGCGTCCGTCGTCCGCGTCCTCGGCCTCCTGATCGGCAAGGCGCCCACCGCCGCCTGGCAGGAGTTGACCGCGCTCGTCGACGTCGTCGTGCACCCGCGCCGGCTCCGCACGGGTCGTCGCACGCGGGCCCGCGCCTCCTCCGACCGGAAGTCGGTGCCGGTCGCCCGGCTGCTGGCGAGTCCGACCACGCAACTGCGGCGGCTGGCCGCCGCGGTCGCGGACCTCGCCGCCACCGCCGGAACCGAGGGCTCGGCGATCGCGGGTGGCGGCCGGCACCGGACTCCGGTGAACTCCCGCGGGCTGAGCGGACTCGGCGGTGACGAGGACGAGATCCTCGAAGCTCGCGCAGCCGCGTCGTCTCGGATCCGATGGCTACGGCAACCGTTCGCCGTGACGATGATCCTGCTTCTCCTCGTCAGCACCATCGCCACCCGCGACCTATGGTCGACTCAGCTCTCCGGCGGCGCACTCTGGCCCGCGCCCGAGCATGCCGCACAGCTCTGGGGCCGCTACCTCGAGGCGTGGCACGGTGTCGAACTCGGGTCGGCGCAGAGCTCGCCGCCCTGGCTCGCGGTGATGGCCATCCTCTCGACGATCTTCGGCGGCCAGCCCTGGCTCGCCGTGGCCGTCGTCCTGCTCGGAGCGGTGCCGTTGTCGGGTGCGACCGCCTATCTTGCAGCCCGCAGCCAGATCGGCGAACCGTGGCTGCGCGCCTGGGCGGCTGGCTCGTACGGACTGCTCCCAGCGGCTACCGGTGCCGTCGCGCAGGGCCGGCTCGGTACCTGCCTGGTGCTCATCCTGGCGCCGGTGATGCTGCTGGCGACGAGGCGGGCACTCGTCGGCGGTGCCTCCGTCCGTGGGTCGTGGCCGGCTGTCTTCGCTGCAGCGCTCCTCCTTGCGGTGTGCGGTTCGTTCGTCCCGGTCGCCTGGTTGGTATTCATCGTGGTCGGCCTCCTCGGTGCGGTCCTGACGCGGAGCCTGCGCTGGCTCGTCCGCGTCGTGGTGATCGCGGGGACCGCAGCCGCACTGACGCTCCCGTGGCTCCTCACCCTCTTGGGCGTGGGTTCCGGCCAGGGCTGGCGCGCGTTGTTCGCCGAGCCCGGCTCCAGCTGGGCGGGCGCAGCGGGGTCGGCCGATCCGGCCGGCGCGGCCGGTGCGGCCGGTGTGGCGTCCCCGGACCGGTCCGGCGCGCATCTGCTGACCTGGTGGCTGCATCCGCTCGGGGTCGGCAGCATCCCTCTCTATGGTGTCGTGCTGCTGCTGCTCGCGGCACTGGTGGCGCTGGCCCGTACCGATCGCGCCCGCGCCACCTTCACGGCGTGGCTGCTCGTCGCCATCGCCGGCGTGACCGCGGTCGCCGGCGCCGGCGTCGCCCTGGTCGGCCCCACCGGCGCACGGACCGCGGCGTGGCCCGGGACGGCGGTCGCGCTGCTCCTGGCCGGCCTGATCGCGGCCGGCGCGATCGGTGCGTCCGGGGCGGGCGATCGGCTGCGGGCGCGGGCGTTCTCGTGGCGCCAGCCCGTCGCCCTCGTTCTGGTGGTCGCTACCGGTCTCGTCCCGCTCGCCGCGGCCGGCTGGTGGATCATGCGCGGTGCCGCCGACCCGGTCATCGCTCGACCCAGGGCCGTTGTCCCGGCCTACATCGCCGCTGCACAACAGAGCACCGCCGGCGCGCGCACGCTCGTCCTCAGGCCGGGCGGTGACTCCGCGGCAGGCCAGGTGGACATCGGCAGCTACCAGCTCCTCCGCGACGACGCGTCGACGTTCGCCGACGTCGCCGTCGCGCCGGGCCCGGGGAACGCCGCGCTCGTCGACGCGGCGTTGCACGACGTCCTCGTCGACCAGGACCAGGCGGCAACCGACCATCTCGCCCGGCTGGGCGTGAAGTACCTCTACGTCACCGTGGGGTCGAGCTCGGTGTCGGAGTTGCTGGATGCGGCACCCGGACTGGTTCGCGCGAGCGCCCCCGACGGCGCCGGCGTGTGGACCCTGGAGCAGCCGGTCGGCCCGATGCGGGTCGTCGGGACCGCGGCGACGACCGTCCTGGCGACCGACCCCGGCGACGACGATGTGACCGTCACGATCGCGCCGGGACTCGCCGGGCCGGGCGGCCCGGATTCGACGACGACCTCGGGTGGGTCGGGGTCGGTGGTCCCGGCGCCGGGTTCGTCGGGGCGACGGCTCGAACTCGCGGAGGCGGCCGACCCACGGTGGCGGGCAACCCTCGACGGCGTGCCGTTGAGCCCGATCGCCGGCGACACCCAGGCCTTCGGACTCCCCGACTCCGGCGGGACCCTGCACGTCTGGTTCGACGACCCCGCGCACCGGAACTGGCAGGTCGTCCAGCTCACCGTGCTCGTGGTCGTCGTCCTGCTCGCATTCCCCGGCGTCGGACGGCGCACCGAACTGGCCGCCCGCGGACCGCAGGGAATGAGCCGATGACCGTCGTCCGCATCCGGGTCGCCGCCGGCATCGTGGTGGTCGCCCTGCTGGCTGTGCTGCCGCTGATCGTGCGTCCAGCCGCACCCGTCGCCACCGACGCCGGCAGCGGTTCGGGCCAGCTGGCTGCAGTTGGCCGGTCGACGCTGGTGTGTCCGAGCGTCGGCTCGACGCCCGACGTCAGTTCGAGCGCGAGCGCCGGCGCCTGGCCGACCCGGCTCACACCGGCGCTCGCGGCAAGCCTGACCGGACGGACCGGTGACGTGAGCACGCGCTGGATCGGGGCCGGGTCGGGCACCGGAAGCGCGTCGGCCCCGGCCGGCACCGCCCTGGGTGGCCTCGGCTACATCGCCCGTGGTGTCCGCGCGACGTCGACCGCGCCGGTCGGCCAGATTCGCGGGCTCGCAATGGTGTCGACCGGTCCGCTCGCACCCGGAGCGGCGCTGACGCAGACCTCGCGCGCGACGAAGGGGATGTTCGCCGGGTTGGCCGAGGTGGCGTGCACGGCGCCCGGCATCGACTTCTGGTTCGCCGGTCTGTCCGAGGACATCGGCCAGCACGCTGCCGTCGTCCTGACGAACAGTGCTGACACGGCATCGACGGTCGAGGTGAGCGTGTTCGACGAGAGCGGCCGGGTCGGATCGGGCGGTAGCCAGGCAGTGACCGTCGGGGCCGTCTCACAATTGACCCTCGACCTCGACAAGCTCGCGCCCGGGAGCAAGGTCGTCGCCGTCCAAGTCCATGCGACGACGGGCCGCATCGCCGCCGCGGCGCGTCAGATCGGTACGTCCGGAGGCGCCGGCCAGGGTTGGGACTGGCTGGCTCCGACGTCGGCGCCGGCCCGGACCGTCACGATCCCCGGCGTCGTCGCCGGTGCCGCCGCCGTCTCGCTGTCGATGTTCTCGCCGGGGACCGACACCGGCACGGCGACGATCGAGGCGCTCGGACCGGACGGGGCCGTCCGACCGGCCGGGAAGGACACCGTCACCCTCGCGCCCGGCGAGACACACACGATCGACCTCACCGGCGTCTTCGACGGCAAGGCCGCGGCCGTCCGGGTGAGCTCCGACGTCGACGTGGTCGCCGGTGTCCGGTTGAGCGCGGCCACGAACGCCGGAGGTGCGGCGACCGACATCGCGCTGTTGGCTCCCGGCGTCCCGGTGGTGAGCACCGTGGCTGTCCCGGGGCCGCCGACGGGAACGATTGGGGTTCTGTCGCTGACGTCGACCGGACCGGCGGTCGACGTGACGATCGAGGTGCTCGACAGCGTGGGGAGCGTGTCGACGTCGACAGCGGTCGCCGTCGGGGCCAGCTCGACGGCCTCCTACACCTTGGGGCCGTCCGCCGTCGGCGGGACCGTCGTGGTGACGACGCCCCGCGCCGGTGCGGTGGTGGTGACGCGCGCACTCACGTCGCCGGCCGCGGGCAACGGCCACGCCGCGGAGCTGACGGTGCTGCAGCCGGCGGCGCCGACGATCGAGTCCGGCCGGTCGGCGCTCGTCCGCACGTTGCGTTGACGCCTCCGGGTCCGCGGCACGGCCGGGACCGGCCGACCACGGCGGGCCGCTTCAGCTTCCGCGCCTCGGCCCGACGGCGAAGATGCATGCCATGAAGATCACCGACCTGCGTTGCGCCGTCATCGGGAACAGCCCGATCATCCGACTGACCACCGACGTCGGCATCGACGGCTACGGCGAGATCGAGTCGTCCAAGCCCTACATGAAGCCCGTCGTCGAGATGTACAAGGAATTCCTCGTCGGTCAGGACGGGACCGACGTCGAACGGTGCATGCAACTCATCCGTCGGTTCGCTGGATTCAAGCCGTGGGGTAGTGCGGTCAGCGCGATCGAGTACGCGCTCTGGGACCTGGCCGGGAAGGCCGCCGGGCTGCCCGTCTACAAGCTGCTCGGTGGCAAGGTCCGGGACAAGGTGCGCGTCTACAACGGTGGCTTCCGGCCGCCGCTGACGGGTTACCAGCCCGAGGACTACGCGGCGCACATGCAGCTGATGAAGGACGCGCCGCAGGGTTTCACGCTGATCAAGGAGGGGCTCGCCTTCCACAGCCCGATGCCGAGTGAGCTGCCCGGGTTCTTCTACGGCGAGCAGCGGACCGGGCCCCGGCACGCCTACCGCGGCCTGCTGACCGAGCGCGGCCTGAATCACATCATCGCGTGCGTGGTGGCGATGAAGGAGGTGCTGGGGGAGGAGATCGGGCTCGCTCTCGACCTCGGCCCGGGTTTCATGGTGCCGGACGCGATCCGACTGGCGCGGGCGTTGGAGCCGTACAACATCGCCTGGCTGGAAGACATGCTTACTGGCGACTACGTGCCGTGGGTGCATTCGGATCAGTACCGCGAGGTCACCCGCGCGACGTCGACGCCGACCCACACCGGCGAACAGATCTACCTGAGGCACAACTTCAGAGACCTGATCGAGACCCAGGCTGTACGGGTGATCGGGCCGGACCCTTCCGACGTCGGTGGGATGGCGGAGCTCAAGTGGATCGCCGAGTACGCCGACATGCACGGCGTCCTGATGGCGCCGCACGGCGTGCTCGACGGGCTGTTCGGGCTGGCCGCGCACGTGCAGGTCGGGGCGACGCTGCCGGACAACTTCATCGCGTTCGAGTACCCGATCGGCAAGCCGGACTGGTGGTACTCGATCGTGCGTGGGCTGCCGGAGCAGATCGTGGTCGACGGGTTCATCGACGTGTGGGATGCGCCGGGGCTCGGGCTGGAGTTCGACGTGCCTGCCGCGACCAGGTACCTGGCGTCGGGCGACAGCGGCTTCTTCGACTGACCTGCCATCGGCCCAGGCCGCGGTGGAACCGCTCGGGGTCGACCGGCGTCCATTGGGCATGCCGGCGGACATCGCGCGTGCGCTGCGGACAGGCCGCTGGCTGTTCGCGGTCGCTGCGGTGATCTCGCTCCTCGGGTCGGGGTTCGACATCGCCTCGTACGCGCAGGCACGGCTGTTGCCGGTAGCTCCGTTCGTGGAGGCGCGGTGCCCGGCCAGCACTGCGCCGTTGCATGCGGGCGACGTCGAGGGGTCGATCCCGCCCGGCTTCGTGGCCGTTCCGGTCGTGGGGTGCGACATCGCCTACGTGCCCGGCCATTCCATCGACTTTTGGGTGAGCGAACGGTCGGCGCCGATCACCGCGGCACTGTTGCGTGCGCTCGGCCGTCCGGACGCCGCGGCCTGGCCCGGCTCCGCCTGCAGCGCCGACGGGCATGCGGGCAGCCGGTATGTGCTGTTGGTCGACGCCGACGGGCGGGCGGTGCGGCCGCATCTGCCGTCGAAACCCTGCGGCGACGAGCGAAGCGGGACGGCGGCCGCGATCAACGATCTGCATTACGGTCCGGCCAGGATCTACGACCTGCAGGATCCCTGACCGCTAGTCCGCCCACGGCTTGTGCTGGTTACCCGCTGGCCACCTGCTCGATCAGCGGCTACCGCTCGCCCAGCGGCTACCGCTCGCTCGATCTCACTCGGATCCGACTCTCGCGTCGGCGTCCGCGAGGTTCGTCGAGAGCGCCGACTCGATGTCCCGCCGATCCGTCGGCGACGAGATCAGCATTCGCGCCAGGTCGGTCAGGCGCAGGCCCTCCACCCGCGCGTGCAGGCGGAGCAGCTCGAAGGCCGTATCGAGGGGGACCTCGAGGCGCTCGTGCAAGTACCCCTTGGCCTGCTCGACGACCACTCGGCTGGACAGAGCGGACCGTAGGCGGGGCCGCACGGCGGTGGGGGACGGCGCCTTCTCCTGCAGGATCGCCACAGTCGCGACGTGGGCCAGTGCATCGGCCACAGCCAGGTCGGACGGGTCGAGCGCACCGGTCGAGCTCCCGAATAGCCCGAGCGCGCCGATCACCGTCCCCGCCGCACGCATCGGCGTCGCGTGGACCGACCGGTGCCCGGAGGCCAGCGCGGCCGGCACGAACTGGGGCCAGCGCGAGGAGTCCGCCTCGAGATCCGGCACGCTGACGGATCCGCCGGAGGCGAAGCAGTCGAGGCACGGCCCCTCGTCCCGCTGCAGCTGGAACAGCTCGAGCGCCTCGGTCGATTTCGACGTTGCCGCCATCAGATGAAGCTGGCCTCTCGCATCGGCGAGGAGCAGCCCGGAGGAGGCGACGTCGAGCAGGTCGACGCATTGCTCCGTCAGGTCGGTCAGCAGGTCGACGACGTCGAAGCCGTCGAGAAGACTGTCCACCAGCGACACGACGGCGGACAGAACATCGCCTTCGCGGTCCGAACTCATAGTCCTTCTCCTCCTACACGGTCGTTCGCCAGTCGCAAGCGTCCGGCCAGGATGTCGCGGGCTACGTCGGTCGCGCTCCGGTTCTCCGCGTAGGCGTGCGCTCGCAGGCGAACCAGTGCCTCGGCGGGCGCGACGTCGAGTTGGGCGATCAGCATCCCGGTGGCCTGGGTGACCTCTACGCGGATCAGGGAGTCCAGTTCCGCTGAGGCATCTGCATCGACGTCGTCGTTGTCGGCGGATCTGTAGCTGCTCTGGTCGAGAACATCCAGGATCGGGATGGCGGCAAGTTCCGCGACGCCCATCCCCACGGTGAGTTGGTGGTCGCCCAGCGGGCCCGGCTCCGCTCGGAACAGATTGAGCGCAGCCAGATACTGACCGGCCACCTCCACGGGGATCGCAAAGACGCCGCGTACGTCACGGCTCAGCAGCGCCGGCCCGTACGCCGACCACCGCACGACCTGTGATTCCAACAGATCGTGCACCAGAACCGGCGTCCCGAACTGCACCGAATCGATGCACGGACCTTCGCCGAGGGTGAACTGGAGCTCGTCGTAGATCCGCGCCGGCGGACTGCTCGCGCCGAGGGTTCCGCTGTTGACTCCGTCGGCGAACAGTGAGATCGCGGCTGCGTCGACGTCGAGCACTTCGACGCAGGCTTCACACAACTTGTCCGCGGCGGCGGCTCCCCGCAACGACCCGACTGCCCTGATCATGCGTTCGGGAATCATCGGAACTTCCGGCTCGTCACGCCCCGCGGTGACTTCGAGCTGTGCATAGTTCTCTCCAACGACTGATCGAGATGCCGCCTCGGTAGGACCCCCGGTATCCTAACTTCTCGTAACCAGACATTGGCTTAGGGCGATGCCGAACGGCTGACGGTGGCGCACAAGGGCCCGCAGCGTGTGGGCGCATCGGAATGGACGGAGCAGACGATGTCGAGAAACGGGGATGACGCGGCGAGGCTGCTCGCGGAGCTACACACGGCGGCCACTCCCTACGAGACGGTGCAGGCCACCGCGCTGGCAGCCCGCGAGCTCGTCGACTGTGATGCCGTCGGCGTGATGCTCGTCACCGATCGGAAGGTGGAGAGCGCCGGTGTCACCGACGAGTTCGTCCTCGAAGGGGACCGGCTGCAGATCAGTCTCGACGAGGGACCGTGCTTTTCTGCGCTCGCGGAGGGTGAGGTCTTCCGGATCGCGGACACTCTGATCGACCCGAGGTGGCCACACTGGGGCCCCGCGGTGGAACGCGAGCTGGGGATCCGGAGCGTGCTCAGCGTGCGGCTCGCCCGGCACAGCCAGCGGGTGGTCGGATCGCTCAACTTCTACGCCGGCCGCGTCGATGCGTTCGACCTCGAGGACGAGGCGATGGGCAAGAACCTCGCTCTGCACGCGGCCATCGCGCTGGGGAGCGCCCGCCGCGAGGCAAGGTTCCAGGAGGCGGTCGACGGCCGGACGCGGATCGGTCAGGCACAGGGCACCCTCATGTCGACATACCAACTAGGCGCCGAGCAGGCCTTCGCCGTCCTGGTCCGTTACTCCCAGCAGCGCAACGTCAAACTCCGCCTGGTGGCTGAAGAGGTCATCCAGCAACGCGGCATCCCGGCCGACGAGAGCTGACCGACGGTCGGTTCCGACCACGCTGGTGCTCCGCCTGTCGCCGGCTGTCGGTTCGGGCCCGAACCGACGGCACGGTGAGCGGATTCGTGGTCGCCGGCACCGGGATCGGGCGTGCTGTCGTCGGTTCGGGCCGCGCTAGTCCTCCGCCCGCCGCTCCGACTGTCAGGCCCGGGCCCGAACCGACGACACGGCGG
>JAABUT010004520.1_pt1 | contig 10966 bp, 7 predicted proteins | sample 5559281 | NCBI WGS metagenome assembly JAABUT01 (sample SAMN10711880, study PRJNA513359) | rock metagenome | isolation source: Antarctica rocks | place: Antarctica: Victoria Land, Ricker Hills nord | collected 2016-01-04 | reverse complement strand
GCCAGCAGGAAGAAAATACAAATCTGGCCATCAGCAAAATGCCCTTATCTGCAAATACAGTGGTGGCTGATATTGGTGCCGGAACAGGTTATTACACTTTTCGTGTTGCAAAAAGAGTACCGCAGGGAAAAGTTTATGCGGTAGACGTGCAGGATGAATTTATCGCGTACCTCAACCAAAAGAAAAAAGAAACCGGACAGCAAAATGTGCAGGTGATTAAAGGCACTGCAACTTCTCCAAACTTACCGGAAAGTGCTGTAGATCTGGCGTTTATGGTGGATGTTTACCACGAATTGCTTTTTCCGCACGAGGTTTTGCAGGCTTTGCGGAAAGCTTTAAAACCCGGCGGAAAGTTGTTGTTGCTGGAATATCGGGCAGAAGATCCGGCGATTGAGATTAAAGAACTGCATAAAATGTCTGTTGCACAGGTGAACAAAGAGCTGGCTGCCAACGGTTTTAAGCTGGTTGACCGCAAAGAGTTTCTGCCGATCCAGCATTTTCTGCTTTACCAAAAAGTAGACTGAATTAAAAAGTCAAAAATTTATCCTGTAAAAGAAGTATCCTTACTAAATTAATGCTTCTTTTATCGGGTAAAAAATCAAACTAAAACTTATGAATTACAGAGCTTTTAAAAATATACAACTGGCCGAAGTTGGACTCGGAACCTGGCAACTGGGCAGTGCGGATTGGGGAAATGTGGATGAAGAAGATGCCATGCGCATTTTGCAAACTTATGTAGATGCGGGCGGAAATTTTATTGATACGGCAGATGTTTACGGCATGGGCATCAGCGAAAAAATAATCGGGAAGTTTTTAAAAAGCCAGGGGAAAGAGGTTTTCGTGGCTACAAAACTAGGCCGCCGGTCTGATCAGCCAAATGGTTGGCCGCAAAATTTTTCGTATGATCTGATGCGCAAACAGGTGGAGGGTTCTTTGTATCATCTGGGGCAGTCGCATTTGTTTTTGGAGCAGTTGCATTGTATCCCGACGGAGGAAATGCGCAGCGGAAAAGTGTTTAATTATTTGCGCCATTTGAAAGATGAAGGTTTGATCCAATATTGGGGTGCAAGTGTAGAAACTTCGGAAGAAGCGTTGATTTGTTTGGAGCAGGAGGGACTGGCTTCTTTACAAATCATTTTTAACTTGTTTCGGCAGCATGTAGCCGATGAAATTTTTGAAAAAGCCAAAGCAAAAGGTGTCGCCCTGATTGTTCGGGTGCCTTTGGCGAGTGGTTTGCTAACGGGGAAGTTTGATGAAAATACAAGCTTTGCAGAACAGGACCACCGGAACTTTAATGCTGAGGGACAAGCTTTTAATGCCGGAGAAACTTTTTCTGGGGTTGATTTCAAGCAAGGTATTCAGTTTTCTAATGAAATTAAAAATATTTTGCCTGATGAACGGATGGCGCAATGGGCAATCCGCTGGATCCTGGATCATCCGCAGGTCACAACTGTAATTCCGGGTGCCTCTAAAGTTTCTCAGGCAGAAAGTAACGTGGCTGCTTCAGATTTGCCGCCGCTGTCTGCCGAAATTCATCAAAAGCTGCGAAAATTGTATGATGAGAAAATTTATGGTGCTATCCGAGGGCATTATTGATTTTCACCCGATAAAAGAAGCATTCTTCGACCCAAAACAAAAAACCGGCAGATCAGCTCTGCCGGTTTTTTTTGTGCTAAAAGAAGCACCAATTTTTATACGATAAAAGAAGCATTAGAAGCTGTATCGTACGCCAAACTGCATTTGCCATCTGGAAGCAAAAGGATCAACTGCATAAGGTACGCCCGGATCCCTGAAAGTGTAAACCGGATAAGTGGTTGCCGCATTTGCAAAACTTGGCGTAGTTGCTTTAGACAAACCAACGCTGGAGGTTGAGTTGAACGTGTTCGGAGAGAAATAATAATGTCCCCATTTCTTATTCAATAAAGCAGTCAGGTTGATGATATCATACGTAAAGGTGATGGTTTGTTTGTGTTTCGCACCAAAGTTGAAATCCTGTGCAAAACGGAAATCTGCCTGTGTATTCCAAGGCGTGCGTGCTGCATTACGTTCTGTAAACAAACCACGGCGTGTTTTTAAGTAATTATCAGCATCAATAAAAGCATCAAAAGCATTGGCTTGCGCCTGTTGTGTTGCAGTTGGCGTAGCAGGAGTTGTGCTGAAAAATTTTATGGTTTCGCCAGCATTTGGAATGTAAGCTAAGTTAACTTGTTGCCCGGTTCCGTTAACCGCAGTGTTGTAAAAACCGAAACTATATGGTGCACCTGAAGCTGCACTAAAAAAGATAGAAAAATTTGAAGCAAAGGTTTTACTTGGAGAAACAAAATGGTAGTTTAAGTTGGAAACAATCCGGCTGCGGATATCAAAGTTAGAATATGCCGCCTGCGGGTTGTTTGGGTTCAGGGCCTGATTTAGTTGCCAGTTTGATTCCATTGAGTTACGGATACCGTTGGTCACATCTTTGGATTGGCCATAAGTATAAGCCGCGTTGGCTGTAAAACCGAAAGGGAAAGATTTTTCAATTTGTGCAGTTAAGCTGTAACGGTAGCCCTGACTGGTGTTGGATAGTTCGTAAGCATTGGTAAACAACGGATTGATCTGTTGTGTTCTGGCAGTTGGAGCGGCGGCTGTTGGTGCCGGAACGGATTCAAAAATTGGTTGCTGATGCTGTGTATCATAAGGATAGTAAGCAACGTTATCTGCAGTGTTTACTTGTTGAAATTTAAGATCATGGATTACTTTGGTATAAATTCCTTCAACTGTAAATTTCCACTGATCTTCCGTTTTGTAATCCAAAGCCAAACTGCTTCTCCAAACTTGTGGCATTTTGAAGTTGTTATCAACCAAATCTACCTGAGTAGGGCCACTTGCTGAAGTATTAGGAGGATTTCCTTTAGCGTCTCTCTGTTGATTTACAAAATTTAAACCACCATTTGCAGGTGCTTGAATAGGGTTTGTTCCGGGAGTAATATTGTTTGTAGAGGTAATTCCGTTTCTATCATAAGCACCATAAGTAACGCCATTATTGTAAAAAGCATAACCAAACCAGGCGAAAGGAATCCGGCCGGTAAACGTACCACTACCGCCGCGCAAAACTAAGCTTTGGTCACCTTTGATGTCGTAATTAAACGAAACGCGCGGGTTAAACTCAACGTTGTTTAAATATTTATTGGTGATTTCTCTCGGTTTGGTATAAGTATAAGTTGTACCGTAATTAGGATCAACCGGTGCATTAATAGTTTTATCGCTCAAAGGTTGTTTGTTTGGTACGCCTGCATAATCCAAACGAACACCAGCAGTTAATTTGAAATTATCAGTAAGGTTGTACTCATCCTGCGCATATAAACTCAATAAGTTTACATTAAATTTTGCTGACGGATTAGCAAAAATATAATCACGAGTATTATCAGTATAATTAAAGTTGTTACGAACACGTGTTGGCTGATTGGCCAGGAAATTAGCAATACTGCTGTAACCATCACGGCCGTTCCAGGCGTTTACAAAGTTGTAAGTAATGTTGTAAAACTCGTTGTGCGTACCAAAAGTTAAGTTGTGCTTGCCGGTACTCAATGTAAAGTTATCCGTAAACTCAGTAGTTTTCTGGTGCATATCAAAAATCGCAGCTTCACGGTCTGTCCCCATAAAAATAGTGGAACCTGGCGAGTTTCCGACGATTTCTATCTGTGGTAATGCGGGGTTTGAAGTTGGGTCGCGGTAATCATGTACGCTGGAATACCCAACAACCAAACTGTTGCTGGCAAAGTTGGAAATTTTTGATTTCAACTCGGCAACGGTAGAAGTGGAGTTGTTGTGAGAAACATAATCTATCCCGCCAAAGCGAAAATTGAAGTTATCACGCTCCAGATTGGTTGCTACAGATGTAATATAGTTGTTGCGGATCGTCAGCTGGTTTTTATCGTTGATGTTCCAATCCAAACGGTTAAAAAATTTATTTGAACGGGAATAGATAGAAGTATTATCATACGTTCCGGCACTTAAACCGCTATATTTTTGGAAAGCAGCGGCTAAGTTTTGCGCATCCGTTACAGAAAGAATATTGGCAGAACCGGCAGAACCTGCACCAAAAATCACCGGATCTTGTCTGCGGGTGATTTCCTCATTCGTAAAGAAAAATAATTTGTTTTTGATGATCGGGAAACCTACACGGAAACCGGTTTGATACTCATGAAAATCGCTCGGTTCTTTTGCGCCGTCACCGCCAACATTGGCCGGGATATTATTTTTGCCGATTAAAGAAGCATTTCGACCAAAACCATAAACCGAACCGCTAACTGTATTGGTTCCGCTGCGGGTTACAGCGTTGATGCTTCCACCCAAAACGTTACCAATTTTAATGTCATAAGGAGCCACATAAACCTGAATGTCCTGGATCGCATCAATGGAAACCGGGTTGGTACGCGTGCTGCTTCCAACTTGTCCGGATTGATTGGTCTGGCCGCCCAACGATGGGCTGAAACCGATTGCATCGTTGTTAATTGCACCATCAATCGTTACATTATTGTACCGAAAATTTGTGCCCTGAAAAGAGTTGTTGCTGCTTTGCGGCGTAGTACGCGTTAAATCCTGCAAGCTGCGGCTCACGGTTGGCAAATTACGGATTTGGCTTTGGCTGATGCGCGTGCCGGCTCCGGTTTTCGGCGCACCTGCAACCGCCCGAACGATTACTTCTTTTAGTGCAGTTGCTTCGTCAGCCAGTGTAAAGTTATAGGTAGCGTTGCCCAAACTCAGCGTAATGCCGGTGCGTTCTACTGTTCTAAAACCAATATAAGTCAGCGTAATCGTATATGGCCCGCCGGCATTCATGTTCGTGATTGTGTAGCGGCCGTCCACGTTGGATTGTGTGCCGTAACGTGTTCCGGTACTGGTATTTATCGCAATTACAGAAACGCCTGGCAAGGTAACGCCTTTAGGATCAGAGACTTTACCGCTGATTTGCGCACTGGTGATTTGGGCGGACAATTTTCCTGCCGATAGGAGGATGAAACAGGAAAATACTAAGAGGTATAATTTATTCATTGTGTCTTTAGTTTGGACACAAAGGTTGGGCTGAAACGTTAAGTTTTTGTTACAATAATATTAAGAAGCTATTATAAGCATGTTAAGTTAATGTAAAGGAATGGGTTTGAGATTTTTGGTGATGCTGTTTTTATCACTCTTTTTTCGAGAATAGCGTTTGAATATGATGCTGATTTTGGACAGTACTGTTTTTATCCCTGTTTTTTTGTAATGGAAATAAAACATCCTTCAGACCAAAAAACACTGATAAAAACAGCATTATTTAAAGCCAATTAAAATTGTAACACATCTCTCTATCTGAAAGACTATTTTAGTTCGATGAAGATTTCTCCCTTTGGTCGAAATGACACAAAAATTGGGCTGAGGCTGTTGGCCTGAGGCTCAATAAAAATCAAAACAACGCCTGGCACCCGGAAACTTTTTGGCATCATTGTCGCGTTTTGGCAAGGTGGTTTCGTAGCCCAAACTGCCCTCGGTGGTGCCGGTAGAATTGGTGTAGTTCACTTTGGAATAATTGGCATCATGGCTCATCCCGAAACGGAATTTTTCGCCGCCATCGCGGTTGATAAACAGATCAAAAATCAACGTCAAAACAAAAGCTTCCTGGCCGGTACTGCCGCTTGAACGGTACCATAAACCGGCATTCACACTGCGGTTTTTGTACTGGACGCCAGCATTAAACGAACTCACTTTTGCCTGGTTGTACATCACCACCGAAGGGATAATGTAAGAGCCGTTATCATCATCTTCATTGCCGTAACTATCCAGCGGCAGGCGGTAACTTACGTGGAAAACACTGCGCATCGGCAGCACTGTTTTTGCCCCGGTGAGCGATTCGTTCGGGTGATTAATATGTTGTAAAGCACCGCCAACCAGCAACCGGTTGAGTGTGAGGGAAACGCCTGCGCCCGAATCAAAATAATATTTATTGTTGAAAGCCGGAGCTTCTGCGGAAGTGGTTTGGCCGGGAATGATACCAATGGTCTTGTCCAGCTGATCATCAAAAATCAACTTGCTCCAATCAATTTTACGGTTGGTTACGCCGCCCTGCAAGCCAAAAGACAGCACATAATCATCAGAACCAACGCTATAAGAATATAAACCGGAGAAATTGTTTTTGGTAAGATAAGCCGAACCTTCGGAAGAACGCGTAACCATCAAACCCAAACCGCCGCCAAATTTGGGTACGTTGTAATCAATAGAAGCGGTGAGATAAGATAATGTTCCGGGAAGCGAAGCCCACTGATTTCGGTAGATCAGGTTCATGCGCAAATCGCCCTGAAACTGCCCGTTTAAAGCCGGATTTAAGTACAGCGGCGAATTGAAAAACTGCGAATACATGTGATCCTGCGCACTGCTTTGGTGTAAATTTAAAAAAATGCACAGTAAAAGAAGTATCCCTGTTTTTTTCATTTTCCCTGCCGAGGTACAAAACCGATTGATCAGTTATGCTGATTTTGTACGACGGAGGCGCGGAATAGTTACCCGACTTTTATCCACATAAAAGAAGCATCTCAGCCAAAAAACAAATAGGAAAGCAGGATGGCGGCCACTACGCCGACAAAATCGGCAATTAACCCGGCGGGGATGGCGTAACGTGTTTTTTTGATCCCGACAGAACCGAAATACAGTGCCACAATATAAAAAGTTGTATCCGCAGAACCATATAAAACGCTGGATAAATGGCCGATAAAACTATCTGTGCCGAAGTGCCGCATGTTGTCCAGCATCATCGCCCGCGAACCTGCCCCGCTTAAAGGCCGCATGAAACCGATGGGCAAAACTTCGGTAAAACGCGTATCCATATTCAAATGGCCGAACCCAAATTTAAAAATACCTACCACATAATCCAACGCGCCCGAAGCCCGGAAAACACTGATGGCCGCCAGCATCGCTACCAGATAAGGGATGATGCGGAATGAGGTTTCCAAGCCGCCTTTAGCACCTTCAATAAATACCTCGAAAACGTTGACTTTTTTGCGCAGCGCACCCAAAATAAACAGCACCGGAATGGCCAGCAAAATCAGGTTGCTGGCAACTTTGGAAACTTCGCTGATCTGGTGTTTATCCAAAAAAAACTTAAAATAAGCAACTAATGCTGCCAAAATCAGCGTGATACCGCCAAGCCAGCCAATTACCACACTGTCCCAAAGGTTAAGTTTTTGCTTGTAAGCAACTGTCAGTAAGCCAACTAACGTAGCCACATAAGTAGCAATAATGCAGGGAATAAAAATATCCGTCGGGTCGTGTGCGCCCAAAATAGCCCGCTGCGCGATGATGGAAATGGGCAAAATAGTGAATCCGGAAGCGTGTAGTACCAAAAACATGATCTCGGCATTGGAGGCCGTATCTTTTTCGGGGTTGAGTTCGTGCAGGCTTTCCATGGCTTTGAGCCCGAGTGGCGTTGCGGCGTTATCCAGCCCTAATAAATTGGCCGAAAAATTCATCATCATGGCACCGTTTGCGGGATGATTTTTAGGAATTTCCGGAAACAAACGATGAAAAAATGGGGCCACCAAGCGCGATAAAAAATTGATGGCACCGGCTTTTTCGCCAATGTTCATGATGCCCAGCCAGAACGCCATGTTGCCGATCAGCGGTAGTGCAATATCCATCACGGAAGATTTGGTAGAATCAAAAATGCCATCAACCAGCAGCTTAAAAATCTCGGTATCGCCCAGAAAAATCAGCTTCAAAAGCGCAATCAAAAAAGCAATGATAAAAAAAGCAACCCAAACGTAATTTAAGGCCATAAGCGGATGATGGAATTTTGGGTTTGAAGATAGGAGAAATTGGAAATAATCTGGTAGAATAATATTAAGTCTGGTTATATCACTCAATTATGATTACATTCGTATCATTATTTTAAATAAGTAATTATCAATTCAACTGCAATGAAAACAAAAGAAACACGAAATCCCATTGGTGTTCCTGCTTTTTTAAGCAAAGTGATGCAAGATAAAAAAGACATTAAAGAAGCAATAAAGAACAAAAAGCCATTAAGCGATCTGGCTAAAGAAAAAGGAATCAATTTTGCCAAACCTTTATAGTGTAAAACCTTCCGAAGACGGATCTACCTATATATTCACCACTCGGTTTAATATCACATATCAGTTAGCGTTGATTACTTACCCATTGGGTGAAGTTAACGCTTTTTCTTTGTCCCTGTATCCGGAAACCGAACCTACGCAGATTGATTATTGGATTAAAAATACCATTATAAAATTCATCGGAGATATACTTTTGAATGATTCAAACGTGTTATTTTATGTGTGCGATTCGGAGGATGAAAGAGAGGACAAGCGACATCAAGTATTTGAATACTGGTTCAAAAAAGCCTCAGCAACTTATACTTACATAAAAAAATACAACCATTGTATCTATTCGGGAAACGGATACAAATTAAATTCTTCGCTACTTTACAACGTAGATAATTCATTAGAAAATTATATCATAGCAGAATTCAAAAAAGCACTTGAAATAAGTTAATCTTATAAAAATAATCCAAAATACTGTAAACTTCTCCAAAAACCCATCCTTATTTTTGCATGATAAAAGAAGCATCGTGGAAAAAAATACCATTCATAAACTATATCCCGTCACCGGCATGAGCTGTGCGTCCTGCGCCATCAGTGTAGAAACAATTGCGGCTGCTATGCCGGGCGTGCAGCAAGCCAACGTTAATTTTGCCACGCAGGCATTGGATGTTTACTTCAATCCGCAGCAAACCGATCAAAATGAGATTCAAAAAGCTGTGCAAAGTGTTGGTTTTGATTTGATTGTGGCCGAAGATGATGCTTTTGAGCAACAGGAACAACAGCAGGAAATTTCCCTTCAAAAACTGAAAAAAAATGTAATTGGAGCTGTTCTGTTGACTGTTCCAATCATTTTGATCGATATGGTTTTGCCACCTTTTGCCCTGGCAAAATGGCTAATGCTGGTTTTGGCATCAATTGTTTTGTTTTTATTTGGGAAAAGATTTTTCGTAAACGCCTGGAAACAAGCGCAACATGGCCATGCTAACATGGACACATTAGTGGCTCTGAGTACGGGCGTTGCTTATTTGTTCAGCTTGTTTAATACGGTTTATCCGAAATTCTGGCTGGCGAAAGGCATTGTTCCGCATGTTTATTTTGAAGCAGCAGCAGTCGTAATTACTTTTATTTTGATTGGAAAACTGCTGGAAGAACGGGCCAAATCCGGTACTTCGGCTTCAATAAAAAAGCTGATGGGTTTGCAGGTGAAATCGGTTTGGCTGATCAAAAATAATGTTGAAACCGCCACAGCAATCGGCTTGGTTTCGGCAGGAGATCTGGTCCGCATCAAGCCCGGCGAACGGATTCCGGTGGATGGCGAGATTTTGGAAGGTGCTTCTTTTATCGATGAATCTATGATGACCGGCGAACCGATGGCTGTTTCACGAAAGACGGGCAATGAAGTTTTTGCCGGAACCATCAACCAAAAAGGAAGTTTTGTGCTAAAAACTATGAAAGTTGGCAATGAAACCCTGCTTTCCAAAATGATCAAAGCGGTACAAAATGCACAAGGTTCTAAAGCAAAATTGCAAAAATTAGCCGACCGGATTGCAGCTGTTTTTGTGCCGGTAATAATGCTGATCGCTTTGATTAGTGCAGCTGCTTGGTTTGTTTTTGGCGGAAACCAGGCTTTTAGTCAGGGTTTATTGAGCTTTGTTACCGTACTGATCGTGGCTTGCCCTTGCGCTTTGGGACTGGCAACGCCAACAGCAATTATGGTTGGCGTAGGCAAAGGAGCTGAAAAAGGAATCCTGATCCGGGATGCAGAAACGCTGGAAAGGGCTTACAAAGCGGATACGGTAGTGCTGGATAAAACCGGGACCATCACCGAAGGAAAACCAAAACTAACTGCTTTAAACTGGAATAAAAATCTGATAACCAACGATATAAAAACTTTATCACGAGTTTTGCTTGCTGCTGAGCAACAATCCGAACATCCGCTGGCAACTGCTATTACCAATTTTTTAGTGCTAAAAGAAGCATCGGCACAATCCGTTACAGATTTTAAAAGCATTACCGGTGCAGGGATTGAAGTGCTGCATCAAAATCAAAATTACTGGATTGGAAAACCGGATTGGGTTCTTGAAAAAGCAGGTTTGCAATCTACTGAAACAGAAAATTTTCCAAAACCAAATTCAGCAGAAACCCTGATTTATTTTGCCGGAAAAGGAATGTTGCTGGCTGATTTAACTATTGCAGATGAAATCCGTTCGGATGCTGCCGAAACTATTTCCAAGCTCAAAAAAGCAGGAAAAGAAGTTTGGATGCTTACCGGAGATTCCGCTGCAACAGCCAGTTATGTAGCTGCAAAAGTTGGAATTGAAAATGTAATTGCCGGGACTTCTCCTTCCAAAAAAGCAGAATTGATCAGGAAATTACAGCAGCAGGGAAAAATAGTAGCGATGGCTGGCGATGGCATCAACGACGCGGAAGCTTTGGCCACGGCAGATGTTTCGGTGGCAATGGGTTTGGGTTCTGATATTGCAATGGAAGCGGCCAGGATCACGCTCGTTTCATCTAACATTTCGTTGCTTCCGCAGGTTTTTAGTTTATCGGCACAAACCATCCGCACCATTCGTCAAAATCTTTTCTGGGCTTTTATTTACAACATCATCATGGTTCCGGTGGCGGCTGGCGTGCTGATCCCGGTTTGGGGCATTCACCTCAATCCCATGTTTGCCGGTGCGGCCATGGCTTTGAGTTCTGTTTCAGTGGTAACTAACAGCTTGTTAATCAAATGGAAAGCTTAAATTTATACCGATAAAAACAGCATATGGTTATTAGCTTTAATAACGGATCAAATAGTATTTATCCAATGTTTCAGCACGTTTTTTATACCAGATAAAATCTTTTAAAATGCTTTCGTTCGGATAGTTTTCAAAGGTTTTTAAAATAAC
>JAABUT010004519.1_pt1 | contig 10970 bp, 10 predicted proteins | sample 5559281 | NCBI WGS metagenome assembly JAABUT01 (sample SAMN10711880, study PRJNA513359) | rock metagenome | isolation source: Antarctica rocks | place: Antarctica: Victoria Land, Ricker Hills nord | collected 2016-01-04 | reverse complement strand
CGAAAACCGGCCGGCCGCGTCCCCATCCCCCGCGTCCCCATCCCCCGCGTCCCCGTCCTCCGCGCCCTCGTCTCCCGCATCGCCATCCTGAGAGTCCGGGTCCTGCGCGTCCGCGTCCGCGTCGGGACCGGAGCCGGGCACGACGACGTTGATGCTGCTGCCGATCCCGTGCTCGGCCAGGATGTCGGGCACCCGGAAGCGCCCCTCGGCCACGATGTCGTTGGACACGACGGACTCGCCGGTGTGCCAGGCGAAGCCCGCCGCGGTGCCGGTGTCCGCGTCGAGCCGCGCGTGGCCCACGAGGCCGTCGCGCCAGCCGGTCCCGGCCTGCAGCACGAAGCCGCGCTCGTCGTCGCGGTAGACCAGCAGCTTGGCGAACTCCGACATCAGCCCGGCCGCCGACACGCAGCACGCCTCGTCGAGCAGCGGCTGCACATCGGGGCAGTCGGCGGCGAAGCGGCCGAACTGCGCCGCGAGGCGCATCTGCCGCCCCATGTCTTCCACGGTGAAACTTTGCAGGGGAAGGCCTTCCAGGGGAGGTTGCGTCTGCGGCCGGCCACCCTGCCGCCTCGGCCAGATCAGCGGGTGGGGCGTGTCATGCGCCATGGCACGGCTCCATCGTCGGCGTCCGTGCGAGGCGGGACTTAACCTGTGTTTGCGACAGCGGCCGCACGCTGGGGCAGGAGTATCGGATGATCGCGGCACCCGACCCCCACGGCCAGGCCGCCCCGACGCTCCGCGAGAGCCTGGCCTGCCTTCCGGGCGGGCCGCGCAGCGTTGGCGCGGGGCAGGCCGGCGACAGGGTCGTGGGCGTCGTCGAGGCCATGGGGGAGACCGCCGGCGCCAGCGAGGACGCCGTGGTCAGCCTGGCGTCGATCCCGCCGCCGCGCACTCTCGCGCCGGGCCTGGCCGCCGCGTCGCCGATCGCCGCACACGCCGGGGCATGAGCGGGATCAACGCGGGAGGCAGGATTTACCGATTTGCAATGATGCATCATCACGGATCACTTTCGCCCTGGCAACAGGACCGCTATGTACGACCAGACCTAGCAGTCCAGGCGGTGCCGCCTCCTCAACTGGTATAGTCCGGCGAATCTAACCCATGATCCGACCCGCCCTACGCCCCGACAACGCACTGGCGTCGCAGACCGGCGACAGCAGCCTTGCGCGCAAGCTCTCCCTGTTCGCTCCGCTGTCGGACGCCGACCGCGCGGTGCTCGCTGCCCTGACCCCCACGCAGGAGGTGTTCCGCCCCGACACCGACATCGCCGTCGAGGGCGTGATGCCGCGCTCGGTGATGCTGGTGCAGGAGGGCATGGCGGTGCGCTACCGCAACCTCCCCGACGGGCGGCGGCAGATCATGACGTTCCTGATCCCTGGCGACCTGTGCGACCCGCACGTGTTCCTGCTCAAGGCCATGGACCACTCGATCGGCACCATCACCACGGTGCGCGCGTCGCCGGTCTCGCGCGCGGCCCTGATGGAGACCTTCGCGACGCGGCCCAGGATCTCCGCGGCCCTGTGGTGGAGCTCGCTGCAAGAGGAGTCGATGCTGCGCGAGCGCATCGTCTCCCTGGGCCGGCGCGACGCGCGCGGCCGCATCGCCTACCTGCTGTGCGAGCTGTACTGGCGCCACGACGCGATCGGGCTGGCGGACAACGAGAGGTTTCACCTGCCGCTCACCCAGACCGAGCTGGGCGACGCGCTCGGCCTGACCCCGGTGCACGTCAACCGGGTGCTGCGCGAGTTCCGCGAGCAGCGCCTGATCGCCATCGAGCACAGGATCCTGCGGATGCTCGACGTCGACGGCCTGCAGGAGATCGCGGCGTTCAACAAGGAATACCTGCACCTCGGCGGCGCGTCGCCCGAGGTCACGCGCTACTTCGACCGCCTGGAGGAACAGGCGACCGGGGAGTAAGGAAGGCCAGGGCTCTGCCCTGGACCCGCCAGGGGGAGGCCCCCTGGACCGCCTTCTTTTAGTGGTGGTTTCCAAAGGCGAGCCTTTGGCGGGGTCCAGGGGCAGAGCCCCTGGCCTTCCTTCAGGGCTGCGCCACGACCCGGTAGATGGCCCCAGGCCCCTTCAGCAGCGCGTACAGCTCGCCGTCCGCGTCCGTGCCCAGGCGCAGGTCGGAGCGCGTGCCCTCGCCGATCGGCGACCCGCTCAGCGAGTCGTAGCGGGTCCCCGCGTAGGACAGGCCGATCGAGTACACCGGCCGCGCCCGCACCGGCAGCAGGCCGGCGTTGATCGCGAACAGCCGCCCCTGCGCGAAGTCCGCGAACACGTAGGTGTTGTACAGCGCCGGCACGGCGCTGCCCTGGTAGGCGAAGCCGCTGCCGATCGCTGCACTCACGGTGCCGCCGTCGCGCGCCGGGTCGCTGTGGTCGTACTCCGCGAGGGGGTAGGTGAACGCCTTGAGGGCGTCGTACACCGGCAGCGGGTAGGCGGCGTAGTCGTTCTTGCCGCCCGCGCTGCCGACCGAGGCGCCGGTCGCGAAGGTGCCCTCGCGCTGCTGCCAGCCGTAGTTGGCGCCGCGCCGCCCCAGGTCGACCTCCTCGACCTGGTTCTGGCCGATGTCGTCGATGAACATGCGGTCCAGCCGCCCGACCTCGAAGCTGAACTGCTGCGGGTTGCGCAGGCCGTACGCCCAGATCAGCGGCGCCGCGCCGCCGAGTCCGCGGAACGGATTGTCGGCGGGAATCGTGTATTTCGCGCCGCCGGGGCCTGCGAGCGGGTCGATGCGCAGGATCTTGCCGAGCGGGCTGGCGAGGTTCTGCCCGTTGCCGCGCGGGTCGTTGCCCCCGCCGCCGTCGCCGAAGCCGATGTAGAGCTTGCCGTAGTCGCCGGACCACAGCCTCGAGTTGGGGTCGAAGCGGATCACGCCGCCGTTGTGGTTGGACGCGTACTTGCCGACGCGCAGCACCTCGCGCGAGGTGCCGCTGAACGTGGCCGCCAGCGGGTTGGCGGCGGTCCACTCCCGGATCACCTGGTGGTGGTCGCCGTCGTCGCTGGCCAGGAAGTCGGGCGTGCCGCTGCTGCGGTCCGCGCTGTACGCCGTGTAGAACTTCGCGTACCCCGGCAGCGACGGGCTGCCCGCGAAGTTCGGGTGGAACGCCAGGCCGACGAGGCCCTCCTCGCTGGTGGGCGAGATCAGCGAGATCGGCTGCGTGCGCAGGTCGAGGTAAGGCGTGACCTTCGCGCCGTCCGCGCTCACCCGGTAGATGACTCCGGCTTCGTCGGTGACGAACAGGTCGCGCGTGTGGTCCGGCGCCGCGCAGAGGAACTGCACCCTGGCCGCCCCGCCGTCGGCGTGGCGGGGCAGGGTGGCGAAGTCGCGCAGCGCCACGGTGACGCCGGACGCGACCGCGGCGGGCAGCAGCGGCTCGCTCAGCGCCGCCGGCGCGGCGCGGGCGGGGGCGGCGGCCACGAGCCCTGCCAGGGCGTACGCGGCGGCCAGGTGCGGGCGATGTCGCATGATCGTGGTCTCCCCTCCGGTTTCCTGGCCGTTGCCCCGGACCCGGGAGGGACGGCCGTGCTCGTGTCTGTCCCGCGTCGGTCCGGCAGGGCGTGGCGGGTGGATGACGCCCGTATCCGGTTCGCGACGGGACCCCGCGCCAAGGCAGACGCTGGCACAGAGTCGCTCCGGAGTTGAGTTAAATCGTCTGCTCTGCCGCCCCGGTTGCAGAACCGGGCATGGTCATGGGAATTCGCGGCGCGACAGGTGGGTCAGGAGCGGCAGGCCACAGCCCGTGGGGCACGCGGTTCCGCAACGAACGCTGCGGGCTGCGGGCCGGGCACGACGCCCGCGATCGGGGAGGCGACATCCGGCGGCGCGGTGGCGCCGGCCTTTCAGCAAGCAAGGCCGGGCTCCGCCCGGACCCGCTAGGGGCGAGCCGCCCCTGGACCGGCTTTACTGAGACAAGTGGATGCCAAAGGCGAGCCTTTGGCGGAGTTTGAGGCAGAGCCTCAACCTTCCTTTCTCGCCTGAGGCGTCCCTTCGTCGCGGACCCGGACGGCCAGCGGGTCCAGCGCGCTCGCCGGCGTCGCCAGCTCCTGCGCCAGGGCCGTCTCCGCGCTGTCCTTGATCGCGTCCAGCACCGCCTGCGGGTCGGCGGCCACCGACATCGCGCGCGCCTCCTCGTCGACCCGGTTCCGCAGCGCCGGGTCGTCGCGGCGCATCTCCTCCAGCAGCGCGATGATCTTCGCCGATTTCTGCTCGCTCACGATCGCAAGCTCCAGGGTGAGCTGCTCGCGGTAGCCTGCGAGCTGGTCCTCGCGCCGCTGCGTCGCCAGGATCAGCACGGTGACGTAGAGCGCCATGACGCCAAGAGCCGCCTGGAGCCAGGCGAACGGCGGCGCGTCCCAGGGCTCGGCCCCGGCCCGCAGCGCCAGCAGGTTGGCCCCGACCCAGAGCACGACCGCCACGGTGAGCAGCGCCAGGAACCGGGGGCGGCCGATCCCGGCGGTCAGGCGCTCCACCAGCCGCTGCAGCGCGCCCGCTTCCTGCTGGTGGTCGGCGTGCAGCCTGGCGATCGCCTGCACGGTGTCCTCGATGTGCGCCGGCAGGATCGGCGTCTCGTCCATCGCGCGGCCTCCTCGATGCCCGCCCGGCGGCCGGCGCCGCGCCGAGCGGCGACGAGGAGCGAGGACCGATCCTGGACGAGTCGGGGCCTGCCTTCCAGGACATTGCGCCACGCTGGCGGGAACGTGCGCGACCGGCGCGGACCTGGCAGACGGGATGGCTCCTGTTTTACACCAGGGCTCCCCACGCCAAGCCACGAACGCGCCAGGCCACGAACGCGCCAGGCCACGAAGGAGACGCCGCGATGAGCGAGCCCGCGCCCGAGCCCCTCCGTCGGTTGGAGGCTGTCGCCCACGCGCACGGCTTCAGCGTCGCGGCGGCCCTGTGCGTGCACCGCGCGCTGACGGCGGGCCACGGCATGGCGCAGTTCAGCCACCCCGAGCTGGGCGGCCTCGGCCAGTGGGCGGGCGGCGGCATGACCATGATCGGCGAGATGGGCAACCCGGAGCTGCGGCGCCGGGTGGACGCCCTGTGCGTGGCGCTCGCCGCCGTGCCGTCGACCCCCGACCTGGGCCGCGCCACCCCGGGTCCGGCCGCGGGCGCCCGGGGCGCGGATCGCGGTGCGAGGCCCGGGGCTTCGGCACTCGGGGCACCGCCGCCCGCCGGCGCGCCGGCCTGGACGGCGCCGCGCGTGGTGGACGCGGCGGAGACGGACGCCGCGGCGACGCCTGCCGATCCCGCAGCACCGGCTGGCGGCGCTGCGGCTCGCCTGGCCGGGGAGGCCGCCCGCAGCGCCGCCGCAGCCCCGCCCCACCCCGACGACCCGCTCGCGACGATCGCTCGCCTGGCGGGGCTGCGCGCGTCGGGCATCCTGACGGACCAGGAGTTCGCGGCCGGGAAGACGGAGCTGCTCGGCCGCTTGTGAGCGCGGCCAGGGGCGTCCGCCGGCGCCGGCCCGGGCAGGATCGAAAGGCAGGACAACGGGGTTCGGGCCGCCGCGGAGTTCGTCTGACCCGATAGCAAGCAAGGCTGGGCTCTGCCCAGACCCGCCAGGGGCGAGCCGCCCCTGGACCGGCTTTACTTAAGGAAGCCAGTCCAGGGGGGCTCCCCCTGGCGGGTCCCCGCTTCCAAGACGATGGGGCAGAGCCCTGGCCTTGCCTGCCTCAGGGGATCAGCACCGTGCTCCCGGTGGTCCGCCTGGCCTCCAGGGCGCGATGCGCCTCGGCGGCCTCGCTCAGCGCGTAGGTTTGGTTGACGCGGATCCGCACGGCGCCGCTGGCGACCACCTCGAACAGCTCGGCCGCCATCGCCTCCAGGTCGGCGCGCTTGGCGGCGTAGGTGGCCAGCGTCGGCCGGGTGAGGAACAGGCTGCCCTTGCTGGCGAGCACGGAGGGGTCGACCGGCGGCACCGGTCCGGAGGCGTTGCCGAAGGTGACCATGGTGCCGAGCGGCGCCAGGCAGTCGAGGCTGGCGGCGAAGCTGTCGCGCCCGACGCTGTCGTACACCACCGGCACCATAGCGCCGTCGGTGATGCGGCGCACCTCGGCGGCCAGGGTGTCGGTGCCGATCACGACGTGGGTGGCGCCATGCTCGCGCGCCATCTCCGCCTTGGCCTCGCTGGACACCACGCCGATCACCCGCACGCCCAGGTGTCGCGCCCACTGGCACAGGATGAGGCCGACGCCGCCGGCCGCCGCGTGCACCACCACGGTATCGCCGGGCTGCACGCGGTGGGTGCGGCGCAGCAGGTACTGCGCGGTCAGGCCCTGCAGCATCATCGCCGCCGCGGTGGGGAAGTCGATGGCGTCCGGCAACGCCACCAGCCGGTCGGCGGCGATCACCCGCCTGGCCGCGTAGGCGCCGATCGGGCCGGCGTAGGCCACGCGGTCGCCGGCCCTGACCGTGTCCACCCCGGGCCCGACGGAGAGCACGGTGCCGGCGCCCTCCATGCCGATGACCAGCGGCATCGATGGCGCCTTGTACAGCCCGGTGCGGAAATACACGTCAATGTAGTTCAGGCCGACCGCCTCCTGCGCGATCAGGGCCTGGCCGGCGGCGGGCTCGGGGGTCGGCACGTCCTCCCATCGCATCACCTCTGGGCCGCCATGGGCGTGGATGCGGATGGCCTTGGTCATGCAAGCTCCGTCACAATGAGGTCGGGCACGTTTGGTTCGGGCACGATAAGATCAGGCACGTTTGGCTCAGGCGTGGCAGGGCCTCAGGCGGGGCAGCCCGGTGCAAGAGGCACAGGCAGGAACCGGGCCACATGGCGAAGTCGGCCGACGCACACAGCCATCATGCAGTCATGTCGCGGCGGGCCGGAGCGCCGGCGGTATCGCGGGCTCGGCGTGCACGCGGGCGGTGGCTTCCAGGGCCAGCAGGGCGCGCTTGGTGTCCAGGCCTTCCGCGCCGGAGTAGCCGCCGAGGCCGCGCGCCGCCACCACGCGGTGGCAGGGGAGGATGATCGGCAGGGGGTTGAGGCCGTTGGCCTGGCCGACGGAGCGGGCCGAGCCGCCGGCGGCCGCGGCGAGCTGCGTGTAGGTGCGGGTCTCGCCGAACGGGATCTCGGCCAGCGCCTGCCACACGCGGCGCTGGTAGGCGCTGCCGGCGGGGCGGAGCGGCAGGTCGAAGCGGCGCAGCTCTCCGTCGAGGTAGGCGTGGAGCTGGTCGCGGGCCTGACGCAGCAGGGGCGTGTCGGCCTGGTCGCGGCCCCAGCCCCAGTCGAGGGCGACGAGCGCGCCGTCCTCCTCGGAGAGCGTGAGGGCGCCGAACGGGGTCTGCAAGGAAAGCTGGGGCACGCCGGGGATGGCGCACCCGGGAGCGGGAGCTGTCAAGCGGCACGGGCAGGGGGCAGTGGATCGGCCTCGAACCGGCCCACGGCCGTCAGGCAGCAAGCAAGGCTGGGCTCTGCCCAGACCCGCCAGGGCGAGCCGCCCTGGACTGGCATTACTTAAGTAAACGTTTCCAAAGGACTCGCCCTTTGGCGGAGTTTGAGGCAGAGCCTCAACCTTGCTGCCTGCCTCGCTCCCCCTGCGGCGACCCCGGGCAAGCCGGCGCACTGCCCGGGGTCAGGCCGGGACGGTCCGCTCGACCCGGGTGTCCTCGCTCGCGGCCGAGGGCGGCCAGGCCAGCACCGGCCGCGGCGCCTCGCAGGTCTCGTCCGGCGGGGGGGCCGGGAGGCCTGCCTGCTCCACGCGGTTGCGGCCGTTCTTCTTGGCCTTGTAGAGCGCGGCGTCGGCGCTGCTCAGCAGCTCGGCGGCGGTGCTGCAGGCATCGGGGATGACCGAGACGCCGAGCGAGGCGGTGACGGTGGCGCCGCTCGGCCCGGGAGCGAGGCCGGCGATGGCGGCGCGCAACTGCTCGGCCTTGGCCATCGCCATCTCCAGCGGGCAGTCCGGCAGCAGCACCGCCAGCTCCTCCCCGCCGTAGCGGCAGGCGATGTCCGTGGTGCGCAGCATGGCGAGGATCGCGAGCGAGACGCCACGCAGCACCGTGTCGCCGGCCGCGTGGCCGTGCTGGTCGTTGAGGCGCTTGAAGTGGTCAAGGTCGATCATGATCGCCGCGAGCGGGACCTTGCGGCGGCGGGCGTCCAGGCTGAGGCGGTCCAGCGTCTCGTCGAGGAAGCGGCGGTTGTAGAGGCCGGTCAGCGGGTCGCGGATCGCCTGGTTCCGCAACTGGTCGCGCAGCGCCATGCTCGACAGCGCCAGCGACATGGCGTCGGCGAGCGCCATCGCCGCGGGCCGCGCCCTGCCCAGCGCCGCGGCGGCGTCGCCGTGCTCCCCGGGTCCGATCACCAGCAGCCCGTACACCTGGCCGCCGGCGGCCATCGGGATCTCCAGCGAGGCGGCCTCCTCCACGGGGTGGCGGCAGCGCAGCGTCCCCGGGGTGTCGAGGTTCAGGTGCGGCCTGCCCCCCTTCATCGCCCAGCAATCCTGCGGCGCGAAGCAGTCGGGCGCCGGCGCTGCCGCGGGCCGCCCCCAGGCGGTGGACAGCTCGAGGCGGTCCTGGGAGTTGTTGAATACGTAGAGCCGCCCGCTGTGGCCGGGCAGCAGTTGGACGGCGGTGGCGCGCAGCACCTCGTTGGCGTCCTGCCGGTCTGGCGCGCTCTGCAGCAGGCTGGTCATGCCGAACAACTGCTCGACGCGCAGGGTGGTCCGCGCGCTGTCCGCGATCGCGATCTCGCGCTGACGGGTCTCGCGCATGGTGCGGCGGAACGAGCGGGTCAGGGCGGCGATGGCGATCAGCGCACCGCCGAGGTCGATGCAGAGAAGCACGGCCCGCACGCGCGCGAGGCGCCCGTCCTCCCTCTCGGACTCGGCGACGCGGTGGTCGAGGTAGGCGCCGATGAAGCCGCGCAGGTCGTCCATGACGCGCTTCTGCCCGCGTTCCTGCAGCACGCCCTGCGCCGCCAGCGGATCGCGGTTGCCGGCCAGCGTCACCACGTCGGCCCAGATCCTGCGCAGCTCGGCGATGCGGCGGGTCACCACCTTCGGCTCCGCGGACAGGCCGGTCCGGGCCGCGTACTCGTCGAGGCCGGGGAGCAGCCGGGGCCCGCCCTCGTCGACGACCTGGAGGCCGTGGAAATACGGCTCCAGGTACTCGACGCGGCCTGCCAGCACGAAGCCGCGCACCCCGGTCTCCGCGTCGATCAGCCCCTGTTGCAGGGCGCGGACGTCGCGCGAGACGACCCGGTAGTCGGTCAGCCTGGCCTCGCGCCCGCTGCTGAACACGAAGCCGACCACCGATGTCAGCGCCATGATGGCGATGAAGCCGACCGTGAGCGCGCTCAGCAGCCACAGGCGGCTCACGGCCAAGGCGGCAAGGCGACGCTGGAGCGAGCGCGACATCGTGCCGCAGGCTTGGCGCATGGGGCAGGCTTCCCGGACGAGGTCGGCCCACCCTAGCCGCGAGCCGTTAAGCGAGTGCGAACGCCGGGCGGGAGAATGCGGGGCCGGCGAAGCAAGTAAGGTTGAGGCTCTGCCTCAAACTCCGCCAGGGGGAGCCCCCCTGGACTGGCTTTCTTTAAGTAAAGCCGGTCCAGGGGGGGCTTCCCCCCCTGGCGGGTCTGGGCAGAGCCCAGCCTTGCTTTCTCCTGCCCTTATAAGTTTACGTCGGTGTTCGCGGCGATCGTCGTGGACATCGGCGGTCGTGTTCCTGCTCAGCCCTTGGATCTCGTGTCCGTCCCGAAGATCGGGACCCACCGCACCTTCCGCCTCCGGCCGAATGGTATCTGAGGCACCAGCCAGCCTGGACAGCCTGATTACAAGGATGGTCGATGCGAGGCGGTCGCTGGCTGTGGATAAACGCAAGGAAACGGATAGCCATGGACATTCTAGAAATCGACGTCTGCAAGCAACGCCTCGACGTCGCACTACTGTTTGGGAAGCGATGCCGGCAGGCGGTCTTTGCTAACACCGAGGTGGGGTTCGGCGAACTGCTACGCTGGCTCGGCCAGCACCGTCCTGCCCCCGGACGCCCCTCTGCATGCTTGCATGGAGGCCAACCGGCAACTGGGGGCTTGATGTAGCAGAGGTTCTACACGGCGTGGGTATGACGATCGGCATCGTCAACCCGTCCCGGGTCAAGGCTTACGGGCAGAGCGAGCTGGCTCGGAACAAGACTGACAGGCTCGATGCGGCGTTGATCGCCCGCTTTTGCCGGGCGCAGAGGCCAGCCGCGTCGATCCCGCCGGCAGCCCATCTCCGTGAGCTGCGCGAGTTGATGCATCGCTACGATGGCCTCAAGGCCATGCGGGTGCAGGAGATCAACCGGCAGAAGTCCGGAACGGCGCCTGCGACCGTGGCAGCGTCTGTTGCCGATCACATTGAATGATTGGAGCAGCATGTCGAGGAGACCATGGCGGCGGTAAGGGTCGTGATCGCGGCCGATCCCGCGCTGGAGCGCGACCACGCCTTGGTGCTGACCATCCCCGGTATCGGACCGGTCACGGCTGCGACCATGCTGGCGAAGGTGCCGAACATCGCGGAGTTTACGCCGAAGGAACTGGCAGCTTTCGCCGGGCTTTCACCGCAGGAACACAGCTCCGGAATTACAATCCCCCGGCCAGGGCGGATCAGCCGCATGGGATCGGAGCGCCTGTGCCGTGCACTCTACGTGTGCTCGTTGAGTAGCAGGCGCCGAAACCCGGCCTTGAGCGGGTTCGTCCAGCCAATGGTGGCAGCTGGAAAGCCGCCGAAGGTCATCCTGCTTGGCATTGCCCGCAAGTTGCTGGTGTTCGCTCATACAATCGTTCGGACCCAGAAGCCATCTGCCTTGGCGACGCCTTCACCAGGCTGATAAGAAAACCTGTGTCTGTCACCGTTCTCCCAAAAAGAATCCTCCAATGGGGAAGGTCATACCTTTCCCATTGGAGGGTCCTTTTTGAGAGGAATGGCCACAACGTATAGCACCTCGATAACGCTTCACACTTCTTAGGTTTTGCATGTTCCGC
>JAABUT010004517.1_pt1 | contig 10974 bp, 4 predicted proteins | sample 5559281 | NCBI WGS metagenome assembly JAABUT01 (sample SAMN10711880, study PRJNA513359) | rock metagenome | isolation source: Antarctica rocks | place: Antarctica: Victoria Land, Ricker Hills nord | collected 2016-01-04 | reverse complement strand
CTTTTCAGTTTCGAATCACATCTACTTTTCGAGAATTCATTCATAGATCATTAATGAATATCAGTAGTTCAAGAAACGAGATTTTCTGAATCTTGAATTCGCACTTGTCAATGTCTATCTGCAAGTCAACTTCGCGAAGCTTGTCTAGCACTTCTTTCACATGAATTCTATGTTTCTTCAAGATCTTACTGTAGATAAGAATATCATTCAAATATGTCTGACAGAATTTATGCAGACAGTCAAACAACACATCGTTGATATAATGCTGAAAGAACGCGAGTTCATTGATTAATTCAAAGAGCATTACTCTATATTTATAGACATTGAAGAAAGTAACGAATGTGATTAGATTCTCGCTTTCAGTACTCATGCGAAGCTTATTGAACGTGACGATAATGTCAAGTTGAATCAAATACTTACTGTCTTGAATTTGAGCGAGTACTTCGTCTATCAAGAATATTGAATAACGATTTCTTTTGATCAGAGCATTCAGTTTTCAATAATTCATGCAAAAGTGAAGACTATCATCTTTCTTTTCAACAAATAGTATTGACGAAGCGAAAGAAGCTTTACTGAGTGTGATGAACTTCTTCTTCAAATTCTTTTCTAGATACTCTTTGATCTTCTGCAACTTGTAGCTCGACATGAAATACAATCGACTTCTAAAGAATTGACTCTCACTTTCTAATTCAATCTTATGATCGTATGATCAATGTGAAGACAACTGCATTGTCTTTTCTCTATCAAAAACATTCAGAAAGTTGTGATAAACTATCAAAAGCTTCTTCTTTAGTTCATTTAATGACATGACAGAGATCATTTCATTCAGTTTCGCGAAATCTTCGACTGAGCTAAGCGCTTTGTTGATTTCACTAATGATCAAGAAGAAGATCTTGATCTTCTTATTCTTGACTAAAGTTCAATATGCAGCGACTTCGATCATGACAATATTGACGAATCTCTTTTTCTCAGTTAGCTGAAAGAGACGAAGTTGATCGAAGTCAACTTGAATGCTTTGCTTTCGTATGAGAACAGATTCAATGAACTGATTCACTAGTTTCTGATTCGTGAATCGCTTCAAGATGATTGTCGATGTAATCATTGAGTTCAAGTTCTTTCGTTTCATTTTGCAGATTTCGCTTGACTCAGATCTGTGAAATGCTGATTGACTGCTTACTTTCAAAACAACAGATTTCGATGTTTGAATCTTCAATGATGATATTAATCGATCGTTTGCAGAATCTATCAAAATTTGATTTCTTTTCAATCAGAGATTTTCAATGATTATCTTGTGCTGATCTAGACGAGTTATCAATAAAGACATCATTTCATTCTTGTGTTCTTGTATCATGATTGATGTATACAGAGCGTGTGTAATCGACTTTCGATCAGAAATTTTATCATACAATCAAATTAACTTTGATTTTGACAGCGATATTGACTGAATATCAAAGCGTTCATATAGCTCTGACATCAAAGATTCATCGATGAAAATCATGTCAGTGACTTCAGTATCTATCAGAGTTGAGAATCTGAATATCTTTTCTAGACTATTCAAGATGACATCAACAGTGAATGACTTGAAATCAAATGAATCATCAGACATGCTGATGAAACAGAATATGAGTATATCGCTCTCAATCACTACTTTGACGAGAGCAGATCATTTTTTGAATTCGCAGCAATCTCGTGCACTTGAGTCGTCTTGAGACAGTCATATGCTCTATGTTCTGACTTCTTGCATTTGAAGCAGAGTTCTTTCTTAAACAACTTTTTCTGAATAGAATCGAGATTCAATCTTCTGAGTTTCTTTCACGAAGAAACTGATGACGTAAGTCGAGCAGTCGATGTGTTAGAGACAAAGCAAGCAGCTTGAATTGCTGATGCTTTGACGACTGATCGCGCGTTCAATTCAGTTAATTTAACATCGACTTGCATGCAGATGTTGACAAACTCATTCAAATTCGTGATTCGTTCATTGAGCATTGCTCGTTGAAGATCTGAGCTGATCTTGTGCTGAAGATCATCTAGTAGAGTCTCGTTATTGTATTCTAGTTCTGCACTAAATCTCTGAAATTTCATTCAAAATTCATGAAAGAAGATCTTGTTCTGATACAGCTTCAAATACTGTCGTTGAGTCGTGTGATGATGATTGAAATCGTCGTACATCTTATTGATAATCGATAGCACTTCTTCGACTTCTAGAAACGAGTTCAAGAAGATATTTTGCATGCGAGAAGCTATGTGCTTGATCGCAGCTTCACTGACTCGACTTTCGATGTATGCAATCTTCAACTCTTCAATAGAAAAATGATTCTTATTTGTCTTCAACTTATTTTGCATTTGAAACAGTTAATTGTCTACATTCTGCGTCGAATCTTTGAACAGAGATGAGTCGAGTAACTTGATTGACTTCGAGAATCGATCTTCAGAAATTAAAGTGCTTTGTCGACTTGATGCAGCTTCTAGATGATGTATAATCACGTTCTTGTTTCTATTCTCTTTCTGCAGACGCGTCTGTGTAATCTTCAATGTGATGTTTATCTCGTTGACATCTTCTAACATCTGAATCATGTCATTGTGAATCTTGATTTCGATGTCATGCTGTTGACACATGTACTTGATAAAGACAACAATGTCGTCTGCTTCATGAGTGCTTATTCAAGCATTCAGTTCAGTGTTGATGCTGATCTTGATCATTTCGTGATTAAAGAACAACATGTTCATGTTCTCTTCTTCTGTATTCAACGATGCATTCGTGTCTTCTTCTTCTGAGACTGTTCAATTCTGTGATAGAAGTGATTCTCTTCTAGCATTTTGAAGTTTGTAGCGAGCAATGCTCGCTGATTTTGAGCTTCTAGTCATGATATGAGTAGAAAATTGCTGATCGAAATTCTGATGTTACTCTATCAAACTTTCTGAGTTCAAGTACTGCTGAAATTTCTGATTTCTGATGACGAGCTTAATAAAGAGTTAGTCAAGAACAACGCATTCGTGTTCTTTGATTCTGATTCTATTGAAATTTCTGATTTTGAATCAAGATTCTTCTTTAGAAATTTCTGATTTCTATTGAGCTTTCTGAGTTTAAGTTCTGATTCTGCTGTCAAAATTTCTGAGTTCGACTTCTGATTTGAGTTGTGTAGCTTGTTTTTATATCATCTATACATCGATAGCAAGATTAATGAGCTTTGAACTAATGTTATGAGTCTGCATAGAGCGAATCATATGAATGTATTCTAACTAGAAGTTCAAAGTCGAAGAAGAAAGAAGATGCAACACGTCGTGAATTTTACTCACGAAGACACGCTAGATCGCTAGCGTGTCAACATCAGCTCTATACTAGTCTATGATAGTCTGACACAATCTATATTAGACTAATTTGAAGTGCACGATTACAACACTTGATGAATTGAGTGAATCTGAGCTATCAACAATTGCATGTTTATGTCATGCATCACTATCTTCAAATATTTAAAAAGCTCAAAAAGAAAGAGCTTCTGATGAGATTGATGATCAATATAAATGAAATGATACTGCGCAACTTTATTAATCTGACTGATTGATTAAATTTCAAGTTTCTCAAGATTATCACTTTAAAGCAATGTTTAAAGTCAATGATTGCAAGAGTATGATTTGAAAGATTGAAGTCTCTGCTAATCATGAATGATGTTAATGAAATAAAGAAACAAAGATGTAAATTATCACATGTAGAAAATTATGTAAAGAATGATGAGTTTCTGTTTGTAAATCATTTACACAACAAGAAGAAGAAATAAGATGAAAGAATTACATTCTTTTTCATTTAAAAGTTCATCTACTTTGCATTCTTTAAAAGATTGTTATTCTTGATCTTGAATTTAATTTCTTAAGTTTCTGATTGCACAGATGAGAATATAAACAGATCATAAGATGCATACATATTGCAGAAAAGATGAAAGCAAGAGCAGCAGAGACAGAAGTTGAAAAGACAAAAGTTGAAAAAACAAAAGCAAAAGTAGCAAAAACAAAAGCAAGAAAGACAAAAGCAAGAACAGCAAAGATTGAAGTTGAAAAGATTAAAGTAAGAGAGATTGAAGCAGAAAAGATTAAAGCAAAAGCAGAAGAAATAAAAGCAAAAGCAGCAAAGATTGAAGTTGAAAAGATTAAAGTTGAAAAGATTGAAGTTGAAAAAATTAAAGCAAAAGCAGAAGAAACAGAAGTTGAAAAGACAAAAGCAAAAGCAGAAGAGATTGAAGCAGAAGCAGAAGCAGAAAAGATAAAAACAAAAAATATTTAAAAGATTAAAGCAAGAAAGATAAAAGCAAGAGAGACAAGAACAAGAAAGATTGAATAAGAAAAGATTAAAGCAAGAAAGATTACAAGAGAAGCAAAAAATGATAAAGCAGAAAAGATTAAAGAAAGAGAGATTGAAGAAAGAAGAGCAAGAAAGAAAGAAGAAAGAGAAGTGAGAAAGACAGAAACAATAGAAGTGAGAAAGACAGAAGCAAGAGAAGCGAGAAAGACAGAAGCAAGAGAAGTGAGAAAGTCAGAAGTAAGAGAAGCAAGAAAGACAGAAGCAAGAAGAGCGAGAAAGACAGAAGCAATAAAGATGAGAAAGATAAAAGCAAGAGAAGTGAGAAAGATAGAAGCAAAAAGAGCGAAAAAGACAGAAGCAATAGAGACGAGAAAGACAGAAGCAAGAGAAGCGAGAAAGACAGAAGCAAGAGAAGTGAGAAAGACAGAAGCAAGAGAAGTGAGAAAGACAGAAGCAAGAAGAGCGAGAAAGACAGAAGCAATAAAGATGAGAAAGACAGAAGCAAGAGAAGTGAGAAAGATAGAAGCAAAAAGAGCGAAAAAGACAGAAGCAATAGAGATGAGAAAGACAGAAGCAAGAGAAGCAAGAAAGACAGAAGCAAGAAGAGCAAGAAAGACAAAAGCAACAGAGATGAGAAAGACAGAAGCAAGAGAAGCGAGAAAGACAGAAGCAAGAGAAGCGAGAAAGACAGAAGTAAGAAGAGCGAGAAAATGTCAGAATCATGTCTAAATGATACAATCAATGAAGATCAGAATTGATAGTGCTTGATCTTTAGAAATAACTGTAACTGAATATTAAGAATACAGAAGAAGATTGATACAAAAGCTTTTATTTATGTAATGTTCAGAGACTGCATTAGACTCAAAAGAAATGTGTTTGTAACATGAAAAGAAAATGATGTAAATGAACAAGATGTTGATGAAAGAAAAAAGTGTTGAGAAAGAAAAAGAATATTGAGTCATATTTGAGTCAAATCTGAGTCAGATCTAAATCAGATTTCGACTAGATTGTTAACTAGCTTTAATCAGTCTTGATACACTCGTAACATTACTCTTTTCTTCGAAAATTCATGTTTGCATGAATGTAGTTTCTTTGCTCACTTTTGTTGATAGTTATTTCGATATTTAGCGCGATTTGCTTGAATATAGCTTATGAAATTCATTCAAAACTTTCTCTGAGTCATCGAATTTCTCTTTATCGACATAGTATCATTCGTTGTCTCTATTTAGATCTTTTCATTTGACTTTGTACTGTATTCAATCTTGATAGCGTCTGAAGTTCAATATATCATTTATCTCTCAATGTTCATCATCTTCAATAATGATTGATTTGAGTGATTCTGAATGTTATTCTGATAAAAAATCTTCTGAATATGATCATAGTAACTTTGAGATGAATATCAAATGCAGATGCTTCATGCTGACTGATAAATGAAGATGATAGAAGATATCTATTTTAGCAGTGATTTGATAAAGATCTAGTTATTTATCTTTCAAATCTTTGCAGAGTCTTGTTGTCTTGACATTTCTGAAAGATAGTCAAACTCAGTTATTTACTTCATATGTGACGTTTCATCTATGTTTATTAATCTGAACTTCAATGATCAGCTTCGTCTTTTTCAATTGTTGATGATCAAAGCTCAGTAGCTTTTTCATTTAAATGATAATATCATCTGCTTTTTTAGCTTTAAATCGTTCACAAATTATTTTGTAGTCAGTTGTATTTGAATTGAAACTCATTCAAGAATGAAATTCTTTATTGAAGTAGAAGAAAATCATTAAAGTGATTAAGAAGATATTGAAATTGTTGTTGAATTTCATCATAGATATTCATTTGACTCAGTCATTTTGCATATAATTGCAGTAAATTCTAAGTTCACGTTCAACGTTTTGATTAACTCATTTCGATTGATCATCGATCTCAGAATGATAAACTGTGAATAAATTAGCTGTGATTCTCAGTCACTTGCAAAGACTTTTTCACATAGTTGATATGAATTGAGAGTCTCTGTTCGAAACAATAGAACTGAGTAGATCATGCAGTTGATAGACGTTTCATAGCATGATTCAAATCATTTCTTCAACTGAAATGTCATTGTCTTTTCAATGACAGAAAACATAGTGATGTTCTTTGATGAGATGATATATGATTGTGCAAATGATGTTATAGTCTTCTGACAGAGATAGTTCAGTGATGAAGTTCATAGTTATATCTTTTCAGCGTTTCTGTGAAATTGAAAGAGAATAATGAAGTTCATTGATGTTATCTTTAAAGACTTTGCTTCACTGACAAGCATGACAGTTTTGAATGTATCATCGAATAGTAGTTTGATGATCTGATCAATAGTAGAAACGCTGAACTAGATCAATGATTTATTTATTGTTGAAGTGAAAGATTGAAGATTGATTATGCACTTCTTGTAGTAATTTCGTGTGCATGTTCTCAGAAATTCACAGTAAATCTTTTCTAAATAGAATGTCATCAATGATTTTGCAGTTCTTCAGTTTAGTGATATGTAATTTGAGTTTGTTCTCGTTCATAGCTTGTTTATATTCACTGCAGAGTTCATCTGTTTGATTGATCATACATACTCATTGATAGAGATTTGCTTTCAATTCAATAAATAGAACATCAACTTTATTGAGAATCAGAATAGTCTGAAAATGATCTTCAAGACGTTAAGCTAATTCAAAGACGTTCGCTAAAAACATTCTGATTAAAGCATTGATTTTAGTGTTGATTTTGTCTGATCTAAAGATGATCTGAAAGTTGAACTTCAATAAAATGTTCAAATAGTTGACTTGTCATTGACTCAACTGTTTATTTTTCATGAAAATCTTCAAAGTCTGATGATCAATGAACATCTGAATGAGTAGTTTAATGCATTTCAGCTTAAGTCATCAGTGTTCGAAGCATTGAATAATGACTAGCAGTTTCTTGTCATAAATGTGATAATTGATTTCAGCGAGAATCATGCTTTTGCTGTAGAAGATCACTGAATGAAGAACTTTCTTATCATCATACTGAGATAGTATTTCATCTTTTACATAGTTTAAAGCATCGATTTTCAGAATAGCTTGTCATTTAGAATCAAAATGACGAAGTATTGAGATCAAGCTGACTTGTTTCTTTAAATTGTCAAAGACTTGAATACAAATCTCGTTTCATACAAAAGACGTGTTCTTTCTAGTCAGCTGAGTGAATGATTTGACTAGTTTCAAGAAGTTCTTAATGAAACGATGATAGAAGTTAATAAATCTCACGAAGCTCTGAATTTCTTTTAGATTGATTGAAGTAATTCAGCTGACTATGACTGTCACTTTGCTGAGATTCATACAAAGATTTAGTTCTGATATGATAACTTCTAGAAAGACAGTCTCTTTTACATTGAATTTGCACTTTCAAATATTCATCTGCAGTTCAGCTTCATATCATAATGTCAGATCATCATTTCAGCTCAGAGCATAAAATATGTCGTCAATTCAATCTAATATTATTGATATCTTAGAAAGTCTTGATTCATCAAACTAAGTCATTAATCTAGTCATCATCATCTTAGTCTAGTCACATCAAAATCTGTTTCATGTCTTTGCAATCTTAAATCATAAAACTGCTGCTCAGTTCTGACATTACTCAATTCATGTATATAAAAGTTGAGTTCTCGTTCTGTTCTTTCATTTCATCTTGTACATTATCTGATGTATTGTTCTGTATCTAATTCAAGTAATATAATAATCAATTCTTTATATTGATAAAATCTTTAATTCAATTTAGTTTTTGACATTATGAAAGATCTACACTTTCTGCAACGTTTTCATATGTTGAAATCTTGTCTAGTTATTCTTTCACTTAAATGAAGTTGTTTCATAATTTCTTGATCAATGATGAGCATGCTGTTAAACAGTTTGCTCAAAGTATGATCGAAAATTTAGTTGAGATTTTTCGCGCAATGCAAGAGCTTCAAAATCAAGTTTGATAACATGATGTTATCATCTTGTTCTTATTCATCATTCTCAATTCTTCAATTTATATGAAGTTGAATTCTCAGTTTCTTGCAATGATAGCTCAGATCGTTGCACAAATCTTGAATAATCAATCTCTTTTCATTGTTCACTTCTTTGCAAACTCTGTCACTGTCATCATTGCTTCTAGATTCAAGAAGCTTCTTGACATATTTGAATATGAGAGAAACAAAGATTGATTGAATGTATGAAAGCAGAGTCTGATACAGCGCATGAACGTGAACGATGATTATTATCTCTCTCATCATGTCAAGATCATTTATGTCGAGTCATGACTCATCATAGATAAGAAGACTTACAATTTAATGAGTCAATATTGAGTCAATGATCTTTGTATCATTTTCATCTTCATAGATTGATGACATAAGTTGCATCATTGCTGCAACAATTCTTTCAAGATGAAAGATGCTCATTTATATTTTCGCGAAACTCTGAAGCAAAACATGAATAGCTTTGCTGACTACTACAATCTCTTCTATCAAAAGAAAGAATATTCTTTGATGAAAGATTTCTTGTTGATTGATTGTCTGAAGCACAATGTCAATTATTTCACTCAAATTGTTGCTCTCTTCTGACGAAATTTCGATGAAACTCAATTATTCATCTTTCATCAATGAGTTCAAGCATTCTCTGACATCAACGAAGAGCTTCAGCAGCTTAAGCATCGTCAATCTCGCTTTGTCTTTGTCATCATTTCATTCATCAAAGTCAAGAGCATCTTTGCATCAATTAATAACTCTTTGAGTTCAAAGATCATCATCTTTGTGACTGTTGTTTTGACAGTATCTTCGTCTTTTTCTCTCTTGTTTCTCAATGAGTCAATGAATTTAAGCTTTGTCATTATCATTGTTCAAAATAAGACTCTGATCATTTCTGAGATCAAGAAAATCTGCAACAAGTGAAAGCTATGCTACTACTGCAAATTGCAACATTCAAGCAAAATCATTAAAGAATGCTCAAATAAGAAGCTCTTCACTCTGCATATCATGAACATCTACAACAGTGATGTCATCAATATAAATGAAGAAGTCTCGCTGTTTATGAAAAAAGTTTAGTTTCTGAGCTAAGTCATGCTCAGAAATCTGTATACATATTATTTTGTCTACTAGTCTCAATCTTTTCACTCTCACTTCAATCATATAAAAAGTTTTCTGCTAAATTTGTCTTGAAACTCTTTGAATTCAATTCGACATTTAAAGATAGTCACATGATAGTATTTTGTATTCTACGTCAAGCTCAATCTAGAGTTCTCGCTCTCGTTCTGATTGATAGTGAAATCTCTGCTTATGTCTTTATGAATAAATTCTTTGCGTAACAACATCATCTTTTCTTGCATTAATTAACTCATTCTTGCAGACTTCAAGAATTTAATGATCAAGTCACTTTAATTGATGACATTACTTATGTTGTTGAAATCACAATGATTCTTGATGAACACATCAAGAGACTATTCTTTTATGTCACTGAATTAAGTTAATATCTCATCATCATGAGTCTATCATGACTTCATCATCACGTCATTGATGTCAATTTTGAGCACAATATTCTCATCTTGTCTTTCTTCTTTTGTCTTAATCATTGTTACTCATTTCTCATCAAGATCTATGATCTTAATCAACAAGAAGAAAATTTCTCATTTGAAGTTAACAAAGTAGCTTTCTCTCAATCTCATTCTCAATTCGCTAATAAGAAGCAATTCAGTTCACGAATCATTCACAAGAAGTAATTCAGTCTACAAATTGCTCACAAGAAGCAATTCAGTACTCAGTTCGCTTGCAAGAAGCAATCTAGTTTCTCATTCACTTGAAAGAAGTAACTCAGTTTTCAGTTCGCTCGCAAGAAGCAATCTAGTTTCTCATTCACTTGAAAGAAGCAATTCAGTTTTCAGTTTGCTTGCATGAAGTAACTCAGTTTTTCATCTGTTCACAAGAAGCAATATAATCTCTCATTCGCTTATAAGAAGTCAACTAATACTCAGCTCATTTTCAAGAAATAAACTTCGTTCAATCTTGTCTCTCGTCTGAAACAAGAAGCTTCTAGTTGTATTTTTCAAGTTCTTCAAAAAGAATACTCATCAAGAATCAAATGTCAAAATTCTTTCTTCTTTAGAACTTCTGTTGTTTCTTGAGCAAATCAATTCAATCGATCTTTTATACAACTTGACATAGTCAAGTTGAAAGTTTGAAGCTTTGATCATGCTGCTTATGTCAAAGACATTGAAGTGTTTAGCATTATTCTAAAGAAAATCATTGTCTTCTTGAATCTTGAGTTAATCTCATCTTCTAGTCTAAACTCTGACAAGTCAAAATTGCATGACGCAACTTTGACTGTTCATTCAAAGAACAGTTCAACTCTTGCTCAGTTTTCATCTCATTCTCAAGACAGTATATATAATAAGAATCATCATTTGAATTTTCATCAAATGAAAAAGAAATTTCATTTAACTGCATTCACGACACAAGAAGATCTTGAAGTCTATTGACAAAGTAAAAACGTTGATTCAGTCACAATTTTATCATTCAAATATTTTAAGTTTCTAGATGTCTTCTTCAAGAAGAACGTTGATATCTTGTCTTTGCATTGAGTTCATGATCATGTCATACATCTTAAAGAAGATGCTCAATTCTCAGTCTTCGCTTTGTATGACATGAGTCGTGA
>JAABUT010004516.1_pt1 | contig 10975 bp, 6 predicted proteins | sample 5559281 | NCBI WGS metagenome assembly JAABUT01 (sample SAMN10711880, study PRJNA513359) | rock metagenome | isolation source: Antarctica rocks | place: Antarctica: Victoria Land, Ricker Hills nord | collected 2016-01-04 | reverse complement strand
GCCGCCGGCTTCCCCACTTGGGACCGCATCGGGGCAGTGCACCAACGACAGGGCGCGGAGATGCCCCCACTTCTCACACTGGGCTCCCCACTCACAGCCCTGGTGCAGCGAGAGTGCGGAAGAGCCACGAAACCGGGACAACCTCAGCGGCGGTCCTCGATCGTGACGCGCACACCATCGGGGGGTGGCGCACCGCGTTTTGCGAGCACGGCCCCGCAGCCCTGGCCTTCGAGCGGGCGGGCGGCTCCCCCCGCCCTCGACACGGACGAGCAGGCCGGCCTGAAAGTGGCGATGCAGGCTACCCCGGCCGAGATCGGCATCGACTTGGCGAACTGGAACTGGAAGGCGGCCCGGCAGTTCATCGAGGCGCGCCGCGGCATCCGCCTCAGCCGCGCGACGTGTCTGCGCTACCTCCATCGGCCGGGTTTCGTCCACAAACGCCCCAAGAAACGGTTGCTCAAGGCGGATGAGGCGAAACGGGCCGCCTTCATCGCGCAGTACGCCGCGTTACTGGCCGAGGCGCAGAGCACCGGCGCGCAGATCTTCTTCGCCGATGAGGCTCACTTCCGCGCCGATGCGGACCTGCACGGGAAATGGGTGCTCACAGGGCAGCCCGCCCTGGTCGATCCGACGTGCCCACGCTGGGGCGAGCAGGCCAGTTACTCCTCGGCGGTTCGCCTGGAGACGGGCGAGACGGCGTATAGGGAACTGACGGGGACCAGTTCAGCCGCCACCAGCGTCGCGTTCCTGACGCACCTGCGCGCGAACCAGTCCGCGCCGCTCATCATCATTTGGGACAACAGCCCGGTCCATGGCGGTGAGGCGATGCGGACCTATCTAGGAAAGGCCCGACCTGGACATGCGGATCTGCCGCTTGCCCGCCTACAGCCCCGACTGCAATGCCGATGAGGCCATCTGGGCGTGGGTTCGCGAAGACGTGACCACCAACATGTGCCTGGGGACCAGGGCCGCCGTCCAGGAGAAGGTTGGTCACTTCTTCGACGGCCTCAAGTCTCGCACCGGGGAGGTCAAAACACGCTGCCGCACCACGTTACAGGCGCTCGTGGCCAAGGTAGCGGCAGACGCCGCCGCCGCCCAGGGGGATTCGGGGCCGATCATGTAGTTCTCATCGGCGCTTCGGTATAGGTTAAAAAAGGGACGAGGCGCTAGGGGCGTCGAGGGGCGCGGCGCGCGGGGCCGCTCGTGCTCGGCGGCGGGTCGGGGCGCGGGCGGCGGGCGCGCCACTGGCGCAGTTCCCCCGTGCTCGGGGGCGGGGACCAGTCGCCCCGCACGTCGCCGGGCAGCGGCACCGGCCCGGCGGCCAGCAGCGCGGCGAGGTCCGCCGCCGGCAGCGGGCGGGCGAAGTGGTAGCCCTGCGCGAGGGTGCAGCCCAGGCGGCGGAGCCCGGCCGCCTGATCGGTCGTCTCCACCCCCTCGGCGACGACCGCCAGGCCGAGCGCGCGCGCCAGGCCGACGACCGCCCCGACGATCGCGGTGTCGTCGGTGTCCGCCCCCAGCCCGGCGACGAAGGCCTGGTCGATCTTGAGGGTGTCGACCGGGAAGCGCTTGAGGTAGGTCAGGCTGGAGTAGCCGGTGCCGAAGTCGTCCACCGCCAGCCCCACCCCCAGGTCCCGGAGCTGCCAGAGGGTGGCCAGCGTGCCGGGCGCGTCGCCCATCAGCACCCCCTCGGTGATCTCCAGCTCCAGCCCCGCCGGGTCGAGGTCGGCGTCCCGGAGCGCCCCCGCCACCGCCGCCACCAGGCCCGGATCCCCGAACTCGCGCGCCGAGAGGTTGACGCAGACGACCGGGGCGCGGTCGCCGTACACCGCCCGCCAGGTCGCCGCCTGGCGGCACGCCGCCGCCAGTACCCAGCGCCCCACCTCGCGGATCAGCCCGGTCTCCTCGGCGAGCGGGACGAAGGTCGTCGGCGCGACCGGGCCCCGCGCCGGGTGCGTCCAGCGCAGCAGCGCCTCAGCGCGGCGGATGCGCCCGTCGGCCAGGGCCACGAGCGGCTGGTAGACGAGGGCGAGCTCCCCGCGCTCGACCGCTTGGCGCAGGTCGGCCTCCAGCTCCAGGCGCGCCACTGCCGCCGCGTTCATCGCCGGGTCGAAGACGGCGTAGTCCCCCTTGCCTGCGGCCTTGGCGCGGTAGAGCGCGGTGTCGGCGTCCCGGAGGAGGTCGGCGGCGGTCACCGCGCCCGCCCGGCCGACCGCCACCCCGATGCTGGCGCGGATGATCACCTCGCGCCCGTCGAGCGGATAGGGCGCCCACAGCGCGGGGCAAGCGGCGATGCGCGCGGCGAGGCGCGTCGCCTCGTCCGGGTCGGCCAGGCCCGCCAGCAGGACGACGAACTCGTCGCCGCCGAGCCGGGCGAGGGTGTCGCCCGGGCGCAGGCAGCCGCCGGGCAGGCGCTGGGCGAAGGCGACGAGCAGGCGGTCGCCGACGGAGTGGCCGAGCGAGTCGTTGACGTGCTTGAAGCCGTCCAGGTCGAGGAGGAGCACCCCGACCTCGGTCCCGTCGCGCCCGCCGCGGGCGAGGGCGTGGTCGAGACGGTCCAGGAAGAGGGCCCGGTTGGGCAGGCCGGTCAGCGCGTCGTGGAAGGCCTGGTGCTGCAGCTGCCGCTCCAGCGCCTGGCGCGCGGTGATGTCCAGCATCGCGCCGAGCCGGCGCTGCGGCCGGCCGGCGGCGTCCAGGATGACATGCGACCGGTCGTGCACGACGCGGATGTCGCCGTCGGGGCGGACGAGGCGGTACTCGATGCTGCGGGGCGCGAGGGCCGCTGCGGCCTCGCCCGCCGCGCGGCCCACCCGCGCCCGGTCGTCGGGGTGGACCGCGGCCAGGAACGCCGCATACGACGGCGCGGTGTCCTGCGGGGGGAGGCCGAAGATGCGGAAGGCCTCGTCCGACCAGCGCGCCGCGCCGGTCGCCAGGTCGATCTCCCAGTTGCCGAGGTGCGCGAGCTCCTGCGCGGCCGCGAGGCTCGCCTCGCTCGCGCGCAATGCCTCCTCCGCGCGCACCCGCTCGGCCAGCTCCGCCCGGGCAGTCGCGTAGAGCCGGGCGTTGGCCAGCGCGGCGGCCAGCTGCCCGGCCAGGGTGCTGAGGGTCGCCACCTCGTCTTCGATGAAGGGGACCGCCGAGCGCCAGACCGCCAGCGCGCCGATGACGTGGCCACCGGCGCTGAGCGGGAGGCCGAGCCAGGCGATGCCTGGGGCCGCGCCCAGCGGCCCGTTGGTGGGCACACCGCGGCGGCGGCACTCCGCCGCGTAGTCGGGCACATGCAGCGGGCGCGCTTCGTCAATGACGGCCCAGCCGAGGCCGCCCATACCGCGCGGCTGCCGGTCCTGCCACTCGGGGTGGCGTACCCCCTCCAGCACGAAGTCGCGGTAGTTGAGCGCACTCATCGCCTCGTCCAGCAGCGCGATCCAGCCGTTGGTCACGCCGCCCACGCGCGCGACCTGCGCCCAGGCGTGGTCGAGGGCGCGATCGAGATCCAGCTCCCCACCGAGCACGCGCCCCGCCTCGCCCAGCGCCGTCAGGTGCGCGTTCTGGCGGCGGAGCGCCGTCTCCGTCGCCCGACGCGCCGTGATGTCGCGCGCGTTGAGGACGATCGCCCCGACTGCGGGATCGGCGAGCAGGTTGGTCCCGATGCCCTCGAGGTAGCGCCAGGTGCCGTCGCGGTGGCGCAGGCACAACTCCAGCGCCGCCCCGACCGCCGGCGTGCGCCGGAGCTGCTTGGCGGCGGCGAGTAGCACCGGGAGGTCGTCCGGGTGCAGCAGCTCGTGCAGCGAGCGGCCCTCGCGCTCCGCGGGCCGGTAGCCGAGGATGCGCTCGAGCGAGGGGCTCTCGTAGCGGATCGTGCCGTCCTCGGCGACCAGGGTGATCAGGTCGCCGGCGTGCTGCACCAGCGAGCGGAAGCGCGCCTCGCTCGCGCGCAAGGCGTCCTCCGCCCGCCGCCGCTCGGCGAGTTCCGCCGCCAGCGAAAGGTTGGCGGCGCGCAGCGCGGCGGTCCGTTCCGCGACCTGCCGTTGCAGATCACGGCGGGCGGCGCGCAACTCGATCTCGGTCAGCACCGCCGCGGCGAGATCGGCGAGGGTCGCCATCTCCGCGGCGGTCCAGGCGCGCGGCCGGGTGTCGACGACGCAGAGGGTGCCGAGGGCGTGCCCGGCGGCGGTGAGCAGGGGGATGCCGGCGTAGGCCGCGGCGCCGAGCGCGGCGATCGCCGGGTTGTCGCCGACCAGGGGGTGGTCGCGCACGTCGTCGATGATCAGCGGCGCGCGCGCGTCGAGGGTGTGGCGGCAGAAGGAAGAGGCGAGCGGGAGGTCGCGGAGGTCGCCCAGCGCCGCCGGGAGGACGCGGCTCTTGAAGACCTGCCGGTCCGCGGCGACGAGGGAGACGAACGCCATCGGCGTGCCGAGGAGCCGGGCGGCCAGGCGGGTCAGCCGGTCCAGGGCCGCCTCGTCGGGGGTATCCAGGAGCTCTAGGTCGCGCAGGGCGGCGAGCCGCGCGGGGTCGCGGAGGGCACCGCCGGCATCACTCGCCATCGTCGCTCCGGGTACGCGGCACGCGCGTCGCGCCGCCGGGGGCACACGCGCGGGAGACCCCCGCGCCGACCGCATCGTGGGCGTGGGGGTACTGGTCGCGCGGCTCGCAGCCGGGCGCGCGTCGCGTGCCCGCTGCCATGGCACGGTGTCCGCCGGTGTCGCCGCTCCGTCCTATCCGCACGCCATCCTTGTCCTCGACGGGGGCGCGCCGGTCCGTTGACCCCCTGGTGCCCGTCGGCGCACCCGGTGTCGCGGACGGGCACTATCGGTAAGGGTAGCGCGAGCCGTCGGGGACGTCTATCACCTAGAGGTCCCGTTTCCCAGCGGGCCGCGCAGGTCCGGTGCGTGTCTTCAAACCCGGCGGGCGGTGTCGCCCGCCGGGGCCACAGGCGGCGAGCAGTCGCCGGTCGTGTCGCAGAAACAACCATATTTTAGAAGTAGTAACTTGTAATCAATTCGTCGCCGCCGTAAAGCAACGTGGTGAGACACTGTACGGACACCTATGGTATTCTCTGTCGCACGGGTAGGCCACACTCGATCTTCGTCCTGATAACAAGATGATACGAGGCGCGGGAATAGGCGAGCAAGATCAGCCTCAGCGTCATCAAAGCAGGATATCGTGAGTAATAGAGCAGGCCGCGGCACAGGCGCAATCTACACCCCTCCGGATTTCGCCCGGTTCCTCACCGACTGGGCTGTCCAAGACCCCGATCAGCGCGTGCTGGATATCGGCGTTGGGGAGGGCGTTTTCGTATTCGCCGCGTATCAGCGGCTTGTAGCACTTGGTGCCGATCCTCAATCCGCTGGCGCTCAGGTGTACGGTGCCGAGATCGATTTGGATGCATTCGGGGCATTCTGTCGCCAGGCCAAGTCTGCTACGCTCTGCTTCCCCCACGTCTATCACAGCGATTTCTTCGCTCTTGACTTGCCGTCGGTCGGCGCGGTAATCGGCAATCCCCCTTATGTCCGACGCACGTATATCGAAGGCCTTGACGCTATCCGCCGGAGCGTGCTTGAGCAGGATCCATCGATGAAGCAACTTCTCCTGCGCCGGGCGACGGATTTGTACGTCTACTTCCTGCTGCGTGCGATGACCGCACTTCAGCCAGGTGGTCGCCTTGCGGTAATCACCGCCGACCCCTGGCTGAATGTCGGTTATGGCGCAGTGCTTAAGGACTATTTGAAGCAGCACTTCATCATTGATAGCCTGATTAGCCTCGATCGACGCGTCTTCGATGACGCGCAGGTCAAGCCGGTCCTGCTTCTGGCTATGAAACACTCCGGGGCGGGCGTTGGTTATCCGGTCCGTTTTGTTCGTGTCAAGAATGGCCTGCCTATCGGTAGCTTGCAGCGTGTGCTAGACGGCACTAGCCCTGCAACTGAAGACGTTGTACAGGCGACAGTCGAGCGCGACGCGCTTCATCCAACGCGCCCTTGGGGTGTTTACTTTAAGGCACCAGATCTGTATGAGCAACTCGCCGCACATCCACAGTTGGTCCCTGTAGCAAGCCTTGCCAACACAAGGGTTGGACTACAAACTCTTGCGAAAAACTTCTTCGTTCTACCGGTTGAACAAGCGCGGATAGAACGAATTGAGCCGGAGTTCCTACGGCCGCTCGCACAGTCGTTGCGCTACCAGCGCACGCCGGTCATTGCACCAGGGCAAAAGCCCAAGTATCAGCTCTTCTACTGCAATCGAAATAAGGAAAGCCTACAAGGAACACACACGCTGGCCTATATCATCCATGGCGAGGCAACTGAGGTACCGGTTCGGGGCAAGGGCATGACGGTGGTCGGGTATGACCAGAAGGAACGCATTCAGCGCTCACATCGAAAGCACTGGTATGACCTGCAAACTGATTTAGAGCGGCGAGGATGTGCCTCTATACTCATTCCTCGGCTGCTGTATCGCGACTTCATGGTAGTGTGGAATCGGGCCGAGTACGTCCCTGGTGAATTGTTCATCGAGTTCTTGCCTTTGCCGAGCGACAATGTCGATCTGGAAGCCTACTTGGCCGTGCTAACAAGCTCGGCCTTCGAAGTCATGGTGCGCAATCACGCGCAGGTGTACGGAGGTGGAACCTACAATGTGAACCCAGGACAGATTAAGAAGGTGCCGATGCTCAACGTCCCCGTACTGGCAACAACACAGCAGGAGGATCTCAAGCGAGCTTACCGAGCGTACTTGGCAGACGAGCACCAGGATCGTTCCGCTATCGATGATGTCGTCGCCACTATCCTAGGATTTACCTCATCCCAGCAGCAGCAGCTAGCGGAGGTGCGAGCCGATCTGGTCATCATTGCAACTGCTTCGAAGCAGGCCGCATCATCTCACCGAGAGGGCATCGAGGAGTGAGTCTTTGTTCCGAATCGCCGTGAGGCACCTCTCGTAATGGCTGAGTAGCAGTAGCTCCTGGCACCAGATCAACTGCTGACGCCACTCCGATCTCTGGTGGATATCAGCATACTCGTCAGGGAAAAAATTCGCCGCGATCAACTGGCAGGTGAGGAATAATTCCATCGGCTGGTACTCCAGTCGCGGAACCTTAACGCTCTCCGGATGCCAGCACAGTTCGTATGGTTCGGGTTTACCGCCGAATTGCAGGTGATACTGTGGACCTGGTTGACCCGTGTTTGCCCGGTCGAAGTGCACCCGAGAGATGACGCGCCCTAAGTAAGGGCGTATAGGATCGATCATGCTCTCTTCGAGGGGAGCAGCATCGCGCATCGGATCGAAGCCAATGCCAGGGTGGTTACTCCAGATGCGAATCTTAATGTCTTGCGTGACGGGATGGTCGTCATTTTCCCAGCGGATATCGCAGTAAATGTCTACCTGTAGCTCGATGCCATTGACACGCACTGGGATGAAGCGGAGCGGCTGCGCATGATCGATAGTGTAACCCCATGGTGCGAGCACAATTCCCCTGGCTCTATTTTTTCTGGTGTATTCGTAGTGCTCCCATGTTGGTTGTACCAAAGATTTCGCAGCGGGTAGCACAATGGCCCTGGCATCGCTGTCAAGAATTCGTGCGTACACCTTGCGAATCGATTCGAGTGACAGTTCTACCTGTCCAAAAGTGATCACCCCTTTACTCCCCAAAGCTGGTGGACAATTGCAAGGCTATCGGCATCAACTAGCATTTCGTCGAAACGCTCCTCTTCCTCGATTGCCCGGAAAGATACGCGCGCCTGATCCATCACCGGGGGCCGCTCCTCCGGATAGTACGGCACCGAATTTGCTTGCTTAACCGGCTTTTGGAGGATGTAACACACCCAGTCCGCGATCGGGGTTCCATCATAGACGCAGATCGCTGGGTCCAGTGCTAGCCCGGTTTCAAGTTGGAAGGATTGACCGAAGGTCTGGGTAATCGATCCACGTAGGTTATGCTTAACGGCAAGACGACTAGCACTGGTGAACAGTGCGTCCCGCCACCAATATCGTTGGTGACCGTCGAAGATACCTGCGTAGCAGGCCCCTTGTAGCAATTCTTGAGCTTGTGGTGTCTGGAAAGCGTCTAGGCTGATACCGAGCCGCGTGGCGGCTGTCAAATCGTCGTAGAGGATGCCTGGATACTTCATCACAGTGTTACGGATCCAATGAGCGGTCTGGGGGACGTTCCACTTTCTATTGGTCACGGGTGGAGCCGCCTCACGCAGCAGCCTCGCCTGATCTACCCTCGCGCCCATGAGTGAAAGGACCGCTTGCCATTCCTGATCATTTACAGCGTCCAAAGCTTGGAAGCCGACGATCAACGTTTCAACCTGTGCCCACATTCCATCGGGGTTTTGGATAATTTCATCCTTGAAGAGGATGAGATCGAAGTCGATGCTCTCCTTAAGAAAATGGCTGTATCCCTCGATTCGCTCCTTCTTCGTTACGAGGATAATGGGGCAAGATGGTTGACGAATTCGCACCTCTGCGGCGAGGGTACTGCCATAGTAGCTGACGTAGTCGAGCGACTCGCTCTCAAGAGGCTGTGTACTCAGGTCGAAATCAACTAATAGGGCGTCGGGCAGATCCTGCGCCGCATCGACAATGTTCTTCGGCGGTCGCTTCAGCTCGCACTCGAGCTGGCCGGGGCGGTGCAGCGACTCTTGTATCCGACGCGTCGTCCAATCACCGGGCTCATCATCGATATATACGACTTTGTACGGTCTCCTCATTACCATCATTGGCGCTCCTCTCCAGCCTCGACGCTCCTCTCCGGGAGGATGATCTCAATGCACGTTTTCCACGGCGGCTGAACGTCGACGAAGCGGGCCGTACCTCCGTACAGATCCAGAATGTCACGCACCACTTTTAGCCCCAGCCCGGTGCCGATGCCGAGGACAGGATTGGGCACACTTGTGGTCACGAATGGTTTAAACACGGCCTCCCGACGCGCGACAGGCACACCGACGCCCGTATCCTGCATTCGGACGCAAAGCTTATCGTCGACACGTCCTGCCTCCACCGCGACGCGGCGCACGGGTTGGCCATGGACGAACTTAAGCGCGTTCGACAAGATATTGATCAGCACGGCATAAAGTTCGGCTTGGTAAATCGGCGGCGTGCGCAGGTTACGCGCAACATTGTTCTCGAACGTCACACCGTAGCGGCGCATATAGTATGACATTGGCTTACGAACGTTCTCTACTACTTCGTGTAGCGCGTGCCGCCGACGACGCTGACGACTGTCAGGTGAGAGCAGAAATCCAAGTTGGGATACCTGTAAATCGACCAGCATATGCCAATCAGTCACCTGCGTCACGATCTCGTTGTAGCGATCACGGCTGCCCTCGGGGATTGTCGGCTGCAGATTCCGTAGGTCTTCCCGTATCTGTAACACAGCCCCAATGAGGGCCTCCAACTGGTGGTTCATCAGCGCGAGCGTGGTACCCGCCGAAGCTAGGGTACGGAGCATCGCGATCTCGGTGATGCGCCCCTCCTCATCCGCCCGTGCCTGCTCGCTCGCCTCATCCAGATTGTGGATGATCAGATAGCGTTGCTCATCGGAGATCCCGGACTGTGCTAGGACGGCTGTCTTGGCCTCGTCGATGATCTGTGGGACACTTTTCACCTTCTCCCGTTGGCGCTTGCCCTGTTGCTCCGCAACATGGGCAGCGTACTTCATGGTCATCCAATAGATGCCATTCTGCACGAAGCGGCGCAGTCCAACCATGGCGGGAGTTTCGAGGAGGCGCTCTCGACTGATATTGATGCCGAGCTGAGATTGCTCCGTCTGCGAGATCGCGACCGCCCCGAAAACCTGCTGGTTCTTCGGGATCAGCAGGAAGGGCCGTCCAGGCACGGCCTCGGCTAAGTTGAGCACCTTGGAGGCCGGGCCGATCGCTGTGGCCATGTCGATATTCCTGGCAGCATAATAATCTAGTTGTAGCCAGTCGTCGCCAGGGTCGCCGTATGGGAATACCCTGAACCCGTCGAGATAAATTCTAACACCGCCGTCTTCCCGCCCTTTCCGTTGTGCGTCGCGAACCCCGAATCCTGTCCCCTCGTAATACTGCGAGGTATAGACCATGAAGTAGATGCGAAAGCGAGCCCGACCTAGACCCGGATAGGTATTGTGGTCGTCGGTGAGGACATCCTGCTCGCCAGTCTTGAGGCGATGAAACTCGTAGTGGGCGGTGCCCATCTCGTCGATCGTGCCATCCAGCTTTGCCCAAGCCGTCTTTAGGAAGTCCTCGCCCAAACCACCTGATAAATCATCGAGGGCATTCGCTCCTTCGATCTGTAGCTGGAAGTTGAAGCCCGGGTCCGCTAAATGCTCCTCTGTGGTAGAGATGTAGGAAGCGGCGATGAAGTCTGGGAACGGACTTAGCAGGCTCAGCAGGTCGCGCTTGAGGGTAGCGACGTCATCATCCGTCCAAGCATCACGCACCCCCTCGATAAGCAAAGCGATCCCGGTCGCGGTATCCGATGATACACGCTGCCTAGTATACGGGACCGCTACCTCAACCAAGTCTTCACCCGGCTGAAAAGCACGCGCCCAATCGAAAGTCGCGACGACTGTTTCTTTGGCTCCATCCTCCCGCTGAGCGGTTGACTGTAGTGTCAGCTGTTCCCCTAACCGTCGAGCCGCGAAGCGACCGATACCTTTAGCCCCGGTGAGCGATCGGTGGTACATCCGAGACACGGGCTGCGCCCGCTTTTGAGTGGTTGCAATCCGCATCCACCCATAGCACATTTCCTCAAATGTCATCCCATGTCCATCGTCCTCGATAAGCATCGTTCCACCTGGCTCAGCCACATCTGCCATCGTAACAGTGACGCTCGTTGCGTCGGCGTCGTAGGCGTTTTTCACGAGCTCTGCTAGCAGCCTGTCGGAGAGAAGCGGGGTTCCCGCCGCGCGGCACGTGCTATCCTCGCGTATCGTGATCGGCTATTGGCGATGCGAGACCGTCACGGGCAAGGGGGCGAGCGATGAGCGGGCGCT
>JAABUT010004514.1_pt1 | contig 10976 bp, 9 predicted proteins | sample 5559281 | NCBI WGS metagenome assembly JAABUT01 (sample SAMN10711880, study PRJNA513359) | rock metagenome | isolation source: Antarctica rocks | place: Antarctica: Victoria Land, Ricker Hills nord | collected 2016-01-04 | reverse complement strand
CCGCAGGTGCGTACCGCCCCGCCGCTGCTGGGCCAGCACACCGACGACGTGCTCGCCGAGCTCGGCGTCGACCAGGAGCGGCTGGCTGCGCTCCGAGCGTCCGGCGCCGTCGCATGAGGGGCACCGCGTGACGGGCACGGCGTGACCACCACGTGCCCGGCCGCGATGACGGTGGCGGGCAGCGTCGCGACGGTGGTAGTCGGCGATGGTCGCCGCAGCGACGAGCACCGTGCTGCGAGAAAGCCCTGCGCTTAGCGTTCAACTGAAGCAGCGAGATCGTCCAGCGAGGGCGACGATCCCGCCCCCCGACCTGCAGCGTTGATCTCGTTGGGCACACCGTCGGCCCTGCTGTCGACACGTGATCGGGCATCGACGGGGTGAACTCGCATGGCGTCGACCGCGTCGGAGTCGGTCAGCGCGGCGAATACCCGGTCCGGCGAGGCGCTGATGACTCGGACGGCGGTGTCAGTCCGACTCCTCGCGGGCGCGCCCGTAGCGCTCGTAGATCACGCGCGAGCCGAACGTCCTGGTCTCGATCAGGTCTAGCAGAACGTCTTCGGTGACCGGCGGCAGGAAGGGCGTGCCACCACCGACGACGACCGGATTGCGGAACATGCGCAACTCGTCGACGAGGCCGAGCTGGATTGCTGCCGCGGCCAGGTCGGCGCCGCCGATCGAGACGTCCTTGTCGGTCGCGTCGAGCGCCGCAGCGACCTCCTCGGCCACCGACGCCTCGGCGAGCCGGGCGTTGCCCTGAACGCTGTCGAGCGCGCGGCTGAAGACGACCTTCGGGATAGCGCGCCAGACGTCGGCGAACGCGGCCCCGAGCTTGTTGTCGCGCAGCGCCGGATCCGTCTCCCACACCAACATGGTCTCGTAAAGCCTGCGGCCCAGCAAATAGCCGCCGAGCTCGCTTGTCTGCGCGAGGCTGAAACGGAACCGCTCCTCGTTAGGGGCCGCCCACCCGAACGCGCCCTCGCGGTCGGCGATGAAGCCATCCACCGAGACGCTCATCGAGTAGATCAGCATGACTGCAATCTCATCGCACTGGAGCGACCGCCCATGTCCGCGGTGAAGTTCACCATTGAGCTCGACATCCGGCTCTCCTTCCTTTCGTAGGCTGCTCTGCCACAGTTAGTGACGCATCGCGAGACGAAAACTCATCGTCGTGGGCGGTCCAAGCGAGCGTGCCGCCGCGCGCCCGAGCGGGCCGCCCGGGCCCGCGGGAAGCACAGCGGCCGGCCGGCGAAACTGACCGAGACGCAGGTCCGGGCGTTGCGGGCTGGTGGTGAGTCGATCTCCGAGCTCGTCGCCGGCTTCGGGGTCTCCCTGGCCACGGTCTACCGAGCCCTGCGCGAGGACACCCAGGCACAAGCGAGCTGACACGTCAGGCAGTGCAGGCCACCTGCGGTTCCGGGTCGCCGAGCTCGTTGAGCAGGGCTTGCAGGCGACCGCGGGTGGCCTCGTGGCGCTCGACCTCGCCGGGTCCAGCCGCGTTCGGTCGCGTCGGCGATGAGCTGCTCCTCGACGCCCAGGCCGGCGCGCAGGCGTGGGGCGTAGGCGCTGGTGGTGAGGAACTTCGAGCAGCTCAAGACAAGGTCGCACTCGCACGGTCCCTCAGCAGGCAGGCGCCGGCTGTGGCCGAGCTCGAGCTCGGTCTTGAGGAAGTTGGTCTGCAACCAGTGGACCGCATCAGGATCCAGCTGGTACTCGCGCAGGGCCTGGGCGGCGGGTCCGGCGAGTGTCAGGTCGGCGTGTGGTCCCACAGCCACGCCCGGTACTGCTGCAACGCCAACTCACGCATCCCGCCCTCCCACATCGCGGTCGCGTGGGTGTGCCGCTACGCGTGCGGAGTCTTCTCCGGCGACCGGAGCCCCAACCGGTCCAACCGGCGGGCGAACCCACGGGCCAGCGCCTGGTAGCTGAGCGGTTCACAGCGGGTCTTGCCGGCGCCGCCGACGAGGAACCACGAACGGGCTCACCGCCTCGACCGATCGCTCGTGCAGCACGTACCGGCTGACCGCGTCCAGCGTCCGCGGCTCGTGCAGGTCCACGACCCGCTCCCGGCGAGCCTTCGCCTGGGCGCCCCGGAGGTGGCGTCGCGTGGCCTCCCGACCAGCACCGTCGCCTGGCGCAAGCACTCCCTCGATGTCGCAGAAACGATCCGTCTTGGAGCGGCGTGCTCGTGGGACGTACTGCGCGTTGGCCCACGCGCGATGTATGGTGGGTGGCATGACTAGCCCGGCCTCTTTTCGCCTCCGTCTCGATGGGAAGCGGCGTCCCACCCTTCCTCAGTCGCTACTGGATGCAGCTGGCGTGGGGCCCGGGCAAGATCTGGTGGCGCACGTTGAAGGCCCGGGCCGCATCGTGCTCGAGGCTGCGGCCACCGTCCTGGCTGGACTGCAAGCGGCGGTCCGCGCGGGTAAAACGTCTCACGGCTCCACCGGCTCCCTTGCTGCCGAGCTGCTCGCGGACCGGCTCGCTGATTCGAGTCTTGATAGGTGAGCGATCCCGTTGAAGCCCGTCGACTCCCCGAGGGGCTGATGGTCCTTGACGCGTCGTTTCTCCTTGCGTTGCTCGACGGTGAAGCCGCAGCCCAGCGGTTCACTTCGGTACTCGCGCGGGGAGTCGTGCCCGCCGTCACGGCCGGAGAGGCGTTCTACAAGCTGCACACCGCCGCCGGAGTCGACCCAGCCCAAGTTGAGGACGGACTTCTCGCTCTCGGAGTCGAGTTGGTCGATCTACCGGTGGCCGCGGCACGCCACTTCCCCACACTGAAAGCTCTGGACACGGCCCGCCGCGACCAACAAAGGAACAGCGGCGAGCGGCCGGTGCAGACGCTGTCCCTCGGAGACCTCTGCTGCCTGGGCTACGCCGCTGCAGCCGGATTGCCGGTACTCACTGGTGATCGACACTGGATCACCCTGCAGCCACTGGGGCTAGGGGTCGATGTCTACAACTTCCGTGACCCAACCAACACGCCCTGAGCAATGTGGCCCTGTCAGGGGCAGATTTCAGTGAACGTCGCTACGCCGGGCCGCCAGCTCTACAGCGCGCTGCAGGCCTTCGGCCAGCGTGGGGTTGTCGGTCAGGGCGGCGATGCGGCGTGCGTTGTTGCGCTGCGACGTGCCGGTGCCCCACGAGAGTGATGCCCACAAGAGGTCGCGGGCACCGTCAGCCGTCTCACGCGCTGGCTCGGCCAGGCTGAAGAGGTCGCGCCGCGTCAGCGTCGGGTGAGCTGTGTCGCCAGTCAAGGCCGCGCCAGGCACCCGCTTGGACCACCAGGCTGGATCGACGGAGATGGACTGCTGCAGCACGTCCTTCTCGCGGTCGGCACTCTGCGCGTACGTCCGGAGACCGCCGGGCACGGGGAGTCCGTCGAGATTCATCATCGTTTTTCTCCAGTCACGGTGGGCGCCGACAAGTCGATGCGCATCTGAGTCATGACCTCCGGCTGAGCCTCGAGACCCCGCTTGCGCAGCAGCGCCAGCATGTCCTCCTGACGCGGCTGGCCGAAGGTCAGCCGGTACAGCGCCAGATCGCTCTTGAGCCGCTCCAGCCGGGCCACGTCGACGCTGAGCGGGTACGGCGAGAGGTGCCGCTCGATGGTCGCCGGGCCGGGGTAGACCCAGTGCGGCGCGAACTCACCCAGGTTGGACCGCTCGTCCTTGCCCAGCTCGTACGCCGCCCGCCAAGGATCGTCAGCGCCCAACATTGCCGCGCCGTGGCGGTGGGCGAGGTTGCGGCGCACGGCGTGTCCGCCGTACCTATCGACCCGGCCCTCGCGCTGCTCGAAGTCGACTGGGTTGGCTGGCGTGTTCCAGTGCACGACTGCTGAGCACCACCAGTGGAAGTCGATGCCTTCCTGCCCGACGCTGGTGCTGGCCAGGACGAACGGCCAGAAGGGGCTGTTGAACGCGGCGCGCACGTCGGACTGTCGGACGTTCTCCTCGGTGCGGGGGCCGCCGTAGCGCAGGGCGAATCGGCTGGTCAACGGGATGGCGGTGTCCGGGTTCTCCGGGTCGAAGGCGCGGTACGTCGCGGACGGCAGCGAGATCACCTGCGCGACCGATTGAGCCAGCTCGAGAAGGGTGCCGTCGCCGACGTTCTTGCGGGTCTCGTTGACCCTGTGGTGCAGGTACTCGTCGAGAGCGGCCTGCAGGTTCCCTGCGGCGCAGTAGCGCAGCACCTTCTGCCAGTACGCGCCTCGGTCATCCAACTGCTCGAGCAGCAGGATGGTCTCGGGCCGGTTGAAGAGGCTCCGGAAAGCGGCCGCCACCGTGGCCGCCGCCCTCCACAGACCCTCCTCGGTCACCAGGTCGTGGCCACTCGCAAGCCTGCGGAACGCACGCCACGCGATGTTGGCGGGACTGTGCGCCGCGACCGCTGCGAGCGTCGGTGCCACGGCGGCGGTCTCGACCCCCGGACCGTCCTGCATCAGGCGGAAGGCCTCGTCAACGTGCGCTCGGCGACCAACACCAGCGGCCGCCTCGGCCGTGTCACCGGCGCTGAGAAGGTTGGTCAGCTCCGTGCGGATGTTGTTTGACCCGCCTCGGAACCCATCCGGCAACGAGCCGGGCGCGGCGATGGCGGCACGAGCGGCGTCCGCGACCGCCACAACGTCGTACTTGCTTGCGCCGGTCCGGAGCGTGCGTGTCAGATCCCTCTCGACCGACCCCGCGGTCACCGTGGTGCCTGCTCGACCGGCCGCGGTGAGGGGGTCGGCCTGCGCCGCCAGCCCGGGCATCGGCCAGAACAGGGCCAGGGTGGTCATGGACGCGGCCTTGCCGTCACTCACGGCGTAGTTCAGCAGGCTCCGGGTGGCCCGACGTCCCGGCTCGGTGTCGTCCCCGCGGGGGGAGTCCTGGGCGACCGCACGCCCGACCCGTTGGCTCAACAGGCTGGCGATGGCCGTGGGGGTCGCGGTCCAGGACGAGAACACGAGCCGCTTGGTCATCCCCGCGGCCCACGGTTCGGCGTACGGGCCGCTGGGCTCGAGGTAGGGCAGTGACGGCGGCATCCACAGCAGTTGCCACCACCCAGCGTCGACGGTTTGTCGGGCCAGGGAACGGAGCTTTCCGTTGCCGAGGTTGACCTCACCGGTGCCCGTCGCGGCGTCACGGTCCAGGAGCGTCAGCGCCTCGATCGCGGGTCGGAGGGTCTCACCGTCGGGTCCCTTGAGCTGCTTCTTCAGCTGCTCCGAGAGCGCGTAGCCGTCGCAGAAGTTCGCGAAGTAGGGCGTGGACTTCCAGTACTCCAGGCTGACGTCGCCCTTGACCAGGGTGGAAAGACGTTGCAGCCCCACGTAGTCGAGGAGGTCGGACGCGGACAGGTCGTCCACCACGTCGAGGTGCTCGGTCAGCATCCGGCCCGCAACCCCGGTGGGTCGCTCGCTACGACTCATCACCCGGAGCAGCGTCGCGCGCAGGCTCGCCGCGAGCTCGGTGACCTGGCCGCCCTGTGTAGCGGCGCGGCGGTACGCGGCCAGGTCCTCCGACACTGCGGCGGCGACGGCAAGATCCAGGAACTGGAGCGTCCGCACGAAGTCGGCGTGGTGGTCGTCCCCGGACTCCTCGGCGTAGGTGAACGGCTTGTAGGGCGTGGCGGAGAGCAGCAGCACGCGGGCGCCCGGGTGGGAGAAGAGCTGGTCGGCGAGCTCCCCGGGCGGGGTGCTCACATCGAGCAGCGCGGGAAAACGCTGGAACTCGTCGAGGATGACGAGGTCCGGGTTCAGGACGCTGAGCCCGGCCCGGGCGAGCGCACGAAGCATGTCGCCAATGAGCTCGCGGACCTTCTCGGCCATGTCGCCGGGCACGTCGTGGCGTCGACCCAGCCTCACCAGCAGCGACTCGAACGTCGCGATGAGGCTCTGCTGCTGACACGTCCCGAGGAAGACGTCGCTGATGTGGGCGTCAGGGGGCCCGTCCAGCTCGGCCGTGAGCTCGGAGACGCGCTGCTCGAACGTCGCCGTCGATCCGACAGTGCCGCGGAGCAGGACGAGGGCGGAGCGGCGGTTCCACCCGGTGAGGTCGACGACCGTCGAGAGCAGCAGGAACAGCAGTGCACGCTCTTGAACCTGGCCGGACCGGTGGCCCGTGCTGAACGACGTGCCAGGGGTGAAGGACACCAGGTTCACCGCCACGCCGTCGACCTCGAGGTCGGGCTGCAGCTCGCGGCTGTACTTGGCCAACAAGCTCAACCGGCTGGGGATCGCCCGGTGCTTGCCCCCGGTGACGTCGAGCCGCGCGAGGTTCTGGGTGGCCAGGTCGGTGTTGGAGCAGACGTAGACCACGTTGATCTGCTTGCGGCCGCGCTCGTGCTGCAGGGTCTCGATGGTCCGGGCGATGACGCCGCGGGCGACGAGGCTCTTGCCCAGGCCGGTCTCGTCCGCGACGAGGAAGCGCCGCCCCGGGTCCGCTCCGTGGAACCGGTCCACGACGTGCTCGACGGACCGCCGCTGGAAACCGGTGAGCCCCGCCATGACCGGGCCGGCGTCGAAGGTCGTCATCGGGTAGCCCTCTCGGTCAGCTGCGCCCGGCTGGTGGTCACGACGCCCCAGAAGGTGGCGAAGCCCTCCGGCAGGTTGGCGGCGCCCGTCTCGGTGGCGAGCATCCGTTGAACCAACCGGTCGAGGTCGTCGATCGACTCGGGCGAGCGCGCCAGGGCGCGGATGACGATCTCGAAGACCTGCGGGGCCGGCGCGAGCCCGCCGGGGGACGAGGCACCTTCTCCCAGGCCCATCAGCGCGAGCGGGTGGGCCTGGCCGAGGCCGAGCAGCAGGGCCAGGAAGCGCAGGAACTTCTCCGGGGTGTTGATCTGAGAGGCCAGCACCTCGTCGAGCCGACCCTCCGGGTCACCCCGCAGCTCGGCCCTGACCACGCAGACCGCCTCGCGACCGGACTCGTCGGCGAGGCGGAGCCGCAGGAACGGGCCGACCTCGAGCAGGGGTACGCCTTGGACGGTGCCGTGCTGCACATCCCCGTCCAACACGGAGGCAGCGGCACCGGGGTGCGCGAGGGGTTCTGCCTGGGCTGTCATCCCGGCGGGGACCGTGGCGGGGTCGCGAGTCTCGAGCCGCAGCGAGTACGCGTCACCCGAGCGCCTCACGGAGACGACCCACCTACGCGACGCGAGGGTCCGCAGCGCGTTCTCGAGCTGCCACATCGCCTCGGCGTCGGGATCGGGAGCGGCGCCGCCCGGGGTGTCGTAGGCCTCCAGCATCCCGAGGAACGGCGAGTCGGGGTCCAGCATGGTGCCGACGCCGAGCTTCGTCTTGCCCCCGGTCAGCTCGACCAGGATCTCGACGTTGCGCCGCAGGGCGGCATCGGTGGCGTTGGCGGAGCCGAGGAACAGGTGCGCCTGCTGCCCGCGCTCGACCACGACGAGCTTTGCGTGCAGGTCGCTCAGCAGCGGGGCCGGCGTGTCGTCGGCGTGGGTGTCGCCGTCGTCGAGGCCCGCCACGGTGCTGACGACGTAGGTGTCGGTGAGGGTGGCGATCGTGTCGGGTCGAAGCTGGTCGAGCACCAGGGGCCGGGAGACGACGGTGGTGTCCCTCGACCCCGCCGTGATCAGGTCGAGCCCGTCGTCGTTGAGGAACGGCGAGACGACGAGGTGCCGGTAGCCGGTGAAGTCCGGGGTGGCCCGCTGGCCCGGCAGCCCGAAGACGTGGAACGCGACCTGGGTGGCGCCTTCGGGGAGCTCCCACGCCAGGTAGCGGGCGTCCTCGGCCAGCTGGTCGATGCGCGCGCGTCGGGCAGTGGGAACGTCTTGACGGGTGCGGTCCGGCAGCGATCGGATCAGGGCGCTGAGGGGGCGGTTGAGTGCGCTGGGATGGGTGTCCCGCGACGCCTCGAGGGTGAGCGAGACGTCCCAGGCGTGGTCCTCGGTGAGGTTCCGGCTCAGCACCACCAAGCGGTAGGCATCGGGCTCGTCGTCAGCCGTGAACCGCAGGAACCACAGCTTGGGGTGGAACAGCCCGCCGGGCGGCGCCTTGACCTCGTGGACCATGGGCTCGAGGAAGGCCATGAGGTCGCTGTACCGGGACGGCGCGCGGATGTTGCCCTCCTGGGCGAAGACATCGACCCGGTCGGTGCAGGAACGGACGGCCTCGAGAACGCTGATCGGGTCGGTGGTGCTGCGGACCGCGAAGCTGGCGAAGGCCAGCGGCGGGACCAGGGCGGCGGTCAGGTCGAGGGTGAAGGTGGTCCCCACCGCCGCGTCGAGCCGGTATCCCTCTGGCGGGCGGAGTTGGTCCAGGAGCGTCCTCCGGGTGTCAGGCGCCAGCACTGGCTGCTCCTTCCCTGATGTCGGCGACCATGCGTCGGACCTGTGGCCAGCGGTAGACCAGGCGCGATGTGCCGGAGGCTCCGGACCACGTCCGGAGCAGGCGTTCGTTGACGAGGCGGGACTGGGCTCCCTTCTGCCGGCGTTCGCGCCGGTCGACCAGCACGCGGATCGCTGCGTCGTCGGCTGCGGTGGCCCCGCGACCACCCACGACGACGTCGAGCCAGGCGTTGATGAAATCCTGGGTCTGCTGGCCGATGCGGGGGTTGAGCCCGCGGATCAGGTGCCACATCTGCTGGCGGTCCCACTCCCGCAGGAGCGTGCCGTCGGCGTGGACGTCCTCGGACCAGGTCTGGAGGGCGTCGCGGTAGAAGTCCACCGGCTGCGCGTGCGTGGTGTGGCCTGCTGCCTCGTAGCGCTCGGCGATGAGCAGGTTGTAGAGCAGCGCGGAGCCCTGCATCGCAAGGCTGAAGTGGCGGCCGTGTTGCAGCAGCGCGGCCGGCTGCTCGTCGGCCGTGAGGCACGCCGGCTCCGACCACGGGACGGTGTCACCCTCGGAGAGGGCGGTGTCGTCGGTGAGCAGGTGCGCCAGCAGCGTGCCGGGAGTGCGCTCGAGGATGCACTCCCGGAGCCACACCGCTTCCTCGGGCCGCAGGGCCATGCCTCCCGCGACCTCGCTGGGGAAGCCCGGTGGCGGGGCGGGAAGGGTGGCGCTCCAGTCTTGGCTGCTGCGCACGGCGAGCTCACCATCGGCGGAGGGGGTGGAGCCGAGAGCGCCGAGCATGTCCGGGGCGACGTCGTGGGGAAGGATGCCGTAGCGGCCCAGTGCCGCCCAGTAGATCGCCGAGGGCAGGGTCTTCACGCTCGGGCCGGCGACGCGACCGATAAGGCCTTCACCAGCGCCGATGCCCTCGTTCTTCAGGGCACCGATAAGCCTGCGCTCCTGGGTGTCGGTCCACGTGGTCAGCCGCGCACCGCTGCGCGTCGTGGCGCCCTGCTTGTAGAGCCAGGGGATGAAGAGGAAGTACCGCGCGCGGGTGTGGATGGTGGAGGTGCCGGGGAAGAGCCCGTCGGCGAACGCATCCCGGATCTGGCCGATGCCGAGCTCGTCACGGCTCTCCGACTGCGTGTAGAGCGCGATGAGCTCGCGAACACGCCGCTGCTCCTCGGCGGACGTGTCGAGCCAGGACAATGTTGACGGCACTCTTGCTCCCCCCGGTTGACGTGTGTACTCAACGTAACCGCTTCTCCACACGATCGGCCTGCTGTCGACCGATTGATGACAAGCTCGGACGATGAGCAGTGTGTAGTGGGGTCATGTGGCTACGTGGGTGCCGCAGCAGCAACCGTCTTCGCCCTCGTGTAAGTCGGTGTCCAAGTGCGGGATCTCCGGGTGGAGAGGCGGCTGGAACAGACCGTCGAGCTGGATGGGTGGCTCCCTTCGGCCTGTTACTCATGTTGTCGGTCGAAGTCGCCCGCACTGGCGAGATCGAGGGCGGCCCAGACAGGTGGCTACCGCGCCCCTGGTGGTCGGGGGAGTGAGCAGTCGACCGGCCCTCGAAGCGTCGTCGGGTTGCGGGCACAGTAGGGATGGCTCCATCAGTTGCGCCTGTCGCGGTCAGAGTGTCGGTGCCGCACGACAGACTGTGAAGCAGAGGCGTGACTAGCGTCCAACAACGAACGAGAGGAGGAACGTTAAGGTGGAACAAGACACCGCGACCGGCGGCGCTGTGGCGCTTCCGCATTCGCTGGTGAGGTCGAAGAAGCGGGTCGCTGACCACGGCGAAGTCTTCACCCCATCGTGGCTCGTCGACGACATGCTCGACCTGGTCAAGGGCGAGACGCAGCGCATCGACTCTCGCTTCCTCGAACCTGCGTGCGGCTCGGGCAACTTCCTCGTGCAGGTGCTCATCCGCAAGTTAGCGGCCGTCGAGCGTCGCTACGGAAAGTCCGACTTCGAGAAGCGCCACCAAGCTCTGCACGCCCTTATGTGCACTTACGGCGTCGAACTCCTCGACGACAACATCGCGGAGTGCCGAGAGAAGATGCTGATCCCGTTCACTGAGTACCTTGGCCTAGGTGAAACCGATGACCTCTACCGCGTAGCCGCATACGTTCTCAGTGTGAACATCGTCCATGCAGACGCCCTCACGATGAGGTCGACGTCCGGAACTTCCATTGTCTTCGCCGAGTGGTCCTACCTCGGCCGCGGTCGTTTTCAGCGCCGTGACTTCCGATTCGAGTCGATGACGCAGCGCGCTGCGTTCAGCATCGAAGACGGGCTCTTCGCAGACGCAGGCAGACACGACATCTTTACCCCGCTGATGGTCTACAAGCCCGCCACGATCAGGGAGTTGGCCCCGTGACTGAGTCGAAGGCTGCCTACTCGATGCGCACTCGCAACCCGGACGTCCTCTCGTGCATCGCGAACCTGTCGAACGACGAGGTCTTCACCCCGCCCGAGTTTGCGAATCAGATGCTCGACACGTTGGCCGACGGGTGGGCTGGTGCCAACGATGACGCTGACATCTGGGCCGACTCCACCGTCACGTTCCTCGACCCGTTCACTAAGAACGACCGGCAATTGATAGTCACTTGAGTCTTCGGGTGGTGGGTCGGGTTGGCCAGCGGTAGCGGGTGCGGGCTTCGTTGATGAGGCGGCGCAGGACGGTGAGGGCGGCGGCGAGGTAGAG
>JAABUT010004513.1_pt1 | contig 10979 bp, 10 predicted proteins | sample 5559281 | NCBI WGS metagenome assembly JAABUT01 (sample SAMN10711880, study PRJNA513359) | rock metagenome | isolation source: Antarctica rocks | place: Antarctica: Victoria Land, Ricker Hills nord | collected 2016-01-04 | reverse complement strand
CCGCATCAGGGAACTCATGGCGCAGCCGCACGAGGGTGCGCCGAAGATGTAGGCAGAGGTCCCGCCTCCAGAGCTGTCACCGTGCCATTGAGGTAGACCCCAGAGATGCAGTGGCGCGAGACACTTTCCACGTCTCGCATGGGTTGTTTTCAGCCTTCCGAGACGGTAGCGTGAGTGGGTCTAGACCCTAGCGAGACGGAGCGCCTCGTTCCCATGTCCCTCTATGGCTATGCCCGCGTCAGCACCCTCGACCAGGATCTTGGCATCCAGCGTGCCGCCCTCAAAGCAGCGGGCTGCAAGGTGATCCGTGCCGAGAAGGCCAGCGGATCGCGCCGCGACGGCCGGACCGAGCTGCAGGTCCTGCTCGACTTCGTGCAGCCCGGCGACACCCTGGTCGTGACGCGCATCGACCGGCTTGCCCGCTCAATGAAGGACCTGCAGGACATCGTGCACGAGTTGAAAGAAAAGGGCGTCGCCCTGCGTGCGACCGAGCAGCCCGTGGACACCGGTACGGCTACCGGCAAAGCATTCCTCGACATGCTGGGCGTGTTCGCCGAGTTCGAGACCAACCTGCGCCGCGAGCGCCAGCTGGAGGGCATCAAAGCCGCCAAGGCAAAAGGCATCTACAAGGGCCGCAAGCCGAGCATCGACGCGGCCGATCTGCGCCGGCTGCGCGACGACGAAAAGCTCGGGCCTGCCGCTATCGCGCGCCGGCTCGGCATCGGCAGGGCCAGCGTCTATCGGGTGCTCGGCAAACCGACGTGACCAGGATGAAGGGCCGGCTCAGCCGCCGATCTTACTTTGCGGCCCACAGCACGAATGTTGGGTCGTCTCCTACTCTTGGCCGCCCAAAAGTCGCGCGTCGAAACGAAAAGCTGGATCTCCAGCTATATCAACATGCTATTGTGCTACATACATCACAACGTGTTGAGATCACACGCTTTCCAGATCGGCACTTTTGGCACGCAGGTTACGACAAGGCCTCTCTGGCGATTGGTGTGCCATGGGCAGCACAGTCGCGAACTTTTCGTTTGCCCATATCGAGCTGCGTTCTCATGCTGCAACATCTTCTAGCTTCAGCACCACCTTCAGCGCGGTCTCATCCTGCATGCCATTCTCAAAGTCCTCGTAGGACGACAAGTCCGCATCGAGGAGATCAAGCTGCCTGAGGTTTAAGCCAGCGATGGAGAAAACCTTGTGCGGCTTTTCGCCCGATATAGTCGTGTCACCTATGGCACAGAATGCTATCTGGCTTTGGCTGAACACCATTCGCCCGATCACAAGCAGTTCCGACGCATTCAACTCTTCGGGGAACGCGTCGGTGGCCTCAATGGTGACCGGATTCACCCGGATATCGCCTGGGTTGTTCAGCAACTCATACAGAAAGTTTATTCGCGCAATCTGGGCGTTGATCTCCGATACTGTGAGCCGGAGTTCGCCTCCCCCGGACGCCGTGACTATCGCCTTTAGCTTGGACAACAATCCTTGTGCGAAATGCAGTTGGCCAGCCTCAATGTTCGTGGTGCTTGTCGAGAATTCCAGGCGCAGGACGGGTTTCCGACGCGTCCTCAACTCTAGCGTCCCAGCGACGCCGCTCAGTATCCTTTGAGCTTTGTTGAGCTTTATGTGCTCGTCCAGGGTGAGTGCAGCCGGCGGGTGAGTCCCTGTGATCGCCGAGACGTTCGCCTGGTCCCGTTCAAGGGTCAGGTCGAGGATCGGACTGGAGACACGAACCTTCGCGGAGCCGCTCAAAATGCCGGGAGTAGCCGATACATAGATATCAACCTTGAACATCACCGCTTCGTTGAGCGACTTGCTGCGAAGCAGCATTTCGCCTTTGAGGGGGGTCGGAGAGATTAAGATTTCGCCATCGGTATCTTGCTCGTGCGTCGGGAGGGCGATGCCCCACCGGATCTCCTCCATCCTGAAGTCGCTGACCTTGCCTTTCTTTAGGCCAAGGAAGACGTCGGCGACTTCCGCCTCGCTCTTCGCGTGAAGCGTGAACTGCCCGGCGTACCGGCTGCCGGTCACGCCAAGGTTAGCGACCTGGTCCAATTTCTTCCGGACGTAAGTGTCGAGATCACCGCCGCAGGCCGCAAGTATATAATCCTCCAAGGCCCTCCCCGAAATGTCTATCGCCTCACCCAGTTCACGAAAGGGGAGGCGAATGAAGGTCTTGTTTACTTTTGTACTATTGGCCTTCAGGCACTGCCGGAATTCTTTTAGTATGCGTGATAGCACATCATCCATGACGTGAAGGCCAAATATTTTATGGAAGCCCAGGGTTTCCCTATCAACTTCCGGAACGAAGATGCAAGTAGGCTGCCTGAGCTTGGCCAGGCGCTCGGCGGAGGACAGCCGTAGCTTTATATACTTGGACTCGCTCCATACTGTCTTGACCTGCACTCTGCACTCAGGCGGCTGCGGCCGTCGCTCCAAGAGGAGTACAGGCATTGAGGACGGAAACGGGAACTCGATGATATAATCCCAACCGGTCCTATCCCTGGTAGCCCTGTTGCAGAGCAAGCTTGCATCTGCGCACAACTCGCCGAACCGCTGCTCCCCCTTCTCCCCGAGGGCATCTGAGTTCATAAGCTTCATGGGGGTAACCCAACAGTGACACCGCCGGCAAATTCACCATCGGTGTCACTGTTGGGTCGGCCCCTGGAGCCAAGCATGTTGTTCATGTTGTGAGCCGCGAGATCGTCCAGTCGCTGACATTGAGGCTGCGTCCGATCTCGGAGAGCGATTCCTTGCCGCCCTCGCGCCGCTGGATCGCCTCGCGCTGCTGGTGGGGAGTAAGCTTCGGCTTGCGCCCCAGCTTTACGCCGCGCGTCTTAGCGCGCTCGCGCCCCTGGCCGGCGCGAGCGCGGATCAAGTCGCGCTCCAACTCTTCCAGCCCGCCGAGAACGGTCAGCATGAGCCGCCTGTGCGGCGTGGTAGTGTCGGCCCAGGCGTCGTTGAGGGAGCGGAATCTGGCTGTATGAACTCTAAACCCACGCTTTGAGTCATGACAGGATGGCTAACCGGCGAACGCGAAGGCTACGGCTGAGACGGCCGCGTTGTCCGGGAACTTCCCTTCGGCGTGCAGACTGGCAAGGATGGCCTCGAACTCCCGGTAGGATCCGGACCCTGCCTCTGCGTCATCTGCGAGGTTTCCTAGGACACGGGCCAGCTCCTCGATCTTCGCCTTACGTGCGACAGCCTCGGCCGATGGCACGAGGTTAGGTCCCTCCCTGACAAAAATGCCCGACGTACTTGCCATGTCTGCGGCTAGTACGCGCAGCACTGCCGCGCGGCTCCGGAACACGACGCTCTCACGGAGCTGGTGCAGGTCGAAAAGCGTCATCCAATCATGTTTTATCGTCCCATTGGCAAGATCGGCGGCCAGGGTTTCCGGCGAGTATAGGGTGTACTGGTTCGACTTCGGGAAGACGGCTAAGTACTGCATGTTGCCGGTTCCGGAATGGTGGCTGTGCCAAAGCGTCTCGTTGCCCGCGACACTGCTTGCAGTGTTCCATGGCAGCCCTGCATCGAGCATCAGCTTCGTGAGCCTGAAGGAGCAGAGGTCGGCGAAGCCGAAGGCTGACCAGCGCCAGCGCTTGGCGTCGGCAACCTCGGCGACGACGTGCGCCGCATAAAACTTCGGCAGGGTACCCGTCTCCTTGAGGAGACCGCGCTTCAGCCAAGAGCGGAAGCCCTCATAGCCGACCCCGGCGATCTCTGCAGCCTGTGCCGTCTTAACAGTAAGATTGGTGTTCATAAAACCAGTATAACTAGAACTTTAGATTGGTGTCAAAAGGATTAATTACCGAATCCCCCTTTATATATGACAATTGTCCGGTTTATCATGTGCTGATCAGGCCCTTGGCTGCCACAGTGCGGAACGGCTTCCTTGGAGCGACGCGGGCGCGTGTGACAGGGTGTGTCGCGATAAGAGGGACCACCATGGCAGACGAATCGGACGCGGACGTTCTGAGGCTGACGGCGAAGATCGTCTCCGCCCATATCGGCAAGAACCAGGTCGCGGCCGATGCGTTGCCGAAGCTGATCCAGTCCGTCCATCGCTCATTGGCCACGGCCGGCACAGCCGAACCAGCACCAACCCCAGCACCAGCGCCACTGACGCCGGCCGTGCCGATCCGCAAATCAGTGTTCCCAGATCACATTGTTTGTCTGGAGGACGGGAAGAAGCTGAAGATGCTCAAGCTGCATCTGCGTGTCAGCTACGGAATGACACCTGGGCAATATCGGCAGAAGTGGGGATTGCCAGTCGGCTACCCCATGGTGGCACCGAATTACACCAGTCACCGCTCGAGCCTCGCCAAGCAGAACGGCCTCGGCCGAAAGCCAGGAAGCGCTGCTCCGGAACAGACGAACATGGCCGAGAAAAGTGAAAAACTGGACTTGCCGGCTGATCCCCCGGTGATACAGGGTCGGGCACGACGCGCGCGTGGGTCCAAAGGCTAAGCTCTCGACCTACTTTCGGTCATAACTTCCGACGCATCCAAGCCGTTGAGATACTTGGAGGCGTGCGACCACCCGAAAGTCTTGACTTCCGTGTCGTCGGAACTCTGCGTGGCAGGTTACCTGTGCTACTGTTTTAAGTTGACCATGCATGGCGTATGATCGGTGACGATCAAGGCTTGATCGCTTTCAGCGAATAGGACAGCGGTAGCCAAGCTTTATTCGGCAACCGGTAGAGCCGGCCTTCCGTTTCCATCATGCAGCCGAATTGCTTCCAGGCCAGCGTATCGTGCTCGTGTAGCATCGTCAGTTTCAGGCCTGTGTCCAGCAGCGCCTGCACAACGTTTGCGACCGGGTGCATGAACTGGTGGGTGCGGATGTTCGAGAGCCGTGCGACCGGATTGGCGTAGTCGCGCGCGTCGTCCATCAGGATTGCGCCTTGTTGGAAATACGGCGAGAACCAGCCGGGCATTCCGTTGGTGCCGTCTATATCGTCGTCAAAGATCAGCGCCGCCGGATGAACGTCGGCGAAATAGAATTCTCCGCCCGACACCAACATACTTGCGACGACCTTGGCCCAGGCCCGGATGTCCGCCAGCCAACAGATCGTGCCCCAGCTGGTGAACACGCGATCGAATTCGCCCTCGACCGCCGCACGCGCCTCGTAAACATCCGATTGCACGAAGGTCGCATCAATCCCAATCTCGGCGGCCAGATTGCGCGCTGCCGCGATGGCTGGCCCTGAGAAGTCCAGGCCGGTCACTTTGGCACCCTTTTGGGCGAGCGCCAGCGTGTCTATACCAAAATGGCATTGCAGATGCAGCAGCCGACGGCCCGCCACCGGGCCAAGCTCGTTCTCCTCAATGGCGTGCAAAATGTAGTTGCCTTGCCGCAGCAAATCCGTCTCGTAGTCAGACGCGGGTGCCATATGGATCGCCACGCGCTCGTCCCAGTTGGCGCGGTTGAGGCGCCTCCATTCGGGTTCAGACATAATCAGGCTCCTCAGCCGACATCCGCCAGAGGGGCAGCTGATCCGCCCGTCTCGGAAAGATGCTATCCGCCGCTTGAGACATTCTGCAATGGCTGGGTCGGCAGTCGGCAGCGATACACCCGTTGACGTCTTTCTCGTGGCCGCCAGGCTTTCTCAATGTCAACGCTGTAGGCCCTGCGCAATGGTCGCCCGCTTCTAGGCCCAGTGAGATACCGTCACCTCCATCAAGTGTTTTCTTCATGTCCCGGCAAGCTTGATGGTGAACGGCTTGCGGTTCTTGGTGACGCTATAGGCGGCGTGGAGCAGTTTGCGCATCGCGGCGACGAGGGCGAGCTTAGGTGGTTTTCCTCGGGCAATGAGGCCGTCATAGAACGGCTTGAGCCAGGCGTTGCGCCGGACCGCGCCCACGACGGGCATCCACAGCGCCCTGCGCAGACGGGCGTTGCCCATGGGGGCGCAGGCGGCGCGGCGGCTGCCGTTCTTGCCGGACTGCTTGAGGCCGGGCACCACGCCGACATAGGCTGCGAACGCGGCGACCCTCTCCCAGCGACCGCCGCACCACACTAGCCGAGAGGTGCGCCGGTGAGTGGAAGAGTTACAACCGCGAAGATGTGCGTTTTGGCCATCTGGCGTCATCGCCACAGCCCTTCGAAGCGGCGGCCTGCCGTGCGGGTGTAATGGACGGTATGCTTGGGATCGCGATGGCGGAGGTAGTCCTGGATCAGCCGCAGATCGTGGCCCTTGTTGGCGAGGTAATATCCACAGGAGTGGCGGAGCGTGTGCGGATGGACGCCCGGCAGGCCGGCGCGCTGGGCTGCGAGGCCCACAAGGTAGCTGACGGCCTGCCGGGTGAGCGGCTGGCCGCGCTCAGACAAGAACAGCCAGGGCAGGTCCCCTTGCCGCACGGCAAGGTAGCGCCGGACCGCGCGCAACTCATCCCCGGCGATAGGCTGCTGCACCGACAGCCCGCCCTTGAGCCGATGCACCCACAGCATGGAGCGGTCCAGGTCCAGCTCGTCCAGGCGCAGACTGACGGCCTCGCTGACCCGCAGGCCGTGGCGGAACATCATCATGAGCAGCAGGTGGTCGCGCGTCCCGTGCCGACCGGCCTTGGCCGCCTCCAGCAGGGCGGCGAGTTCGGCCGCGGTCAGGAAGTCCTTGGCCCGTTCATGCCCGTCCGCAGCGCCGGCTGCGCCCTGTCCTGGGCCACTCTTTACATTTCGCCCCTTGGGCGCCCGCGCCGGCATGGCTGCAATCCCTTGCTGCTGCTGGCGGTAGCATAGCCAACTTTTGACAGAATGCGCGAACTGCAAAGCCGTGGCCATTCTGCACACCTTCGCGGTCACTGGGCCAGGAAGTGGGGAGCATCAGGATTTGTGGGGTATTCACGTCACCGACGCTCGATAGAACGCTCCGGCTGCCGTTCGAGCTGGCATCCGGGGCTCGTCGACGACGGTGGAAACGGTGCTGCCCAAGCTGCCGCAGCGTGAATACCCCACGGATCCTGATGCTCCCCTGCTTGTCAATCCGGGCGCCAGGAGTGTAAGTCACGGGTCGACGCGTGGCGCCGCAAGAGCGTGAACCGGTCATCGAAGGGGAAACAATGATGTCCATCAGCAGGCGCACATTCGCGTTCTTGGCCGGTCTTGGCTTTGCCGTTTGCACCGCCGGCACGGCTTCGGCGCAGCAGGAAGGCGTCTACACCATCCCGTCCTACAAGTTCGAGGCGGGGCCGCAGCTCGACAACGTCAAGATCGGCTATGTCACCTACGGCAAGCTGAACGACGCCAAGAGCAACTCGGTTCTCCTAGTGCCGGGCACCAGCAGCGGGCGGCACTGGGCCGACGATTATGTCGGGCCTGGCAAGATGTACGACACGGACAAGTATTTCTTCATCGGCGTGGACGCGATCGGCGGCGGCAACTCCTCGCAGCCGAAGGACGGGCTCGGAATGGGCTTCCCGCATTACACGATCCGCGACATGGTCCGTACGGAGTACGAGCTGGTCACCAAGGGGCTCGGCCTATCCGCCCTGCACGCGGTCGCCGGACCCTCGATGGGCTCGTTCCAGGGCGTCGAATGGGGCATCAACTATCCGACTTTCATGAAAGGCCTGGTGCTGATTGTGCCTGCAGCGCGCAGCGACCAGCATTTCTGGTCCATCGTCGACGCGGTCACCGGAATGATCACGCTGGACCCCGCCTACAAAGGCGGCAAATACGAGCATAGTCCGACCGAGGGCATCATCCGGGCCGGAATGATCTACTTCCCCTGGCTGTTCAGCGACGAATACCTGACGACGCTGAAGAGCAAGGAGCAATACCAGACGGCCCTGATGGCCTTCGGCACCGGCTGGTCCAAGACCTGGGACGCGAATGCGATCCTGATCCGTTACGAGGCATCGCGCAATCACGACGTCTCGGCGCCGTTCGGCGGCGACATGAAAGCGGTGCTGGGCAAGATCCAGGCGAAGACGCTTTTGCTGACCAGCCAGACCGACCGCACCATCCCGGCATACTTATCGCGTGAGCTGTATGCCCGGGTGAAGAACGCGCAATATGTCGAGATCCCGACCATCCGCGGCCATCTCGGCGGCGCGGCGCCGCTGAAGGGCTCGGCCGAGGAGGCCTACATCGCCGAGAAGATCCGCGCCTTCCTCGACGGACTCTGACTTGTGGCCGCACTGGATGACCGCCACCCCAGCAGCCACCGCTTCAGCCGGCCCAGCGCCCAGGCGACACTCAGCCGGGACCGCCGCAAGATCGGGGGTCGTAACGTCTCTGGGCCGCCGGGAGGGAGGGTCGTGCATGGGCCACGTACAGAGTAACCAGCCTGACAATCTCGGCGCCATCTCTGATTCGGGCTTGATCCGATCGGAAGCGAGGCTGGTGCTGGCCGGTATCCGACACAAACAGCTCCCGCCTACGCCACGGACCACGCCGCTCAGCGCCCGACAATGTTACGACCCCCAATCTTGCGGCAGTTCCCCCCGTGAACCCAAAACGTATCCCAGCAGGAACAAACCCCACAGGTTTGCATGCTCTCGATCCTGAATAGGATTTGCATAAAAGACGTGCGTTTCAGGAAATCCCCCGGCGGGTAGCCGTGCGAACCATCGTCGACCAGGTAATGACCAGTATCCTACGAACTTGATGCAGCCGGCGTCGTTACAGCATCAGCATGACGCGGCCACCATACATGGCCAACTGCGCGTTTGCCCCGGCGTTTACCGATTGTCAGGCTTTGCATGCTGTGGAACAGTCAGGCTGCGCTTCAACGCGCCTGAGAACCGGTCCGCCCCGATCAGCCGGGCTGATACGGTTCGGGCAGAAGTAACAAGAACTCACAAGGGGGAAACAATGCGACACCACGAACAGCGGCTTCCGCCAGGGCCTCCCGGTGCGGCTTTCCTCTCCAGGCAGTGGAGCATCCGTCGCCGTGGTGTCATCGCACTGGTGGCAGCCACCCTCGGGGTTCTGTCCACCGCCCCCGCGTGGGCCGAAAGCCCGGCATCGGCCTCTGGCTCCGTGGATGGCGGCCGGAAGTGGGCCGCGTCCTGGGCCACGGCTATCCAGAGCGCCTACGTGGCACCGACCACCCCACAGGGAGCTGCTGTTCCCGCTTACAACCCTCAGCCCGACCTCAGCTTCGCGCTGCCCGACGCGACGGCGAACGGGGTTAATGACCAGACCATGCGCATGATCATCAAGCCCGACCTCTGGGGCGAGGTGATCCGCGTGCGCTTTTCCAACGTGTTCGGCACTAAGCCCGTGACTTTCAGCGCCGCCTCGATTGCCTTGCAGGATTATCAGGCCAACCTTGTGCATGACTCCAGCGTGGGGCTTACCTTCGGCGGCCAGAGCAGCCTGACCGTCCAGCCCGGTCGGCAGGTGTTCAGCGACCCCGTCCGCCTGCCCTACGTAAACGAGGAGACCATACCCTTCCTGCGCGGGCGCAATCTTGCGGTCAGCTTTGCCGTCCAAGGGACTTCCGGCCCGGCCAGCTATCATGGGAGCGGCTTCACCACCAGCTACATCAGCTCGCCCGGTTCGGGCGACGTGACCCGAGCCGAGGATGACGTCAGCTTTCCGTACTCGACGACGTCCTTCTTCTTTGTGAGCGAGATGGACGTGGTGGCGCCGAAGGACACACTCGTGATCTGCGCCTTCGGCGACTCAATTACGGACGGCACCTTCTCCACGCTGAACGGCAACGATCGCTGGTCCAACGCCCTGTCGCGCCAGCTGCACAACCGCTACGGCAACCGGGTCAGCGTGGTGAACGAAGGCATCGGCGGCAACGCGGTCGCCGCGACGGTCGCGGGCCAGCCAGCGACGCAACGCGTCGGCCGCGACGTGCTCGGCCTGTCTGGGATTAACCTCGTGGTCTGGATGGAGGGCATCAACGATCTCGGCAACGCGCGTAGCACGGCCGAGCCTGTCATCGCTGGATACCAACAGGTCGTGAGCGCCCTGCACACGGCAGGCGTAAAGGTGATCGGCGCGACCGTGACCTCATCCCTCGTGCCCGGCGGGCAGGTCCCCGCCAACAGCCCGCTCGCCGCAGCCAGCGCCGAGCTCGCCGCCTCTTATGGGAGCGCCCAGACCGACGCCTACCGGAGGCAGCTGAACACCTTTATCCTGACCAGCGGCATATTCGACGCCTTCGCTGATTTTGCGGCCGTGACGACGGACTCGAGCACGGGGACCCTTAACGCACCGTTCGTCCCGAACAGCGAGGGCAGCGCGGGAGACTACCTGCACCCGAACCGGGCCGGCTATCAGGCGATGGGCGTGGAAGCCGCCAACGCAGTGGCGGCACTGATCAACGCCAGCGCCAGCGCCTCGCGCTGACGCCCGCCCTCTCGATAGCGACCTGGCCGTTGTGGGTGGCGACCAGGTCGCGTCATCTCGACCGAAAGAGGTCCGGCGGGACTGACCCGGTCCGGGGGCCAGTTCCGACGCCCAGATGATGACAAGCCTGTCGGGACCGCAAAGCAGGGGGTGTAAGCCCGAACCCCAGAAAATTCCGTCGTAGGTCGAGAGGGCGAGAACTTTCCCTAGAAAGTAGATTTTCGGGAGAGTTGGCGATCTTGGACCGCGCGAAGCGGGACTTTAAGGCCGCTGGACGCTGCTCACCAAGCATCGTTTTCGGGAAAGTCGAGTTAATACGCCTTTACGACCAGCTAGGTTAGCTCGGCACCTATAACTGCAAGTCATCGATGCTGTTATGTTTCTGGAAAATTTTTAGCTTTGAGCCTAGATCGCGTTGACATTCATCGTGTCCAGATGAATGCGCCGATGATGGATAGCATGGACAGGAAGGCCCGGGATGTTTGTTCGTAGCGTGTTGCGATACGCCTGAAATGCTTGATCTTCAGGAAAAAGCGCTCGACGAGATTGCGCTCGCAGTAGAGTGCAAAGTGACAATGCACCTGTGGCGATGTCGTTCTGGGTGGGATCACCGCGACCGCGCCCTGTTCGGTGATGGCATCACGGAGTGATCTTGCATCGTAGCCCTT
>JAABUT010004512.1_pt1 | contig 10980 bp, 14 predicted proteins | sample 5559281 | NCBI WGS metagenome assembly JAABUT01 (sample SAMN10711880, study PRJNA513359) | rock metagenome | isolation source: Antarctica rocks | place: Antarctica: Victoria Land, Ricker Hills nord | collected 2016-01-04 | reverse complement strand
TGGATCGCTTCATCCGCACCGAGCACCGGGTGTTCGCCCAGCGCGCGGCAGGGCGGGACCACGCCGGCGAGCTGCGGAAGCGCCAGCGCGACGCGGAGGTGCGGGCGGTGCTGGCCAAGCACATCGTCCCGCTGGTCGCGGCTGTGGAGCGGCGGGAGGCAGCCATCCGTGAGCTGGCCGAAGCGGTCAACGCCTTTCCCGACATTGTGCGCGCAAAGGTCAGGGCTGCGGTCGTTGCTGCGAACGAGCGGCGCGAGGCGGAACTGGCCAGGGCGGCGCAGGCCAGCAGACCCGGGTTCAGTCCTGGGTTCTAGCGCGGTGGTCAGCCCTCCTTGGCGTCCAGGCGGAGGAGGGCCAGCTCCGCTTGGCCCTTGGCGAAGTTGGCGGTGCTGACGCGCCCGACCTTGCTGAGGTGGCCGGCCGTGGTGGCGCTGGCGTGCATTGCAGGAAGGCACGCGCGGGGCATGGGGCAGTCCCCCGGAGGGCTGTTGCGCCGCATGGTTGAGCTGCACGAGACCGGAACACTGCGCCTGGACCGGACGCTGTTCGGCCTTGCCGACGAGTTGACACAATCGCGCGCTACCCAGGCCGCATCCGGCACAACGGCCAGCAATCAATTACCGACAAACGCCAGCACGGTCAATGGTTTAGAGAGCAAGTGACACCACTGCCATAGAGGCTGATGGTTGAAGCTGAAAGGTCTATGGCGCATGGCATGTGAAGGCCCACGATTTGCACCGTGCAAGTCGCCCGCAGAGCTTGGCTATGCTCCCGGAGGTTAGGTGGACCAGCATGTGGCCCCACAAGGCCGAGGTTCCCGCACGACGCGGCGGCACCTGGCATTTGACCGTGCAGCTCCAGCCAGAGGACAGGCCATTTGCTTGGACCGTCTGCCACAGCACCGGGCTGCCCGAACGCATCGGAGGGTGCTACAAGCTGGACTTCGCTCTTCAAGAGGCAGAGACAGTAGTGGGTGAGATGGATATGGCGGAAGCCCCCAAGCAGAAACCCGCGTACGCACGGACGGAATGAAAGCCGCCACATAGGCCGGCATAGACAGGGGCGGCTATGTCGCCGGCAGCATGGTCAGGAACGTCCATGCCCTCGCCCCCTGCATCACTGCTAGCTCTGCCCGACGTGAATCAAAGATTTGAGGGAACGTAAGAAGGGCGAGGGGTACCTGTTCGCATTTCACAAGCTTTCTGCATCAATGGATTATGGGACAGATTAATAAAGTTCAAATGGCGCTTTGGAGCTAAAGGATCGAAGTATTGGTTTAAATTGATTGTCAGTTCGATAATTTTTCCCAGCCCACTTATCAATGTTGATAGCTCCTCTCTGCTCCATACCTCAATTAGAGTGTGGTCAAGTTTGGGCATGTCTGCAAGACCACCCTCTGAAAATTTACCTGATCGCCAGTAGTCTTTCACACCTCCACTAACCAACCACCGTTCTTTTGGAGCTATTAAAATGAACTCATCAGGAAGTGCATTGCAAACCCCCCAAATGTGGTGGGCGAAACGACCTCTAATAAAGCCATATGGTATGATAGCTTTGAACAGGTCCTTTAGAAGATTTAGACTTTGTCCACTCATTTCACCTTCCGCTTTTTTCAACAATTGCTTCTTCCGTCTGCCATGTCCATCGAGGGCAGCCAACTCCTTTACTGCTGCCGTGGCCTCTGATCCCTTGGTGAAATGAGCTAAGGTCGCTAGTAAATTCGACTCTATATGGGACCACTGCGAGATCGTCTGCATAATAAGCGAAGCAAGTTCCGGCAGCCTTATCATAATATCTGTCGAAAAGTCTATTGCTGAATGCGTAGGGTCTGTATCAGCTGGGTTTCTTGGCATTATTTCTTTCCGATAAAAAATTAATTCCTCATTGTATCAGCGCTCCTCATACCTGACATAATGAGTGTGAACAAGAACCAAACCTGAACCCGTTCCGAAGTGTCTGCAACATGCTGATTTTACGTCGATAAGTGGCCGGTAGGTAGGGTCCCGGTAGGTGCCGACCGGGACCCTACCTTTACGGCGTTTTTCTGCGCCTGATCAATGCGGAAGACCTGATCCCAGCAAGGTCCCGGTTCGGCGCTTGTTCACACATTTGCTAGCTCCGCAATATGTCTATGATGGCTTTAATCTTTTGCGTGTTGAACTTGACGGTGTAACCTCCCGCTTCCGAGTGATCCACACTACAGAACTCATGTCCATTTTGATTATACTCTATATGAGTGTAGGTCTTGCGCGTTTTCCTATCAATAAATAGCATGCACAACATCTGAGGAACGTGAGCGGTTGGGTAGGTACGACCGCTTTTAGTGCTGGCATCAACTGGAAGGATGGCATGGATATCTGCTGCCTCCTCACCGTACTGGCTTATAACGATCAAATCTCCTTCTTCGTAATACTGAAAGTACTTCTTCCCTACTTGGAAAGCCCGAATTCTTCCGTCATGTTCATCCCACTCTAAATAGACGAACATTATGTTGTTAAGCTTCTTTAATAAATGATTTTCTTGACAAACTACCAATTCAAAAGCACCGCCCCAGCCGTCGGAGATACCAAGGCCAGTCGTATTTTGTATAGCCATAATATTCATAACATACTCCGTCACATAGCTGACGACCCTTAGATTTTCGTGTAAATTGATACCTGCCATTCTTTTCTCAGGTGGTAAATTTCCCAAATATTTCATGAAAACAGAAGCACCAGAACCTATGATGAAAACTTGCCCAAGCTCGGGAATCTCTCCGCAATGCACGTTACCATGAGGCATTAGGTAGAAATGTTCCTCGTCCTGAAACAGTGTTAGAGTTGAGAATAGATGCTCATCTGCTCCATGAAAACTGAAGTAATCAGAGTAGGCTTGGTCAAGAATCTGCTTAGTTGCTATTCTATTTGAAAACGCCTGTCGAAGGAAATTAACGAACCTATTCGCACAAGCTGCGTCTCCAGAACATCCAATGTAAAGTCCAGGACAGACTTCCGTAATCTTCTGTACTAAATCTATTGCAATCATTCTTTCAGAAATATGCGCCTTCGGCTTTGTTGGGTATGAAATCTCCTTTCCCGATTGCCACAGATCCGTGTGTGTAGATACTATCACATCAGATATCATAAAAGCCGCATTCTCATTTATTCCAGCAACAACAAGTGTCAAAAGTACCTCCCCAAAGACTTGGCTTCCTACTCGTAGAGGCCAAGCAATACCAATAAGCATGAAGTCAAGCATTCGGACCACACTCGGCATCAAGCGGTCTTGCGCGAAAGGCAATACCAGCATCGAGAACAATCATGCACTCAGCCCCGCCTTCTGGCTCTCGGCAGCACGCGGCCTCGCTACCACCCGCGCGCCCTGCGCCGCCAGCTTCTGCAATTCTGCCGTCCGCAGCGCCACCCGTGTCGCCGTGCTTGGGAACGCCGACGATCCTGTTGCCGGCAGCCTCGACGGTCTGCAAGCCGCCCGCCTCGAACGTCGGCAGCGCGTCTTGGGGGGCAGGTCAGTTTGATGCAGCGTCGGACAGATTGGAGCGGCGGTATAGTGGGGTCGAAGGGCGATGGATGGCTAAGCAGCCTTATTTAGCTTGTCGCACGGACGCGGCGTTTGGCGCTCTTCGTTGAGCTGCTTGAACACGGCGTGGATAGCGCAGGTGAGATGGGCGGCGTCCTGGAACGTATGGTGGGCCAGGTGGCGCCGCTTGAGGTCGTGCCAGGTGCGCTCGATCCGGTTCAGCTCAGGGGCGTAGCGCGGCAGCCACTCCACCTCGATCCAGGGCCGCTCGGCCAGCGCCGCCCGGGTGGCGTGGCTGGTGTGGACGTGGTGTGGACGGGGCCGTTGTCCCGCACCAGCACGACAGGCAGGCGGTCGCAGCCGGGCTGGGGGCCATACCGCCAGTCCAGCCGGCGCAAGAGCGCGACCGTGTCGGCGCTGGCCTTGGTGGGGGACGTGCTGACAACCAGTTCGCCCGTGCCCGCGTCGAGCGCCCATCATGGCCACCTTGCGCGGTGTCCCCGGCGCGGGCACCCGCAGGTCGCCACCCTGCTCCACCCATGCATTGGCCAGGTAGGGGTGCGTCAGCGCCTCGCTCTCGTCGGCATAGAGCAGCGCGATGCCGCCCGCGTCGGCCTGGGCCTGGTGCAGTAACAGGCTCGCAACCGCTAAGGCCCGCTCGCCCCGGGCCGGCGACGGACCCGGTGCCAACGTGGACCGCAAGGCGTCCACGCCGCGCTCTGCGAACCACCCTCGCCAGTGCCGCACCGCCTCGGGCGTGACCCCGAACGCCTCGGTCACCTCCAGGCTCGTCCAGCCCTGCAAGGTCAGCAGGATCGCGCGCGCACGGTCCGCCTCGCCCCGCACGTCAGAGCGCGACAGCGCCCGCAACTCCGCCTCCTGCTCGGCGCTCGCAACCAAAGGGGACCGACCCGCCATGGCAGCCACCCAGCCTACGTCAACAATGGCCCGATGTTACCATCCGTGCGAAGGGCCGGGGAAGCCTGCTTAGGTCCTTGTTGGAGCAAGCTGCCGTCAGACCACCCATGACCAGACAAGCCCGTCCTGTCCGTCAAACGAACCCTGACGGACACTGCGCCGGGCACGGACCGCACCATGCTGTCAGTGGGTCGTTCGACGAAGTGGTGGTGCCGGCCATGCTGACTTGACGAGCGGCGGTTCCTGGCAGACGGTTGGGATGTGCCGGGGTGCCCGCGATCCGTGGGCTGAGATCATACCCGTTGAACCTGATCCGGGTAATGCCGGTGGAGGAAGCCGCCTTGATCCGTGCTGCAACCCTGGCCGACGACGACGTGATTGCCAGTCACTTTCTGCGTATGTGGACCGACTCGCCAACCACGGCAGGAGCGGTTGTTCCGGACGGCCGCGACCGGGTGTTGGCGTTCGTAGCAGAAGCGCGGGAGCGTCTCGCGTTCGCGGCTTTCATAGCGGAGGTGGACGGCGTGCCCGTAGGATCGGCGTCGTGCCAGCTTCACCTTACTCCCTACCCGAACGTGCTGGAGCCGGGCTACCGCCGCTACGGTTACATTTGGGGCGTGTACGTCGAACCAGACTGGCGCCGGCGCGGGCTGGCGCGTCAACTAACAGAGGCTACGCTGACTTACCTATGTGACCTGGCCTGCACGCGGGTCATCCTCAACGCGTCGCCTAGCGGTCGTCCGGTGTACGAGCGCATGGGGTTCCAGCCGTCAAACGAGATGCGACTGAACCTAGAGAAAGTCGGGTGAGAAAGTCGTCCACAGCAGGCACGCGACTGCTTCGGTCAGCATGGGCAAGGGCAGATACGGACAGTTTGGGTGCCGCATCGTCATCGGCTCCTCGTTAATGACCTGCTGCGGCAGCACTGGAACATGCACAAAAGTGACGGCACATGGCTGGCCACGTTTGGCTGCGGCGTGTAGCGCAAGATAGAGAAGTTGGTTGCAAAGGTGGTTCCCGGTGTCGTTCGACATGGCTGCCGGAATACCCGCTGCGTTAAGCGCCGCAGTCAGCCGTTTCTGCTCGGGCCAAGTCGAATGGAAGGCGGCTGGACCTTTATGTGCAATCGGCACATCACGAGGCAGGTTGCCATGCCGGTCCGGCGTGCCGAAATCGCGTAGGTTGGTTGCAATTCGTTCCAAAGTTACTCTGTTGCGGCCCGGCGCCTGCCCCAGCAGCAACAGATGTGTGGGCCAGGGCTGTTCATCCAAGGCCGCTTCGAGTGACACTGACAGCGCCATCGTATCGCCAGGCATGAGCCTGGTGCGAACCTCGACACCACCGAACGCGCGCCGCAGCTCCTGGAGGCGTCCTGCAAGTGCCTCCACCAGAACAGCGGAAGCATTGCGATGCGGTGGGTCGTTCGCCTCGAAGTCAGTTATCAGCACGACGCGGCGAGCCATCGGCGCAGGCGACGTGACACTGCTTCCTGCTGTTGGATTGCCGCTGCCTGGCATCATCCCGCAACGTCGCGGAGGGACACGCACGACTGCAAGGCCCTGTCCCGCACCTGCCTTGCCTTCTCGGCCACTTCGACGACGGCCAAACTCATGTGGATACCTGACGAAGACAGCTCATCGAAGGTGAACCACCTTGCCTCCATGGCATCGTCGTCGGCAACCGGATCACCGGAGAACCAGCGGCAGAGCACGCCTATAAGCACAAAATGCCGCGTAACTGTGCCATCCGCCGCGGTCTCCATTGCATCCAGTGCGGTAAAGGTCTCGGTGGCATGGGCGATGACCCCTGTCTCCTCTCGGAGTTCCCGGACGGCAGCTTGCTCGGTTGCTTCCCCAAACTCGATCTTGCCTCCCGGGAAGCCCCAGAGTCCGGCATCTGGGGGGTTGGCCCTACGCACAAGGATCATCGCATCGCCGCGTAGAACCACTGCAATCACAGCAGCAACCGGCGTTCGACCATGTTCAAGCATGACCGACACGATAGCCTCATGCCGCGCTTCTTGTCTCGCCGATGTGCCTGGCGAGAGGCTTTCCCTGTCGCAATAACATCCTGTCCGTCAAACGAACCCTGATGGACACCTTGCGATGATGGTCCGCTCTCGGCCCCGATGCAGCCCTTCCTAGAAAGGCTGTCTCCGACGATAACCACCAGCATGAACGAAATGCGACGGAGGTCCGCTTGGAACCGCAATCACAGGTTATCATACTGAACGGCATTGGCAGCGTCGGGAAAAGCTCCACGGCGAAGGCGCTTCAGGCGATCACCTCCAAGCCGTTCCTGCACGTCGCCATGGACGCCTTCTTGGACATGCTGCCTGAGAAGATGCTCGCCCATCCAGATGGCCTCATGTTCGAGGCGTCGCAGGACGGCGGCAAGCCGATCATCGCCATAAGGTCCGGTCCGGTCCTTGAACGTGCCATGCGCGGTATGCGACACGCTGTCGCCGCGATGGCCGAGCAGGGAAACAACCTCATCGTCGATGAGGTTATGATCGGGGCCGGAGCTACACAAGAGTATCGGGCCCTTCTGCGGTCCTTCGACCTCCATCTGGTTGGCCTCTTCGCCCCGCTCGATGTGCTTGAGGCGAGGGAGCGAGCGCGTGGCGACCGGGAAGTCGGACTAGCGCGCTGGCAGTATGGCCGCGTCCACCGCGACATCGCCTATGATTTGGAGGTGGACACGGCGGCAGCAGCGCCTGCGGAGTGCGCCCGGCTGATCCGGGACGCTTTCAAGCTTTGACTGCCTGTCCGTCAAACAAACCTATGCTGGGCGGCGGGTCAGCAACAGCGAGACACCAAGGCCACCAAGGATGACACCGGAACCTTGGCGCAAGCGGCGCACGATGTGGGCCTTGCTCGCCAGCCGTCCGCGCATGGCCGAGGCCGCCGAGACGACGAGAACCGCCATGCCGGTGTTGAGAGCGACCGAGATTAGGCCGAACACGACAAACTGCGCGGCGATGCTGCCCCGAGAAGCATCAATGAACTGCGGGATGATGGCGAGGAAAAAAGCCGCCATCTTGGGGTTGGTTGCTTCCACGATGACGCCTTGGCGGAAGGCCCGCGTAGCGTTAGGGCCTGTAGTGCCTTCTTGGGCAACGGCCGGCGCGGCGGCCGAGCGCCAGGTTTGGATGCCGAGATAGACGAGGTACAGCCCGCCCACGAACTTGAGGGCTGTGAAGGCCGTCGCGCTTGCCATGACCAACGCCGAGACGCCCACCGCGCCCGCGAGCACATGCACGCAGCCGCCGAGCGCGGAACCCACGCAGGATGCGAGGCCGTCCGCCCTCCCTGAGGCGAGGGTGCGGCCGGCAATGTAGAACATGCCAGGGCCTGGCATTGCGGCAAGCACGAGCGCCGCGCCGAAGAACAGGGCCAGGGTCGTAATGTCGGGCATGGTCCGCCTCTGTGTGCCAAGCTGTAAACCTTGCAGTCGCCTACCTTGGAGGAAAGGTCAACCGCAGTTGAACCCACATCTGATAGCTGTCCGTAAAACGAACCCCAGGCGGGCACCTGGCTATGATGGTCTGCTCTCGACCCATAGCGGATACGACTGACCTTGGACCAGTCAAGTTCGGGCTCACCAGTCCCTGAGCCAGCGTCCACGTCCGGTCTCGGCTCTCCTTCGCCGACCGAGGTTCTCGCAGGGCCGATTAGTCATCGCGATACCTTTCCGTGTTTGCACCATCGAGCCGACGCACGCGCGCGGTTGCTAGTATATCGAGCGGCATCAGGCGCGCGTTCACGCCCATTCGGTCATCGGAACGGGCAATGGGTGCCCAGTGCGTGACGCAGCCGCACTTGCGGCATCGGTGGAACGCGATGGACTGATCGCCCCATAGATAGGTGTCGGTTGCCCCGCTGACGGCGAGCACGCGAACTTGCGCCAGCGGGTAATAGGCCCAGAGCACACCGTAGCGGCGACAAATGGAGCAGTTGCATTCGGTCACCGTGTCTGGTGCTACCGAAACAGCAAGGGTGATCGAGCCGCAGTGGCATGACGCGTCAACTGGCATTTGGGAATCATAATGGTCATAATGTCCGCTTTCCACCAGGTCCGGACATAGCTCGAAGTCGGAACCCAGGCGATCCCTGTGGCACCCGGGGCCGCGCCTGGCTGTCCGCCAAACGAACCCTGGCGGACAGCGGGCCGCTCGTTGCCTATGTTGGATGCTGCGGCCAAAATGCACATTCTGCGGTGCTGCGAGGTGTATGCACTCTTTCTCTGGGTTTAGATTCCATACACCCGCTGCGGCACTACCGACCGAGGAAGGCCGGCGTGCGCTTCTCCAGGAAAGCCGCCACGCCTTCCTGGGCGTCGTGGGTCGGGACGATGCGGGCGAACGCCGCTTCCTCGATGGCCAGGCCGTCATCAATGGAGGCGTCCATGCCACGATGCACAGCCGACAGCGCAGCCGCGAGCGCCAGGGGTGGCTTCGCCGCCAGCTCCGACGCGAAGGCAAGGGCAGCGTCGAGAAGATCGGCCGCGGGCACGACCCGGTTGACCAAGCCAAGCCGGGCGGCCTCGGCGGCGTCGAAGGTTCGTCCGGACAGGATCAGCTCCAGCGCGGCCTTCCGCCCGACGTTGCGCGGAAGGCGCTGGGTGCCGCCGAAGGTCGGGATGATGCCGATGTTGACTTCCGCCTTGGAGAAGGTCGCCGTGTCCGCCGCAAGTGCGACGTGCGTGGCCTCCACCAGCTCGCACCCGCCGCCGAACGCCAGGCCGTTCACGGCGGCGATCACCGGCTTCGGGAAGCTCTCGACGCGCCGCGTCATGCGGTGGCCCGGCCGCATGAAGTGCGCGACCGCCTCGGCTGGACCCGCCCGCATGTGGCGCTGGAACGCGGCGATGTCGACCCCGGCGCTGAACGCACGCCCGGACCCGGTGATGACGACGGCGCGCACGGCGGGGTCCAGCTCGATCCGGTCCAGCACACCCACGATGGCGCCCAGCAGCTCGTTGCTGAGCGCGTTCAGCTTCTCGGGGCGGTTCAGCGTCAGCAGCGCCACTGCACCCCTGCGTTCAAAGCTCATCACGTCGGACACGGCCCGTTCCCCTTGCTGCATCGGTGGTGGACGGGGACGCTAGGGGCCGCTACAGGCCGTGTATATTCACTGGTCGGTATACATGGCAGCCTCAGCACGTCCGACGAAGGAACGGATCGTCGCCGCGGGAAGCAGGCTGTTCTACGCCGAAGGCATCGGGCGCGTGAGCATGGACGCGGTGGCCGAAAAGGCCGGGGTCACGAAGCGCACGCTCTACTACCATTTCCGGAGCAAGGACGACCTGGTTGCCGCCACCCTCGACAGCCGCGACCAGCCGAACCTCTTGCTGTTCCAGCGCTGGTTCGACGCGACACAAGGGGGGTTGGCGGAGAAGGTCCGCGGCATCTTCACCAACCTCGCCGCCTCCGCCCGGCATCCGAAGTGGAACGGGTGCGGCTTCCTCCGTACGACGGCGGAACTCGCGCACATGCCGGGGCATCCGGCGATGAAGGCGGGCGCCGGCCACAAGAAGCGATTTGAGGGCTGGATGCGCGGCGTGATCGAGGCAGAAGGGATCGCGGATGGCCTGCCGCTCGCCCGCCAGGTCATGCTGCTGTTGGATGGCTCCTTCGCCGTGACCCTGCTCCACCGCGACCCGTCCTATATGGAAACCGCGGGCGAGGCGGCGTTCTCCCTCGTGAGGGCCGCCCTGACCTCGCGATGAGGTGCCCGCTGCGCCTTCTAGCCGACGCCTGTTTCGTTTCGACTATAGGACGTTTGACGAAATGATACAGGCTGGTGATGCTGACCTTGACGAGCAAGAGTTTGATGCCCGAAGCTGCGTCGGCATGTGCCCAACCCAACACGTCGCTGACCGACGCCGACGCCGGGGAACCGCGGCGGGTTTGTCGTGTCCAACGACGTTTGGCTCCGGCCGGTGAAGGGCAAGCCCGTTACCTAAGCCGAGCCTCCTTCGAGGACATGCCTCAGCCCCCACGACACACGTCGCGGGGGCTTTTTGCATTTGGAGAACATGACAATGGATGCCAGCAGCAACGATACCGAAACCGAGCTTCCCGTACAGAAGCAGCTTGAAGCCTACAATGCGCGCGACATCGACGACTTCATGCTGTGGTGGGCTGACGACTGCCAGTACTATGAGTTCCTTTCGCGCCTGCTCGCCAGCGGAGCGGCGGAGATCCGTGAGCGCCACGTCGCCCGGTTCAAGGAACCGAACCTGCACGGCACACTCGTCAAGCGGATCGCTGTGGCCAACGTGGTGGTCGATCAGGAGACGGTCACGCGCACCTTCCCGGACGGCCCTGGCGAAGTGGACGTGGTTGCCATCTACGAGGTCGAGAACGGCAAGATTGCGAAAGCCTGGTTCAAGATGGGACCACCGCGCCTCCTATGTGATCGCGGTAGGGACGCGCATCACTGCGCGCCCCCCGCACAGAACCGTACGGGCGGAATTCCCGCATACGGCTCCCACCTTGGGTGTTTGACGGCGAACCGCTGAGACGGCCAGGGATGGAGGACT
>JAABUT010004511.1_pt1 | contig 10982 bp, 6 predicted proteins | sample 5559281 | NCBI WGS metagenome assembly JAABUT01 (sample SAMN10711880, study PRJNA513359) | rock metagenome | isolation source: Antarctica rocks | place: Antarctica: Victoria Land, Ricker Hills nord | collected 2016-01-04 | reverse complement strand
GTGGGGGCGCTCACGTCGCCTCTGACCTCCGCGAGGCTGAAGGCACCGTGATCGGCCCAGGTCTGCAGAGTCTGCTCGGACGCGGTCCCATTCTTCACCCGTACCCGGTCCGCGGGGGTCACCACGTCACCGTCGCCGCCGTGCAGGGCGCGGGCGGCGAGCAGGGACCTGAGTTGGTCGGCGGAGTCGGCCTGTCCGAACAAGAGCCGGTGCAGCGCCGAGTTGGAGGTGTTCCGGGTCGGAGCCCACCAGAGGACCAGCTGCGACTGTGCTCGGGTCATCGCGACATACGCCAGGCGCATGTTCTCCCCAAGCGCCTCGGACCGGTGCTCTGGCTGGTTCACCTCGTGGGAGTCGAACGAGAGCACCCGTTGCCCGTCGCGGTGGATGATCGCGGGCGTAGGGTCCTCCTTCATCCAGTTGTCGAACAGGAACGGTGCGTAGACGATCGGGTACTGCAGGCCCTTGCTGCCGTGGATCGTCGACAAGGTGACGGCCAGGGCGTCCGAGTCCAACCGCATGATCCGCGAGTCAGCGGTGGCTGCTGTGTCGTCCGCGCTCTGCTGCATCAGCCAGGCGACCAGGCTCGGCAGGCCGCCCGCGCCTTCGAGCACTCGCTCCTGCAACAGCTGCGCGCAGTGCTCGATGTTGGTCAGGTCGCGTTCCCCACCGACCTGCGACAGCAACCGGGCGTCTAGGCGCTGGCCGCGGGCGATATCCAGCACCGCAGCGATCGCTCCCCGGTGGAATGCGGCAATCAGCGAACACAATTGTGCTGCAACCGATTCCGTACCCGGCTCGCCCTGCTCGTCGAGCTGCGCGGCCGTCCAGCCGAGGAAGGGGGTGAGTGCGGCAAGACGAATGCGTTCGGGTCGGTGCGGTTGCTCCAGCGCCATCATCAGCTTCAGCCACCATCCAGCCGCGGTCGTGCGCAGCACGGACTCGCTGGAGACCAACACGGAGGGGATGCCGTTGGCACGCAATGCGTCTCGCATAAGGTGCAGGTCGCGGTTGGTGTGCGCCAGGACCGCGATGTGCTGCGGCTGGACGGGTGATCCGTCGAAAGTGGCGGCCGAGGTGAGCAGCCGTGCGATGTCGCCGGCGGCATCGGCGCAGATGGCCTCTCGTGCCAATCCGATCGGGATGATGTTGCCCAGCATCGCCCGCAGCCGAACGGCGCTGTTGTCCGGCGCACCATTCAGACGGTGCTGCGTCTTCCGGGCTGTGATCGGGTGGGCGACGATGCCGGGCGACAGCTGCACATTCGCCATCAGCGTCTGCATCGCGTCGACCAGCGGCGCGTCGCTGCGGAAGTTGGTCGGCAGCGAAGCGCGGCTGGTCGCCGTCTCGGCGGCGCGCAGGTAGGTGTTTACGTCGCCGCCACGGAACCCGTAGATCGCCTGCTTCGGGTCGCCGATCAACACGAGGGTCTTGTCCTCGGTGGCGAACGCTCGCGAGAACACCTGCCACTGCACCGGATCGGTGTCCTGGAACTCGTCTACCAGCACCACCGACCAGTGCTCTCGCATCCGCCGCCGCGCCGGGCTGTCGTCGGCTTCCAAGGCGTTGGCGAGCTCACTGAGTAGGTCGTCGTAGCCGAGCAGGGCCGCTCGGCGCTTGCGTCGGGTGACTTCGGCCCGGACTCGGCCGGTGAATGCCAGCCGTGCCGCGAGAGCCCCGGTCGCGTCGGTCGGGGACAGCACCGCGCGCGGGTTATCGAGGGCGATCTGCGTGTCGGTCTTGGCCTGGAGGTAGCTGATCGTGTTCGTCGCCCTCGCCGCGTGCTCGGCCAGGTAGAGGTCGTCGACGACGTCGTTGCGCAGCTCGGTCAGATCCTCCACCAAGGTGGCGTACGCGTCGGAGTCGCCGGCGATGCCGAGGCTCTTCAGCACATAGTGACAGAACTGGTGGATGGTCGCGATGGTGGCGGTGTCGAAGTTGGCAACGGCCGCGGTGAGCCGACCGACGCGCATCGCGAGCTCCTCCGGGGAGCAGTCGCGCAGGTGGTTGATCAGGACGTCGTCGTTGACGCCGGCTCGTTGCAAGGCGGTGAGCGACTCCTCCAGCCGAGCCCGGACTCGTTCGCGCAGCTCCTGGCTGGCGGCCCGGCTGAAGGTGACGATCAGCAGCTCCTCCAGGGGACGCCCCTGTTCTGCCACGTAGCGGACCACGAGAGCGGACAGCGTCCAGGTCTTCCCGGTGCCGGCGCTTGCCTCGATGAGGGTGGTCCCTGACGGGAGTGGCGCGGTGATGTCGAAGCTGGTCATAACGTCGGTCATGCCTCGCCCCCATGCTCGTGGATCGGGCCCCAAATGCGCGGTGCGAAGTGCTCGAGACCGCGGAGTCGGTTGAGCTCTGCGACCCGGGAGTTCTTGCCGAGCACTAGGCCCCACCAGGGGTCGTTGTTCTCCCCGGCAAATCTGTCGCCCTCCCAGATATGCCGTACCCGCTCCAGCGCGCGCTCCAGCGCGGACCGGTCGCCGGGGTGGGGCGGTCGGTAGGCGCGGGCGAAGCCGCTGGCGGTTTTCGGGGGGACACCCATCGGGAACCGCATCCCGGACTGCCGGACCTGCACGAGATCCAGGAGCAGCGCTTCGGCTCTGAGCGGGCCGGGTGAGCGCAACTGCTGGCCGCCCTTCTTTCCGACCAGCTGGGCCAGGTGCTCACGATCGGGTTCGGCCACCGCCAGTGCCAGGAGACGAACCCAGGCAGCGACGACGTGCTTCGCGCTGATCGTGGAGAATGTGCACACCCACAGGGTGTCGTCGTGGATGTCGCTGATCACACCAGTCACCCGCACGGGGCTGCTGTCCCCGGCCGGTGGCAGGTCGAACCTTATGCCGACTGATCTCGGCCTGCCGTCGCTCCAGTCGGACGCGATCGACGCAACACTCTTCGCGATGTCCGCCCGGAGCGGCTGGCCGAGCGAACCGGGCGGAAAGCTTCCGCGGACGACTTCCCGGTCCAGGGCGTCCTCGAGTGCCGCACCGTCGAGCACCTGTTGCAGGACCCGTTCTCCGATGTCCCACTTCTCCAGTCCGTCGATCGCGATCGGTAACGAGTCGTTGGTCTCGTCCACCTCTCGCGGCACTGTCACTTCGAGGCGGTGGCGGAGGAACTCCCGGGCCGGGTTCTGCAAGAACGCCACCAGCTCGTCCACCGTGATGGCGGGGACTGGCTGCACCGGCAGTGGCTGGTCGAGGAAGACCTTCGGGGTGGGCGGGTTCGCGCGGAACGTGCGTAACGCCTTGGCTCCCGCGAGGGACGCCTTGTCGAAGGTGCCCCCGGGCAGGGGACCGTCGGGTCGGAAGTTTCGCTCGTCGAACGCCTGCAACGGGTGGTGCCGCACGAAGCCCGGCTCGGTGGGCTCGCCGTCACCGCCGAGCGTGTCGTCTCCGGGCGCGGTTGTCGTGCGGGACGCGGCGGCAATCAACTCCTGCAGTGGCACCGCCGGCGGGCGGCGGCTGCCGTTGCGCTCGTCGAAGCCGGAGTAGATCGCCACGAATCGTTCGCTGGACGCCATCACAGCGTCCAGCAGGAGCTGGCGATCCTCGCTGCGCGCGTCGCGCTCACCGACTCGGGGACGGCGGGCCAGGACGTCGTCACCGTCAACCACGGGTGAGCGCGGGTAGACGCCGTCGTCGACGCCGAGCACCACCACGGCCTTGTGGGGCACCGACCGCATCGGCACCATCGTGCACACCGTGACCGCGCCGGTACGGAAGTTCGCCCTGGTGGGGCGGGCACCCCACCGCTGCTCCAGCAGCACCCGAATGTCGTTCAGCCGCAGCGTCGTTCGGTCGCCGGCCGTCTGGCCGATCGCGGCAAGGTCGCGGGTAAGCTGGGCGAACTGCCACCGCTCGTCCCGGGGCGTGTCGGCGAGAGCATCGATGGTGTCGGCCAACCAACGCATCCACTCACTTGCCGACAGGTCGCCCCCGCTCGGCTGGCCGTCTGGTCGATTGCGGCCGCGGACGGTGTCTGCGGCGAGCTTGAGCCGCTCCACCAGCTCCAGGAACCGGCCGACGACCTCGATGTCGCGACTGCCGATGTCATCGATCGGCACACGCGCTGCCGACGGGCCCTCCGTGTCGGCGGCGACCGCGACACCGAGCGCGATCCGGTCCATGCCTCGGATCCACGTGTTCGCGTCGATGTCATGCAGCCCGTACTCGCGGCGGTGACCGGCGTCGTACCCCCAGCGCACGCCTGAGTCGGTGACCCACCGCTCCACACGACCTAGGGAGTCCTCGTCGAAGCCGAACCGCGCCCGCACCGCCTCGTGGCTGGCCAGGTCGAGCACCTCGGAGACGGTCATCCGCCCGGCGACGAGCCTGACGACACGGTGGGCTAGGTCGATCAACGGGTTGGTCGCACCGAGGCCACGGTCGGCCAGCTGCACCCGAAGCTGCTGCCCGGGATGGTGCGTGACCGGACTCTTTCCCGGAGTCGGGACGAGGCTGAGCCCGAAGGTGGCCTGGATGAGCGGTGCGAACTGCTCGATGTCCGGGCACATCACCAGAATGTCCCGGGGCTGCAGCCCGCCCTGCCCTTCGGCGAGCAGCCAACTGAGTACCTCCCTGAGCACCTCCACCTGGCGGGCTGGCCCGTGGCAGGCATGCACCTGAATCGAAAAGTCGTCAGCGGTGGTGGTCCGAGTCTCGTCGGGGGCACGGTTGGCACGGATGTCCGCCTGCAGCAACCCGAGACGATCGGCCCCGGCCATTGTCGAGACAGAAGGCTCATGGACAGCGACCGCGCCGGTGCTCAGGACCTCCTGGAGCTCCCGGACGTCGCGCCCGAGCGTGGCCAGCAACGGGTGCTTCGCGGTCTGCGCCGACCGGTCGTCCGCCCGCGCACCAACGGAGGCCTCGCCTTCAAGATCGGCCCACAGCTGCGGCGACGGATGCGGCAACCAGAGATGAACGTCCCGGCATGCGCCCAAGGCGAACAACAGCTCCAGCTCGGACGCAGCAAGGCGGGTGTACCCGAAGAACGACAGTCGGTGCGGAAGGTCGAGCTCCCTTGAGCCAGAGAATAACTCGCGGACCACCCGCCGTTGACGCTCGAGAATCGATTCGGTCACCTCACCCCGTTCGAGCACGAGTTCGACCGTGCGACGCCACAGGATCGGCTGCCAAGCAAAATCGTCCGGTAACGCGTCGCCCTGGCCGTCCGTGGCCGAGCCAGACTCCCATTCCGCAAGTAGCTGCGGGCGTTCGCGCGCATACGACGCGAACAGGCCTGCGATGCGGCGCGCCACCGCGTACCGACGCGACTGACGAGCCTTACGCTCCCACTCCGCCTGCGGGTCGTCGGCGATCTCAGGTCCAGCGCCGAGGTGGTGAGTCATGGCCTCGAAATGACGCGAGCCCGCGAGCTCATCGATCGCCTCCAGGGTCGGCCAAACCAGGCCATCCGCCTGCCACGGATCATCACGGTCACGACCAAGCAGCAGACTGATCAGCGACTGCGGCGCCATGACCTGCAGGCCCGCGCACACGCCATCGTCGCCCAGCGTCGACCCGAGCGAATGTGAGAGCCGCTGCGCTAGCCACCGCTCCACGCCTCGAGCGGGCACGACCACGACCTCTGGCGAGAAGACATCGGCAGGGTTGGCTCGCAGCAGCGACGCGAACTCGCGCGCAAGCGTCTCCGGCCGGTCGCAGCGGTGCAGCTCAATTCCCACGCTGCGACTCTAGACAACCGACATCGGATCAACCATGCTCTGCGCGAACATCACCCGCATGTGTGGCCGCGCGATGCGGAAGAGTCGATGTTCTCGCGCGCCGCGCCGAGAACTTCGTCAACGACCTGGAGCGGGTCAACGCATGTTGACCCTGACTTTCACCAATCGGGCAAAGGCCAACCTGCGACTGTCTCTGTCAGGTGCTCGACGTTGCACAATTGCGCTGCTCGGCCATCGTCCGGTACTTAAAACATGCGGCTGAGGTAAATGTCGTCGTTCGACACAGCGGCAGGCTTGCATTCAAGCACGCACAAGGCCCCGGCCGGCTTGGGCTGGGCAGGGTTCGCACGAAACGTGCGGATCGCGGCGGTATGACGCAGCGCCGAGGGCAAGGTTTGGTCACTGCGGCGTGCCCACGGGTCGTCAGTCCGACCAGCCGCTCCCCGGCAGCCAGCGCCCGCTGTCACGTGACCCGGACAGGAGCGGATTCAGGCAACTGCCCACATACTCGAGCGCGATCTCCATGTTGTGGAGAGTACCGTCGATCCTGGTCTTACGCGCGTAGGCCCGATAGCCCTCTGGCCAGTTCGGCGCCGGCGAGACCATCGCAACGGGCAGTTGCATTTGCCGTCGTGTGCTCTCCGACTGGAGGGCCCGCGAGATCGCGACCGCCTTGAGTTCGCACGTCGACACGATAAGGGCGAGGTCGATAAGCTCGCGGTATCTAGACGAGGGGCTCTGACGATCGCCATAGAGCTCGTACATCGCACACACCTTGTCGGCCACCTGGTCGGTGAGCGGGTACGCCACGACTTCGGGAAGCTCCGCCAGTCCCGGAAGGTCGACGACCGGCGTGGGCCGGATCCGCTCTGGCGTCGCAAGCGGATGCAGCTCCGTGGCCAGGTCGATCGGGAATCTGCCGTACAGGGCGCCGATGTAGGAGGTCACGGAGATCTCGACCACCGGGTTCGCCCGGCTGTAGGAGACCCCGTCTCCGATGACGAACGTGAGGTAGTCACCCTCGCGCGGCGCCGTGAACTCACGCAGCTCGGCGATCGCCTCCTCCGGCTCCACGTCGCCCAAGTGCAGGAGATCCAGGTCCTTCGAGGACCGAGCATCGGCAAGCCGCATCAACAGGCTCGCGCCACCCTTGAGCACCCAGCGCCCCTCCGGGCCTGAGAATAGCAGCGCGAGGAACCGCTGGAACAGGAACTCCCGCCGCAGCTCCTCCAACGGTCGGCCACGGAGCCTCGCTTCTTGCTTCAACCGATCCTCGAGCGCACGGCGGAACGCGTTCGCCGTGGCGTACTGAGGTGACCCGTTGACCATGCTCACTCGCTACCCCTCCTCGATCTCACCCAGCACGATCTGCGGCATCGCGATCTCGGGTATGACGACGGCCTCGCTCACAGTCTGGGCGAGGCTCGACACCTCGGCCACCTCCGCGAACTGCTTCGCGAGCCGCTGCATCGCCGGCGACAGCGCGGAGCGTGCGAGATCGGCCATGGCCTTCATCGTGGAGGAGTCAACAAGAGCGGCGTACTGCTTGGCGTGCTCCTGGAGTCCGGCCGAGGCATGCACTCGCTCGCCGATCTCCGCAGCGGCCTTCATCACCGGCGAGTTCGCGATCGATTGCATCATCGCAGCAGTCTCGGCTGCCGCCATCACTCCCGGCGAGTTCGCGATCTGCTCACTGAGCCTCGCCGCCGGCGCGATCGCGCGCGGGATGGACACGAGCTGCTCGCTGAGCTGTTGCATCTGCATCGACTGGCCGGCGTCCCAGCGAAGTCGGAGTTCGTCGCGGGCCTGCGCCCCCGCGAGTTCGACCGCCCGCTCGATTGGCTCGGAGATCCCGGACTCCTGGAGAAGTCGCGAGAGGAGCGCCTCGCCATCCCCGATCCGGGCGTTGTAGTGGTGCGCGTGCTGCCGGAGCACCTCGACGAGCTGCCGGTCATCGGCCTGCCGCCGCGTGAGTGCATCGCGCACGACGCTGGCGAGATGGCCACCGTCGAGGTGTGCTGCCACGAGGTCGGCAACGGTCCGGATTACCGTAGTGACCGGAAGTCCGTCGACCACCGCCCACTCCCTCGCGTCGACATAGCCACGGTGGATGCGAGTGTCGGGCCGCCGGGTCTGCTTGCGCTCCGCGCTGGTGAACTCGAATTCGTCGGCCTCGAGATCCCCGAGCTCGTGGATCGCGGCCGCGGACCGGTGGGACACCACGGCCGGCGCCTGGTCGCGAAGTCGTTCGCTCGCCCGGCGGCCGGGGTCGAGAGCAAGCCAGGCCGCGCGAAGGTTGTCGAGCTGCGAAGGCGGGGCCCCCGTCACCCGGTAGACGCCGTGCGTCATGCGCTCGAGTGCGCCCTGGTTGCTAAGGCGGGCGACCGCCTGGGGAGACACGCCAACCGAGCGGGCCTGTGAGGTCGTCACAAGGCCCCACTGCTCGGCGGCAAGGTCGGCGAGATCAAGTACGCCAGGCATCCTTCCTCCTCTCGGGTACTGCGATACTACACCGCAGAGCTACTTATGCAGTATCCAAGTGTGTAAAGCAGCAACTGGGCCAAGTCCCAGCGCAACTCTCACCGACACGGGCGATGCCCCCCCGACCATGCCCCGACGCGCGATTCCAAGACAGCCATGCACCGCGGGCTGACGCGGCGAAAGGACGCGGCGCTTCACAGCGCGCGACTCGCAACTCGCGGCTTGAGCGGGATGCGCGGGCTTTCCCGGGGTCAACTGACGTGGTCGGATGTCCGCCAGGGCGCGTGGGGGTCATCGAGCATCTCCAGCATCAGCTGGCACCACGTCTGCGCAGCACTGGCTGCCAGTCGGGCGTGTCGCGGCCGCACCCACGTCGGCACGCTCTCGCGGCCGTGGCCGGTGCCCACCTGGTTGCGGAGTTCGGTGATGCCCTGAGTGAGCGCAGTCAGTGCGCCGAGGATGCGCCGCAGCGCCCTTGCCTCCCCGTCGGCACCTTCGACTCCGGACGCGTTGAGCTTCAGGGCTTCCTGTGCGCGCGACCAGCGCCGGGATGTCGTCAGCCTTCGTGTATGGCACCTCTCGGCTTCGCAGCACCAGCTTCGAAGTCGACTCCACCAGGTCCTTCGCCACGCTGACTGCCAACCGTGGGTCCGTCTCGATGTTCTGGTTCAACCGGCGTAGGTGGTCGCGGATGGCCGAGGGATCATCGAGACCAGCGAGCATGCCCGGCGCGAACTCGATGCGGTCGGCGCCACGATCTGGATATCCGCGTCCAGTACGAACCCGTCGCGGCGAATCTGATCCAGGAACCGGTCTCGCCACTGCACGCCTGTCGAGTCGTCGTACTCGCGGTGCGCAATCTCGAACAGCACGTGGTTGACGACCTCGACCAGTTTGGCAAGTTCGGCCGGGGCATCCTGATCCAGAGTCGAGAGGTACTGCTTCGCCAGCGACCGCCGCTGCCCGGATACGTTCACGGTCACCTCCTCCGGACCCAGCGCCACGCCGGCGTCATCAAACAGCTCCGAGATGGTCCCCAGGGTCCACCAGCCAGAGAACTCTTCCCCGAGCAGCCGCAGCGTCCGGTTCGAGAAGCGCGCCATCGCCGAGTACCCGAGCCCGTCCGGCTGGGTCAGGTGTGACATGGCGGACACCCTACGGTGGAGTTTGGGACAGTCGCGAGTCTGCGCTGTTGCTCAAGCTGACAGACAAGGGCTCGCTGATCTGTGCGCCGATCCGGCTGTCAGGGACGCGCCGGGTAGTGCAGTGAAGCGCGTAGCTGACTGTGCAGGTTGGCGTTCGAATACAGGCCGCCGCCCTTATCGCTCGCGCGTCCACCGGTCCGATCGGTGAAGCGGCCGCCGGCTTCCTCGACAAGGAGAATCCACGGCGCGTGATCCCATGTGTAATAGCGCTCGGCCAAGAAGCCATCGATCTCGCCACGAACGAGCTCGACAAGTGGTAGAGGGCTCGCCGGTGGGCGAGCCGCACTCGGTGGGAGACGAGCTCTGGACTCGTTGTCCAGAGCATCGAGCACAGCATCAACGAGCGTTGCCGTCGTACTGACCTTGAGGCGCCGCGTGTTGCTCTCCTCGCGGGGCCAGGACGACTCGAAGGCACCGCCACCCCGGGTCGCCCACCAGCAGCGCCGCAGCGCGGGCGAGGTCACGAGCGCGACCTCCATGGCCCCTTGAACCTCCAGCGCAACATGGATCCGCCAGTTCGGATCACCCCGACTGAAGAACCCGGTGCCATCGATCGGGTCAAGGATCCAGACCCGATCGGACTCACCGAGCTGACCAAGCTCCTCCCCGAGGAACGCATCTTCGGGCCGTCCCTTCGACAACGTCTCCCGCAGCGAGCGCTCGATTGCCCGGTCGGCTTCGGTGACCGGTGTGCCGTCGGCCTTCAGCGTTGCCGAAACGCCAGACCCGAAGTGAGCGAGGGCTAGTTCCGCTGCCAGGTCCGAGGTGTCGAAGGCGAGTTGGAGGTCATCAGCGCTGTCCATCGCAACTGACGCTAACAGTCCAGTGCCGCCCTCAGGCGGCGGAAGGACGCATTGCGCGACCGCCGGCAAAGTCGGACGTTCGACCGGCGGCGCTTCCGAACGTTCCCGGGGGCTGGGTGACGTGGCCCGGCTATCGTTTGCTGGTTTCCGGGTCGCAGGCTGTCGATCGGTGGGATGTCAGCCGTTCGGTAGGGTGCCGATGTATCTTGGTGGGGGTTTCCGGTGACGAGCATGGGGGGTTCTCAGTGTTGCGACTGACTGACCAACATTTCGCCGGGCTGCTCGGCGTCCGGAGCGCGATCGCCGTCTTCGAGCGGACCGGTGAACGAGAAGCGCGTTCGGCGGGCGCGACCCATGCTCAGCATCATGTGCTGCTCGCGTTGCGCGGTCACCGAGACCGGGAGGATGCCCCAACAGTGAAGGATGTGGCCGCTGCGCTCGGGGTGGCCAGCCCAAGCGCGGTGGAGCTGATCGGCAGGATGGTCGGCGCCGGGCTGCTGGAGCGGCGCCCGGACGGGCGAGATGCCCGGTTGACGCGCCTGCATCTGACGGCCCTGGGCCAGCGGCTGGTCACCGAGCTGAGCGAGGGGCACCTTCCCCGGTTGCGGGAGCTGACCCGCCGGGGAGTCGAGTTGTTGCGCGACTGACCCCGAGGAAGAGGACAGGACCAGAGAGGCGGCTTACCCCTTGTCGCGCGGTCGGACGTTAAGGTAGGGTCCCTACTTGTTGGGTAGTTCTTCCTTCTGCCGCGACCGATCCAGGGTCGAGGCGTCAGCGAAAGGAACGCGCGTGATCATTCTGGGC
>JAABUT010004510.1_pt1 | contig 10986 bp, 14 predicted proteins | sample 5559281 | NCBI WGS metagenome assembly JAABUT01 (sample SAMN10711880, study PRJNA513359) | rock metagenome | isolation source: Antarctica rocks | place: Antarctica: Victoria Land, Ricker Hills nord | collected 2016-01-04 | reverse complement strand
TCATCAGACTTTGAAGATCTTCATGAAAAACAAACAGTTGAGTCGACGACAAGTCAACTATCTGAACATTCTATCGAAGTTCAACTTTCAGATCATCTTTAGATCAGGCAAAATAAACACTAAAGTCGATGCTCTAATCAGAATGTTTCTAGCAAACGTCTCTGAATCAGCTCAGCGTCTTGAAGATCGTTTTCAGACTATTCTGATCTTCGATAGAGTCGATGTTCTATCTGTTGAATCGAAAGCAAATCTCTATCAACGAGTATGTATGATCAATCAAACAGATGAGTTCTGCAGTGAATATAAACAAGCTATGAACGAGAACAAACTCAAATTTCATATCATTAAACTGAAGAACTGCGAAATCATTGACGACGTTCTATTTAGAAAAGATCTACTGTGAGTCTCTGAAAATATGCATACGAAATTACTACAAGAAGTGCATGATCAATCTTCAATCTCTCACTTCGACAATAAACGAATCATTGATCTAGTTCAGCGTTTCTACTATTGATCAGATCATCGAGCTACTATTCGACGATACATTTGAAACTATCATGCTTATCAGCGAAGCAAAGCTTCTAGAAATAGCATCAATGAACTTCATCATTCTCTTTCGATTTCACAGAAATGCTGAAAAGATATAGCTATGAACTTCATCACTGAACTATCTCTGTCAGAAGACTATAACGTCATTTGCATCATCATATGTCATCTCATCAAAGAACGTCACTATGTTTTCTGTCATTGAAAAGATGATGACATCTCAGTCGAAGAAACGATTTGAATCATGCTATGAAACGTTTATCGACTGCATGATCTACTCAGTTCTATTGTTTCAAACAGAGACTTTCAATTCATATCGACTATGTGAAAAAGTCTTTGCAAGCGACTGAGAATCACAGCTAGTCTATTCACAGTCTATCATTCTGAGATCAATGATCAATCGAAACGAGTCAATCAGAACGTCGAACGCGAACTTAGAATCTATTGAAATTACATGCAGAACGACTGAATCAAATGAATATCTATGATGAAATTCAGCGACAATTTCAATATCTTCTCGATCACTTCAATGATTCTCTTTTACTTCAATAAAGAATTTCACTCTTGAATGAGTTTCGATTCAGATACGACTGACTATGAAACAACTCATGAACGACTTGAAGCTAGAAAAGCAGATGATATTGTCATTCAAATGAAAGAGCTACTGAGCTTCGATCATCAACAATTGAAAAAGACGAAGCTGATCATTGAAGTTTAGATCAATAAACATAGATGAAACGTCACATATGAAGTAGATAACTGAGTTTGACTATCTTTCAGAAACGTCAAGATAACGAGACTCTGCAAAGATTTGAAAGACAAACAGCTAAATCTCTATCAAATCACTGCTAAAATAGATATCTTCTATCATCTTCATTTATCAGTCAGCATGAAGCATCTGCATTCGATATTCAGCTTGAAGCTACTACGATCATATTCAGAAGATCTTCTATCAAGACAACATTCAGAATCATTCAGATCAATCATTATTGAAGACGATAAACATTGAGAGATAGACAATATATTAAACTTCAGACGTTATCAAGGTCAAATACAATACAAAGTCAAATGAAAAGATCTAGATAGAAACGACGAATGATACTATGTTGATAAAGAAGAATTCAATGACTCAGAGAAAGTTTTGAATGAATTTCATAAGCTATATTCAAGCAAATCGCGCTAAATATCGAAATAATTATCAACAAAAGCGAGCAAAGAAACTACATTCATGCAAACATGAATTTTCAAAGAGAGAGATAATGTTACGAGCGTATCAAGATTGATTAGAACTAGTCAACGATCTAGTCGAAATCTGATCTAGATCTGACTCAGATTTGACTCAGATATGACTCAACATTCTTTTTCTTTTTCAACATTCTTTTCTTTCATCAACATCTTGTTCATCTACATCATTTTCTTTTCATGTTACAAACACATTTCTTTCGAGTCTAGCGCAGTCTCTGAACATTACATAAATAGAAGCTTTTGTATCAATCTTCTTCTGTATTCTTAATATTCAGTTATAGCTATTTCTAAAGATCAAGCACTATCAACTCTGATCTTCATTGATTGTATCATTTAGGCACGATTCTGACAATATCAATAAGTGTTGTAAAACATCAAGAGTAATGCAAATAAGTAATGCATTTACTGACAAGAAATTTACATAGAAATGCTTCTGTAATCTTCTGAAGAACAAGCAAAGTCAAAGCTTAAATTCTGTAGTTTTCATCACTCATTCTTGAACTAAGTTGATTTGTATCAATCTCATTCTGAAGAATTTCTTGTACTAATCTTTCAAATGAGATCTTAAATATTAACAAATTCGCAACTTTCTGATAACAATGAATTTCTCGAAGAGCAATGATTTCTGACTTTCATTTTCTTTTTGTCTGTCATAATAAATTAGCTGTTGATTGCTTGATGCATTATTTATTTGCATTATTTTCTCAATTTTATTTATCTTGTTTTCAAGCAAGATTTTACTTTTAAACATGATTTTATGATCTTATCTTAATTCTTTTTCAATTCAATTTAATGAATATTTATTATCATAAATTAACTTTCTCAAATCATCATGCAATGTATCTTCACTTGACTTTCATTTTAAATCAAGTCTGTCAGCAATGTGCAACAAGAAATGCATTATCTAAATGCATTATTTATCTGCTTGTAACACATCATGAATATGATGTAGATTATTCAATCACGATTTGAAAAGTTGTGATAATTAAGTAGAAAATTGCGATAATTAAGTAAAAGATAGCAATAATTGAGTAAAGTGAAAGCAAAGTGAAGTATGATATCAACAAAAGATGATGATTGAACAAACTGTGTTAATAGTATCACTTTTATGATGAATGTGTTGATTGCATCACTGAGATGATGATTGTGATAATTGCAGCTTTAAGATGATGAATGAATTTCAAAATTCAGCTTTAACTTTAATTTATTTACATTTCACATCTATTTTAACACTAACTTTATTTACACTTCATATTTATTCTAACTTTAACTTTATTTACATTTTACATTTATTTTAACTCTAATGTTGTTCAACATCACTATCAAATAAGAAGATTATTATGCATTATTTATATGCATTATCATTGAGACTAATCAAGATCACAGAATGTTCAATTTATTTATCAAGTTGCAATTCATTGCAAGTAAAAATTAAGTCATTGAATGAAATGAAAATCAAAAAACTCTTTATATCAAGCAGAATACAAATTGAGTTGCTTTTCATAAGAAACTGACAAAGCTGAGAATCATCAGCATATATCAAAAAGTCTCAAAAGAGAAGTAGATGAACATGAAAAGCAATATGCAAAATATGATCACAGATGATTGAGTGAGAAAGAGTCTGCATGATAATGCATTTGAGTAATGCATATGTGTTTCAAAAGCTGATTGTATAATAACTTAATGCTTTGAGATGAATTTAATGAAAAAGACAAGAAAGAAGAAGATTGTGAAGTGAGTGAAGCTTGAAGCGATAGTCATGAAAACAATGTTCAATACTACTTCTACTGTTAATGTATGTACTATGTTTGATGTGAAAGACAAGACTAATGTATGCATTAAACTATTGTACAACAAGATGAACTTGAGAAAAACATGTCAAGATACATGATATTTACTATTGAATTAATTCAGTAACACATTTTACATCATGAAGAATTGAATGAATTGAAGATGATGAACAATTCAGATGTCATACAAGAATTTAACAAATTCATGAGCGCATTTTTGAATGAAAAAAATGCGATTGATCAAAAGATAGTTAATTCACTAGATTCATCAAATGATGAATCTGATGATATCATTGAGATTGACAATGATGACAAGAAGATGAAATTTAGCAAGAAAGATGATGATGCAGATATAATTAAGAATAAGAATGAGTATAAGAAGAAGTATGAGAAGAAGAAGAAGAATGATGAAATAATAATGATTTCAGATTAGCAGTAGTAAATGAACAAGCATGAATTTTCTTTCATCAATTGCATTACTCTGTTGCATTATCAGACATTCAGATAAATATTAGTAGTACTTTGCTTCATGTCTTGATGAGTTGAATCAAAAATTTCAAGTCGATATTCAATCTCAATCTTCTGACTCAACTTAAATACTTGAATTGAATCTTTTAACTCAACTTAAATACTTGAGTCAAGAATTCTGACTTGAATTGAATTTTAGCGAGTTGAGTACTTGACTCAAACTCAAGTACTTGACTCAATGCAATCAATTTATATGAAATGTTTATTGACTGCATGATTTACTCAGTTCTATTATTTCAAATAGAGACTCTTAATTTGTATTCATCATGTGAAAGAGTCTTTGTAAGCAACTATGAATTATTGCTAGTTTATTCATGTCATGATTCTAGTCTTGTCAGACTCAATCTTTTAGTCTTATCAGATTTATTTTCACTTTGTCATCTTGATCAATTTCTATTAAGTCTAGCGTTAACTGAGAAATACATATATGTAGTTAGCTTCTTTTCTGTAACTATCTTTCTTTCTTAGCATTTATTTTCTAGTTAAATGACACTTTTATTCAACTTACTTTAGACAGATCTTTAATATTAAATAAATGCTTATCAACTACTTTGTTATTGATGAATAAATGATACAAAACAATCTATTCAGTAAGAAAAATTTGCAAGAAATTCTTTGAATTTTCACTCATCAAAAAACATCAATTCAAAACATCAATCTTTCATTTATTCTTATCTCAACAACTTTTATCTTCTTTCATCATGATACATGATGTCAAGTCAGTTGAGTTTTGAACAACTCATCTGCTTAAAAGCACTGTCAATAAAAGAGTTTCACTTTTATTCATTAATGCTTCAGTCAAAGTTGAGAAAACTGTCATTGCATGAAACATAAACATTGAAGAACAACTGCTTCATTAAGTCAGCAATCAACTTAATGAAGTCATTAATATGCTGAATGAGCTTCAAAGTCAGCAAGACTTAACTTTACAACTCAATGAACATTGACTTTTTGTACAAGAAAATCACAAAAAGAAAGCAAAACAACTAAAAGTTGCTTTTGACAAAAATGATGAGTTAGAGAAAAAGATCAATCAATTACAAGATGAGTGATTGAACTTCAAAGCAAAACAACGTTAAGTCAATTGATTTATGCTTCGTCAAGATACTCAGTCAGCTGAGCAACAAGTCAGTCAGAAAGTTGAATGAAACTCAACTATTAAAGCTCACTTTCAACGAAAGTCTTTTACTTTATCTGAAAACAAAATTGATCATTACAAGTTCATTAAGCTTTCAAATTCACTCATCTTCATCGAAACAGATAATTCTATCTGAAAGACATGAAACATCAAAATAGCTGACAAGCTCAATGTCAACATAAATCATTACTCTACTGAAAAGATTTGTATTGTTTATATGATTTTCAAACTAGAAGATGATGCTGATCAGCAAATTTATGCAAAGCATTGTGTTGATGCTTTCTCACTTTATCAATCACTATCAGAGTTACTGAAACATCTGAAAGAAATTTATGAAAATCAAAATCTGATTCAAAAGTATCATCATGAATACATTGCTTTAAAACAACTCAACAAGCTCTTCAGCTTCTTTTATTCAAAATTCACTAAAATATTCAGCTTTCTGAACTACAATGATATCACTCTGATGAACAATATTCAGAATAAAATCAACAATCATTTTCAAAATGTATTGTCAGTTTGTCTCATAAAGTTTAGCTCACTTAACAAGCTTAAGATTTTTCTTCAAGATGTGAATAATAAACAACAAGTCAATTATCAGCTACATGATGAACAATGAACAGTTAAATTAATAGCAGCTTCGAAAAAACGTTTTGTTTCTTCATTGACATCAACTTCAGTCTTAACTACTAGTTATGTTTAACTTGCTACTTTTTTCACTCTTGAATCTGAATGATTAAGAATGTCAATCATCTGCTTCAACTGCAAAGTATTGAGTCATCTTTCAAAGAACTGCTTTCAGCTGAAGATTAGTACTTTGACATCTCATGCATTCATCTTTTGTCTCAATGAGATCATCATGTCAAAAGAAAAGAAGAAATTATTTACAGAGAAATTGAAGAATGAGACAAAAAACTAGTGACTTTCATCAAAGATGTGATGAAAAATGTGTTAATTTCTTCAACAATGAGCAGCTTAAATGACTTTTTTGCTTTGAAATCTTTGACTATTAAATGTGTACTATCTAGCAATGAAATTAGTTACTCATTAAAGTTATTGATTGACACTGAAGCAGCTGACTATTCATTCATTGATGAATTAATCGCGCAGAATGTTTATGATCATTTGCAAATTGAATCGTTATCTTTAATTAAGCTCAAGTCAATAAGAAAATTCGATGATCATTATGCAAAAAAACTCATTACTCATGTGATTTATTTGAATTTGACTGTTCAAGATCATATGAAATGTTTCATCTTTATACTGATTACTCAATTGAGTCAACATCAGATGATTCTTGAAAAAACATGAATGAACAAGATTGAAATGACTATTGATATGAAAGATGATCATCTTCAATTTTCTAGTTTTGAAGCTCATATCAAAACTTCTATCAAAGCTCATTTGATCTCTTTTTCTGTCATCAAGAAAATCATGATAGAATAGAAAAGTTCAATCTTTACTCAAATACTAAAGAGATTTATCTCTTTTGTTGTCACTCAACTCAGCAAGAAGTCATCTTCATTCAATAAAATTGTGAAATCATTTAATTCAATCAACTTTACTTCATCTTTCAATTCAATGAACATAACAATGATAAAAACTGCAGCATATAAATCACTAGTCAAATGATTGAATGTCATTACTTTTGTGATCATCATCATGAAAATCAATCGACTTTTAAAAACAGCTAGAAATAAATTAAAAAACGTAAATCTACAAGAGCTTTTATATGAAGAAATCTTGAAAGAAGTCAAAGCTAAGCTTTCTTTGAAATATCATAACTATTTAAATGTGTTTGATCAAGTGATGATTGATCAACTATTTTCTCATCGCTTTTATGATCATAAAATAAAGTTGATTGACAAAAGAACATTTTCTTGAAGTCATTTCTATCATATGTCTGATTACAAGCTTCAAAAGATGAAGAATTATCTGATCAAGCATTTGAATAAAGACTTTATATCTTTCAGCTCAATCTCATACACTTCGCTCATACTATTTATTGAAAAGAAAGACAATAGTCTGTGTTTCTGCATCAATTATAGAAAGCTTAATGCTTTGATTAAACGAGATTGCTACTCTTTATTCTTAATAAACGAAACTTTCGCTCATATTCAAGATAGTAAGTATCTGACTCAATTGAATATAATAGTCATTTTCAACAAACTATGCATGCATTCAAAGAGCGAAGATTTGATTATCTTGATTATCTTTTTTAACTTCTACAAATATCACATGATGTCTTTTAAATTAATCAACGACTTGACTTTCTATCAACATTATATGAATGACGTGTTGTTTGATTATTTACATCAGTTTTGTTAAATTTATTTAAATGACATTATCATTTACAGCAAAATACTGAAGAAACATAAGAAACATGTACAACTAGTTTTACATAAACTATGAGAGATCAATCTACAGATGAATATAAACAAATGCAAGTTTCATGTTCAAGAGATCAGCTTTTTAGAACTATTGCTATTCATTGAAGAACTAAAGATGAATTTCAGAAAAGTATAAGCAGTAGTTAAATGATTTACTTCTACAAATCTCACTCAGATGCAGTTTTTCATCAACTTTTGCAATTTCTATCAACGTTTTATAAAGAACTTTTCAAAGATTGTTCATTCTTTGATTCAACTAACTCAAAAAGAAATGATATTTAAATGAAATTAAGCTTGTTAAATGATCTTTGATCATATGAAGAAATGAATGACTGAAGTTTTTATTCTTCGTCATTTTGATCAGAATAAAAAGACTATTCTTGAAATAAACTCATTCAACTACGTCAATGATGACATATTTTCTCAGTATGATGATGAAGAAACATTGCATTCAATGATTTACTACAGTAAGAATCTGAGTCTCGCTGAGTGCAATTATGAGATCTATGACAAGAAATTACTAGCAATTATTCATATTTTCAAGCATTGATGATTTGAGCTGAAATTAACTGAACTACTCATCAAGATGTTCATTGATCATCAAGTCTTAACATCATTAATGAAAGATAAAGAGCTAAGTAAACATTAAATGCGCTGAGTATAAAAGCTTGTTGACTTCAACTTCAAAATCATGTATTGCTCAGACAAATAAAACATCAAAGTCGATGCATTGACTCATTGAGTCAATTCAGTTTCTAGAAGTTCAGAAGATAAATGCATTCACTATCAATGAATCACTATTCTGACTTTGAATCAAATGAAAATTGTTGATTTAAAGAAGAACATCAATGAATCAATTTATAAACAGATTCTTGAAACTAATGAAATTGACAAGAATTGTACATTACTTCGCGAAGCAATAATAAAAGATGAGACATAATATGAAGATATCAAATTAAGAAATTGTTGAGTTCAGAACGAAATACTATATTGAGATGATCTTTTATGAGTTTTCTTTGATGAACATCTTCAAATGAAGTTAATTCAAGAAGTTCATAATCAATCTTTTATTGATCATTTTGAAATTCTCAGAATAATGAAAATCATAAGAAAATACTACTATTAATCTTCAATGTGAAAGATAATAAATCAATATATTTGAAATTGCTACATTTGTCAGCAATCAAAGACTTTTTGAGATAAATTCAATGAACTATTACATTCTTTACTCATACTTGAACAGTAACGAAAAAACATAATCATGAATTTCGTCATTGACTTATCTTTTTCAAAAGACAAAAACATCATACTAACAATGATATGTAAATTGACAAAGAAACAACATTATATTTCTTGCTTCATTAATGACAAGAGAATCACAGCAGAAAAAACAGCTGAGTTAATGCTTCAGTGAATATATCAAATACACAATTTACTTGATTTCATTATTTCAAATCAAAACTCTCAATTTATCTTCATTCTATGAAAGTCGCTTTGCAAAAGACTAAATATTAATCTTCAACTTTTTACAGTTTATCACTCTCAAATCAATGATCAAAGTGAATGAATCAATCAGAATGTTAAAAGATATTTTTGATTCTTCTGTTTATACATACAGAATGATTGAACTAAGTTACTATTCATGATTAAGTTTATCAACAATAATGCTTTGTTCTCAATTATTTTCTCAATTTCTTTCTTTTTAAACAAAGACTTTCATTCTTGTATGAGTTTTGAACTTGATGTCATTGAATATGAAAGTTCTTATTGTTAGAAATCAGCATAGAGCGAGTCATATGAGTGTAATGTAACGAGTATATAAATGCTAAGAAAGAAAAGTATTTAGAAGAGAAGAATCAACTATTTATATGACTCAGAAGAACATAAGCTAATTCTGAATAGAATTGACTTTGAAACAACTCAATAGTCTAGTGACGAGCGATTGACGATAGTCAGAAACATAGTCATCAACATAGTCATCAACATAGCTATCAACATAAATGCGTAGCTAGAATCGTAACAGTATTTTCTCTCTTCAACAATTCATGTTTGCATAAATGTATTTTCTTAGTCTTGTGTAGAATCGAAATGTCTATTGTAGCAGACTAACTATGTAGAAAGAAATTGACTTGCTCAGCAAAGAGATTGACTATTGACTGATGTCATTGAAGCAGACTCACTAGAAGAAAATCGACTAGCTCATCGAAGAGATTGATTGTGATCATGTCATTGAAGCAGACTCACTGCTGATTCAGATCTACTACATAGTAGAACTTGTTTCATTCATTGATTGACTCAATCAAGAGATCAATCGTTGTCTGTCTTTATAGCAGATTCACTTCAAGTGTCGTTCAAGCAGACTCATTATTGAACATGTCATTGAAGCAGACTCACTAGTTGATACAGAAACTTGAGATAGATCGATTCACTGATAAATAGAGCGATGTGCTTGTAGATCATTGCATTGATGATGAGTATCATTGAAGCAAACTCACTGTTGAGATTTCAATATAGAAACAAGCTCATGAATTTGCTTGTTATCAAAGATGATCGTGTCATTGAAGCAGACTCACTAGTCAACTTGCTCATTAAAGAGATCGACTTTGAACTTATCATTGTAGCAGACTCACTAGTTGCATGTGAATGTATGATCAGATTCACTGATGAGAGCGAGTAAATCATTGCATTGAGAATAGATGTCATTGAAACAGACTCACTAGTTGCATGTGAACTGATAGACGAATTGATTCACTGATAAATAGAGCGATGAGAAGATCATTGCATTGACGAAAGATATCATTGTAGCAGACTCACTGAGAATTTGCTCATTGAAATAGAGACTTCACGCAGTTTTAAACTGATCTCTTTGATTGCTCTTTGAAATAGAGACTTCACGCAGTCATAGACTGATCTCGTTTGATTATTCAACAAATTTGAAGAATTTCTTGCGAATCTGAATGAACAATTAATTCGCTGATCTTTGATCTAGTCGAATGATTTCGATCGTTTATTTAATCTTGCTGATCAGCGCACGAAAAAAGAAAGATGAGTGCTGCTGCATGAACGCAAGTCGCTAGATCAAAGTCGATAGAGAATTGAAGAACTACTAGCAGAAGCACTTGAAGAAATCAATGCAGATTATTTCACTTCGTCTGTAACGAAGAAGCATTTATATAATGTTAGAAGTCAGCATAAAGCGAGTCATATGAGTGTAATGTAACAAGTATATAAATGCTAAGAAAGAAAAGTATCTAGAAGAAAAGAATCGACTATCTATATGACTCAGAAGAACATAAGCTAACTCTGAATAGAATTGACTTCAAAACAACTCGATAGTCTAGTGACGAGC
>JAABUT010004509.1_pt1 | contig 10988 bp, 11 predicted proteins | sample 5559281 | NCBI WGS metagenome assembly JAABUT01 (sample SAMN10711880, study PRJNA513359) | rock metagenome | isolation source: Antarctica rocks | place: Antarctica: Victoria Land, Ricker Hills nord | collected 2016-01-04 | reverse complement strand
TCCAAACATGATCCCTGCTGGGTTGCAAGCAACAGCGCAGGTCTTGGCCCAAAGCACAGCAGCACTGCAGTCCCTCCTGCTTCAGAGCATCACTGCTGCATTCTGTACACTCACCCTAGCCTGGTATTCAACATACCAGACTTGGGTGATATGAACAATGATGCCAATGACAATGATCTGAACCTACCAGTTTGCAGACTGTATCAGACTGTGACGCAGTGCAGGCGGGATCACTTCTTGTGCATTGAGGAGGAGTGTCAGGACTGCTTTGTGGCCTTTGACAGTCTCCAGCAGCTGCAGGAGCACCACAGGGACTTCCACAGCCACAGGATGCCCCGATGGGACCCCTCTCGGGCCCGCCATGTACCCCTCTCTGAGATCTTCCCAGCTCTTGGCCCCAGTCATGACAGGTCAGTCCTTTCACCATTTGTGGCACAACAGTCATGTTGACATGTCTAGACAGGATCCATCCCGAGCCCATCATGCACTACCCTCTAAACTTTTCTGGCCCTTGGCCCCAGTCATGACAAGTCAACTGCTGTTGTTGTTAGCAATGATACAGTCATCATGACTGGATGCTCCCACATGACCTTTCCTAAGGCTGCTGTGTACCCCTCTCTGAGGTCTGCCCAGCCCGTGGGCCCAGTCATGACAGGCAGTCGGTGCTTTCAATGCTACAGTTATGACACATCCAATGCTGTTGCTTGTAGTGCTACGTTTGTCATGACAAGATGCCTCAGTGTGACTCTTGCTGAAGCTGCCATGTGCCCCCATCTCACATATTTCTTACTCTTGGCCTCAGTCATGACAGGTCGCTCCTTCTGTCCCTGTTCACTATCATGCGAGCATTACTCATGTCAGAATGTGTGGGCACACTTTGAATGGCTTAGTACGGACAGGATATGACTGGAAATGCGTCGTGAAGTCTGGCAAGCTTGTAAAGTGGCATGCAAAGTTCCTATTGTCTGTCTGACTCATACTTGTGACGTATGCAGACCTACAGGGCCAGGTGCAAGGCATGACACGCAGGGAGGTAGACGAGGGGCTGCCAGGGGGCGCCCTGAGGCTGCTGCAGATGGCCCCTCTCAAGCGCCTCGTGCTCACCAACATGGACCTGCCTCCGCAAATGACATCCACGCAACAGCTAGGCAGGGTGAAGGTAAGCTGTACTTGATAGCAAACAGGATTGTGCACAGCTGATTGTTGTTAGTCATTGAATTGCTGACTGAAAGCTTGATGCATGTAGTCTTATGCTGTCATGTTCTTAGAGCTGTAATATTCAAGAGCTGCGTCACAGTACTGGTCAAGATAATGCATAGCTTGATCATATTTGAGATGGTTGCATGATCACATCTCTGAAGGTCTCCCCAGGATCTGCATCTACCTTGTGCAGACAGCTGGCACAGCAGATGCAAGAGCATTCCAGCATGGCAATAGCAACAACTTCAAAGACAGTGCTGCAAGTGGCATGGTACATGGTGAGGCTGATGCATCATCTCATTGAATGCAAGCGTCCCCATACAAACTGCTTACGGGCCTCACTTGCAGCGCTTACATGGCCTTACCTCCAGAGCAGCAACATGTGCCATTATTCTGCTACGGTCATGGTCGTGGTTCTACGTCAATGGGCTGATTCGTAATGAGACCGACGCTGTTGTTGCAGGTGGCATGTTGATGATTGATGATGACTTTCCCCCCATGGGTGACCAATCGGGTCTTCTGCCCAGCCCTATCCAGACTTCTCAGCCAGCAAGACATGGCCCAGCATTCCCAGATCTTGCTGCAGCTGCAGCAACGTCTGGCAGTGAACCAGAGCTGCCGAGGCAGCCCCGCCAAAGGAGGTATGCTAGCATCTCAAGCTCCTTTGACAGCAACATTGTTCCTGAGGGATCTTGATGCATCCAGTCATGGTGCAATGCGGCATCAGCTTTGACACGCTGATGTTTTTGCTAACTGGACAGATGCTGCCTACATGCTGGCAATTGCTAGTGGTTTTGTAGAACAACAGCAGTAATTTGCCTGTAGGCCAGATTCTGATCACAACCTTGGTGGTGTATCATTCATGAGTGACTATCCACGTGGCAGTGTCAAGCCAGTCCTTTTTAGTCATTTCCAATACAGACGAATACACTGCCCATTTGTGGCAAGGAGAGTTTCCTCTCAAGACAATGGCATGCATCATCAGGATGGTTAAGGAAGGGCAGCAGTAGCAACTGCTTTGACCTTTTGGCGAAACCGTTTGCATGCCCAGAATTCCACGCTTTTGTCCCAGCTTTTGCCTGGTCTATGTTTGCAGGCAAGCAAGGCCGCTTGTGAAGGTGACAGTGAAGTGTCCATGCGGCCGCAAATCCAGTCATCAGGTGGTGCAGGAAGGGCAGCGGGCCGTAGCCCTACGCTGTGACGCTGCCTGTGTGCAAGCTGGTAGGCAGCAACAGCTGGCAGGAGCCTTTGGTGTTGAGGACCCTGCACACCACATCTCCTCCTTTGACAGGAACAGGTCAGCAAGCTTTTCTGCTGCTGCTGTGTCTGTGGGACTGTGACTATGGGTTGTCCAGCAATAAGCCTCATGTGCATGCATGGTGCTCAGACACACAGCTGTAGCAGCAGGAGCAGATAGATCTCCTGTCTCTTGTGTGGAGTGTGTTTGTCTGTAGCATTTCTGATCAGCCTTGAATTCACCTTGCTGTGCATCTGGTCCTGGATGTGCGAAGTCTCACTGTATGACCAGGGCTTGCCACTCTGAACGATGACAATGCTACCTTTGCTGAAGTCGGCAAAAGTCACAGCCAGCCTAAACTTTCTTGCATTGCAAGCTTCACACAAGCAATCTGCTGCAGGGCTCCAAGATACAGCTCCTCAAGGAAGCCAAGTACACAGCCGGCCCACATCTTGTTGCAATGCAACCTTTCATTGATGGTAATTGCTGCAGGACTCCCACATATAGCTCCTTGCTCCTGACCCACGCCTGGTCCAACAAGGAGTGGGTTCAGGGCATAGAGCGCCAGCTGGCAAGCTTCCTTTCGGCCAAGGGCAGCAAAAGGCACAGCCTGCCAGCAATGCCCCGCCACCAAAGGGAGGTTGTGCATGCCCTTGCTGAGCAGTATGGCATGGCCAGCTCTAGCTATAAGCCGGAGCCTCAGCGCTATGTGGAGCTCTTCAAGCTGCCTGCCTCTTCTGTACCCAACAAGTGAGATTTGTTGCGTGGGCGATCTGTTGCACCATTGTATGTTTGCCTGCTTTTGTCCCTATAATAATATCAACTGTCTCTGTGATCCTGGGCAAGTTCTGGAGTACGACTCGTGTTGAAGGCCCAAGCTGCTACAGTATGGGTCGCATGTGCAATGTAAGTGCTGACACAACAAGGTCTAAGTAGCTTGTTGAGTGTAGGCTTGGTGTGGCTCTCTTCCACAAATTTTTTTTTTGCACTGATTACCTCAAAAGTTGTAGAACCTGTGGTGGGGTGTGCAGGCTGCTGTCAGAAGCAGTGAGGAGGATGACGCATGAGGATATCATCTCCCTGGCAAGGGCAGAGCATGGTCATCCCATGAAGCTCATGGACCTGGCTCAGGTCTGGTCTCCTCTTCACACCCATCTGCGTCCCATGCATTCATGGGCCTTCTGTGCGTCTCTGCTTCCCCAGTGTCAGGACAGGTGTGCTTTGATGGGACGTCTGGCTGATACCTAGACTATTCTGCGCAGTACTGTCCTCCTTCGGCCAGCTGTCATCCTTGCTTTCAGCTGGTTGAATGTGGCTCTTGCATTTGTTCACTTTCCATCCTTTTGCTTTGCTTGCTTCTACCATTTTGGGGCTGCCTGTTTGTGCTCCTCTTCAACCTTCGTGCCACAGACCCTGGACCTTAAGGTTGTTGACACCAACAGCACTTGCCTGCTATGTCTTTCCGTCTGCTCAAGCATTTGATGCTGTATTGGTCAGTCAACATAGGTGTACAGACGGTGCAGTGATCATATTCTGTGTGGACTCTGAACAGGTGGTTCTGATGCCAAATCAGCATTTTGAATTGTTACGTTGGGGTTTCAATCTCATGCGGTGCGGACCTGAAACAGTGGTCTTGCAATTTGCAGGATGTGGATGTGGAGTGGTTTCTGAAGCAGTGGGATGGCCAGTACAACACCGAGTGGCAGTCACGCTCTGAGGTCATCGTGCGCTTCACCACCCCCCAGGCTCTCAAGGAAGCCCTCACCGCCCTTGGGGGAGGCATCAGGGGGGTCTTCCGGGTTGACAGGGGGTGAGCACTGCAGTCATGCCCTTCAGTCTGTTCAATGTTGAAACAGTGTGCAACATGAAAATTTTGATGATTGGTGCAGCCGTTGTTGCTGGATTGACAGGTGCTGCTGGCGCCAGACTGGTCATTCTTTCACATGCATTGTTTTGGGCTTTCAACCAAGGGTTGCTTCAGTCCAAAAAGTTAAGACACAAGGTGTATGTGTGTGTCTCTGTGCATGTGTCTGTCTGTTGAATGTTTATTGAAGCCTGCTTAGTTGCCCCCCCCCCCCCCTGCTGCAGCTTGCGCTTCCTGCGTGTGTCGTCATGCTCTGAAAAACACCCAGCATCAGCTGCAAACTGTCACAATCCAGATTGCGCTTGCCTGTGTCTTGTACCATCAGTGTGTGTCTGGCCTGTGTTGTGGCTCACAAGCTGTCCCTGTGGTCCCCAGGTGGGGGCCATCAGGGCTTGCTCCCCACGCCGCCACTGCCAGCTCCACCCCTGCCATTGCTGCATCCTCCTCACGCCACCCTTTCTCCTCTTCACAAGCACCAGAGTCTAGTGACTGGCAGACAGTGAAGACATCGAGTACAAGACCCAAGGGCAGACGGCTGGGACCCAGTCACGCAAATGCCCCTGCTCCAGCGTACGCCTCTGCCAGCCCTCTGGACTTTCAAGAGCCCTGGAAGGATGATGCAGGATCATCTGATGATCATTCAGCTGAATCTGTAAACCAGCGGCGACCGCCCAAGCAGCACCCTGTTGTGATGCCTGCTGTGACAGAGGAGCTACCGGAAGACTGGGAGGAAGCTGCTTCAGCAGCTGACGCTGCTGATGAGGGCGCTGAGGCAGCGACTGAAGCTGCTGCTGTGACTAAAGGTGTAAATCATGCTGCACCTCTGGCAGCTGCACAATCTGATGAGGCCATAGCTTCAGCTGCACCAACACATGCCTCTGGACAGCAACCTGTGTCTACATTAGAGGCCAATGTATCCAGTAAGCAGCATGGAGCAGCTGTCCCTGCAGCTGATGACGCAGGGGCAGCTGCTGAGGAGGTGGAGCCAGGTTTTGATGCAGCTGCTGATGAAGCAGGTCTTGATGCATCAGCTAAAGGAGCTGTAGGGCACGATGACCAAGCTGCTCAGGGAACAGAAGGCAATGTAGCATTTGGTGAAAGAGACACAGGTCCACGTGTTGCTGCTGCTGGTGACAAAGATGAAGCTGCTGCTGGGGTAGAGCCACATGTGCCAAGCTCGGCAGAAGCAGCTGTTTCTGTGCAAGTGGAAGAAGCACAGCCTGGAAGCATATCAGCTAGTCAGCAAGGTCACAAGGAAGTCCTAGCTGAAGGCCATGAGTCAGATGACTACTTGCCTGAACAGCAGTTGCAATCTGATTCTGGCAATGGCGTAGCAAGCACAGTTCGAGGGGAAATGGGTCAAGGTGAACAGCGAGCTGTTGCCTTGGATGGTGAGCCTGTTGTCTTAGCCAGTCAGTCTGATGCAGGCAGCTCCCTGCATGAACTATGTGAAGAGATTGCCTGGATGCAAGATAGCATAGCCAACACTGTACAAGCAGGGTCTGATCATTGAACACTGCATATTTCATTAGCTGGAATTAATGCTTGGTACTCTGAATCTAGATCGTGTTGCAGAGCCAAGTCTGGGCTGTAAGGCTTAATATCAAGAACAGTCCTGCTGTGCCAATGAACTCATGCATCCTGCTACTTGCTGGGGCTTTAGACTAGCTTAGGTGGTCCTTGAAAAGACTGTACACTACTTTGTTGTTTGCTTGCTCATTCCCTTCTCTTGCTGGAATTGCTCTGTGCCCTGCAAATCTGGCGCATGCATGCGCAGTGCAGGACACCTTATAACATGCAAAGATAGGTTTTTATTATTGCAAGAGGTTTATTATGTCATGGCATCGCTGCATATGTATGGAACTGCTCCAGATTGCATGATGTGGCAGAGGCTGGGACGAGTAAGTGTTTGCAGGCAAGTTTCAGCTTGTAACATCAAGTGCACACTCAAGACCATGAGCATCACTGATTTTACCAACTGCATGTGCCTTCTGGAAGATGTGATCTCTCTGATGAGCTGACGGGACATGATGCGGCGGATGGTTGCTCAAGAGTATCACCGATATCACCAAGAGTTGCTGCAGATGCCTGCTGAAAGATGAGAATACGGTATCATGTGGCAGCCACTGGTTTTGCCACCATTTTTGGCATGCATGTACACGTACCCAATGGACATGACTTGTTAACACTGAACTTTAAGGTGCTCTAAGGCTCAGGTCTATCATAATATTTACAGGCGATTCACATCACGTGGTCAGTGTTGGCCAGGGCTGTTCAGACACAGCTGGGCGGCAACCTCTACAAGACGATGTTGTGTTGCAAACATGCATCATTCATCTGCCTGAGCTGTAGGTGCGCTGATGTTGGTCAGAAGATGGTCCTGGTCACAGTCCTAGTATGTGCATTTGCTGTGCTGCCTGCTCAATCTTGAGATCCGCAAGCTGTTCCTTGAGAGCAGTGCGCAACTGCTTGCGCTGCTGAACGGATAGAGCCTTGTGGTCAGCAGTGACATGCAACACATCACATACAGGGACGCCAGGATGTGTTGCAACTAGGTCCTGTGAGTCACTGCCTGACTCTGATGCAGTAGCAGCATCATCCTGCAAGAAAAGCAGCGCAACAGCCACGTTGAATGACTCAGACTTAAACTGTAGTTCCAATGCATCAGCAGTGCAATATGTATCGGAACCTGTTCAGTACGCACCTCAGAGTCTGACGTATGTTCCTGGTCTGACAAAGACTCAGTGTCAGAGCTGCTGTCCTCGTCACTGCTATCATCAACTTCATCACTTTCATCTGTGACCAGGCACAACATAGGCGTTATGCGATTGCACAAGCTTCATTGATCACTGCATTGAACAATTTCCAAAGTGCCTTTGCTGACTGTGTCACCCAAAGATAATTTCTCTGCAAGCGTCTTCCGCAACTCTTGAACAATGATGTCATTAGGCTTGGACTTCAGTACTGTAAGCAGGGAACCTGTTGATGATATATGGCGTGTTGCTGGAAGCAGGTGTCATGGTGTACACAGAACATACTCTGATCTGCTATTGACAGAGCATCCTCATACTGTTGAGCCTTGATGCTTGAGACCATAGCCTGCTGCATCTGCAATACGCCGGACACGCGTGATGCTTCCCATTGCAGAGATACGACACAAGAAACGGCTGTTTACCTCCTGAGTCACTGCTGAGGGCTAGTAAGGAACCCCAACTCCAAACCTTAGCTACTCTCAAAGCGAGGGATCCTTGATGCACAATAAGGTCACGCGCAATGCACGAAAGTAAAAGGGAGACTGGTAGACAACGGTCGCAAGTCGAGGAAACGGGTGGGGTTTCGGGTGGGACTTTGAAACGCCTACATATGCATATACCGTGCGCTTACACCGTACGCCGTCTAAGGCGATCTGACTGAGCAGCGTTATGCTTGCGCTTCTGCGCTTGAGCGCATCTTGCCAACAAACTTCACAACAAATTTCACGGAAGACTTTCGCCCGCGCGCTGAGCCATTGTGATAGCGTTTGACTCTGCGTCAACCAGGATCAATATGACAGGCATCACGCAAGCAACAGCCTTCAGCCGTGCGTGCCCCACACAATTGCCCAGGCGACCGCTTGCTGCTCTACAATGCACCTGTCAATTTAGTAGGCCGCCCGGGCGATCGCATGAGCCGCAGGTCTCTCGCAGAGCTGCACTTGCCTGCTTATCTGCGTTCTGTGTGCTTCAGACAGCAGGTGAGTCAGCAAATGATGAGCGCTGGGTCACATTGTAGCTTAGGTTTGCGCGTACTTGCTAATCACGCAACGCTCATGTCGCCTCAGATGCAACGCATGCCTTCGGAATAGACACTTTGCAGTCTATCTTTCCTGACAGAGACCCAAAAGCAGCAGCTGGTGCTGTGGGATCAGTCAGCAGAAAAAAGCTTCAAGATGCAGAGGATGCATTCCAGAGCTCCGATTTGCTCAAGAAACTCAAAGAACAAACAAGTACAAACAGCAAAAGGTGAATGCTCTGCTTGCTTGCTTGCGCCTAGTATGCATGCAGATGGGCATATGCTTTAAGCCAGCCCAAAGCATAGTCAACAACGTAGGTGTCATGTCTATTAGCAGCACATGTACTGCCTGTGCATCAGCCCCAGAAAATAACAAAATCTACCGAATGACATCCTTTATAGCAGCGCAAAAAGCAGGATTTTGCTGACAGGAACAAGATAGATCTGCAGAACAAGTACTGTTATAGGCAAGCTGAGATGGGTATTGGAGACTGTGGTGGCTTACAGGTGACTTGGATACCTTAGAATGTTTGAAATCGACTCGATGACATGAGCGATGTTGATGCACATGCTGCCTCCTTGTGTTGTGTCCAGATTGCTCTTTTGCTTTTTGCAAAAGATTTGTGTGATGTTTGCTGCATGGGTTCCAACTGTGGCTGATGTATGTCAGAGATGTCCTTCACAGCTTGGCTTGTTGGCTTAACTTGTGTTCATACCAGATATATACTAACAGCACACCTGGCATGCTTTCAGATCAAAATCTCCACGGTTGTCAGCGTAGGCTCAGTGTGCATGCAAGTTCACAACAGAGCTTTTGCTGATGTGACTGTTGACTACAGTTCATTGCATGCAGCTCATCCCTGGGATGACCAAGAGTGGCAAGCAGAAGACCCCCAACTGGTTAAACAAAGTGCTAGGTGTGAAGGAGGAAGACATACCCAAAGATGTGTCTCGACCTTTGGGCTTCCCCGACATCAATGGCAACCCCACACATTGATACGCCGTCCGACTATAATGCGCTTTGCAATCTTGGCCTTGGCAGGGCCCTGTGTTTCTGAAGTGGAGAGATAGTCTTTGACAAAGCACCTCAAAAGCAAACATTGCGCTGACTGCTTTACAATGGCTGAGGCAAACGGCATGTTCATATTGACATACTTCATGTTGTCTTGTCCTGATTTTGTTTTCCTTCCCTGTCAAACTGTATACAACTGTATATAACTGTAAGACACTGTGTCAATTGAGACTTTGATCGCTGGAGTGGTCAGTGCATGTATGGGTCACGTAGGAGTCCATCACCATGTGGTGTCACCCCATGGGTCACATTTAATGGGCAGACTCATGTCTAGAAATCTCTGAGTAAAAACTGTTATCCATGTTCACGGATTAGAGGTGAATCCTCTCGGGGATTAGCCGGATTGAACGACTGACCTCCAGATCTTCAGTCTGGCGCTCTCCCAACTGAGCTAAATCCCCTGGCAAATGAGACCAGGGTTGATGGAGTCTTGCCAAATTTAGGTATATATATAAATCAAACATCTATTAAACTAGCATGGCGATCATGTCGAAGCGCTGACGTGCAGACTTAGATGCGTTGACACGGTCCGCAATGTCGAGTATGAGACAGCTCGTTGTACTGCTGACAGCGCTTGTTGCGATTAACACCACAACTTCCTCATAAGAGCTAGCATTGTGTTTAGTCATTTCAGCAGCATTCTCGAAAATTTCCCCTAGTACAGTCTGTCTTGGAGCTGTACGCAGGTGTTGCGGAGATATGATGCTTTGTGAAAAGTATGTCTGACCTTCTGAGAAGGCAATCCTTGCTTGAAACATCCTGCATGGCGTTGCAGCAGCTGCATCAGCAAGTCTGGTGTCTTTGCCAGATGCTCGCACACGGACACCTTCATTCACAAAACGCTGCTGCGGGGTGCTGGTGCTCACTATGCCTATATTACTCAAGCTGACAGTGTACAAGCCCTTCCTCCTCACCAACAGCCCATAGCATAGCGTCCACCACTGGCAAATTCCGCAACATCCACCCTCTTTTGCAGCGCTAACATCAAATGGGGCGTCATTGTCCTTCAGTGACGTCCTGTATCCTGTGACTACAACTCCACCGACCCTGCTCCTACCCCTGCAAACCCTGCTGTGGGGCGGGAGCCACCCCCTGGGACTCAGTACCCTCCTGCCGGCTACAGGGACAATGGCCTGGCAATACTGGCAGCCTTGAAGGTGATAAGGACAATTCTGCCAACCTTCCAGGGTAAGTTCACCTGGATGTTGCAACTGGTGGGGCACTGTGCTTGTGCATTCATCATTCCAAGGTCTCTTTGTGTACTGTGATGCTGACCTTGGTCCATGGTCAAGGCTGTTTTCTTAGGAAGCTTTCCATGACTTTCTGGGCACAGTATGCAACCAGTATTTCTGGCCATGGTATGAGCGTGGGACTCAGCTGTTGCCGCTGCACCAATACTGGAGAAAGCACATCATAGCAGAACATTGGCATCTGGGCATTGCAATTGTTTAGATATACATCAGCTGTTGATATCGTGACAGCTTCCTGCTTGTCCCTGGCATAAACAAATGCCTGACCGGTGTGTTGAGGGTCTGTAGCTGAACCAGAGAGCTTGCACAGTCAAAGTGCATCCTGCCACAGCCATAGAAGTTTGCCTTGGACAGATGTGAGGCCATTTCCCAGGTGCTAATTCCTAGCTGGTGATGCAAGTGAGAGTCCTGATAGCATTGATCAGGTTGTTTCAGCAACGCTGGGGCCTCAGCAGCTGTGCCTTGAGAATCTGCTGTTGTTGGACAGCAATGCATTGACCAATTGATCTCTGGTCTGACAGTCTCCGATTGAGCTAAACCCCTCACAAATGTTCCCAGGTATGTTAGGTATCAATGCTCTCAATATGCTTATAC
>JAABUT010004508.1_pt1 | contig 10988 bp, 6 predicted proteins | sample 5559281 | NCBI WGS metagenome assembly JAABUT01 (sample SAMN10711880, study PRJNA513359) | rock metagenome | isolation source: Antarctica rocks | place: Antarctica: Victoria Land, Ricker Hills nord | collected 2016-01-04 | reverse complement strand
TGGTCGACCTCGGACTGCGCCATTCGACCGGCAGGACCGCGGTCTGCTACGATAACGCGATGGCCGAGTCCTTCTTCGCGGCCCTGAAGAATGAGCGTGTCCACCGCACCGTCTACCCGACCCGTGCGCACGCAATCCGGGACATCACCACCTACATCGACAGCTGGTACAACAGCGAGAGACTGCACTCGGGCCTGGGCTACCAGACACCCAGCGAAACCCACGCCGGCTACCAAAAAGCGGCATGAGAGCGCAAAAGACCATGTCCGAGAATCGCGGGGCAGATCAGTGCTCGCCGGCGCCCGGTCCTACACGGCGATCGCGGAGTGGTCACTAGACCTGGCCCCGGGGGTGCGGGCCCGGCTCGGCCTGGGCCGGCGGCCACCGTCGGAGTCCACGATCCGCCGTGTGCTGCAACGCCTGGACGCCGACCAGCTGGACCGCGCGGTCAGCGAGTGGCTCGCCCGCCGGTCCGGTCTCAGCCCGGGACGTCGGGTCATCGCCGTGGACGGGAAGACCGTGCGCGGCGCCCGCACATATGACGGGCGCGCGGTGCACCTGCTCGCTGCGTTCGACACCGCGACCGGGACAGTGCTCGCCTAGACCTGCGTGGACGGAAAGACCAACGAGATAACGGCTTTCGCTCCGCTGCTGGACCGCCTGGACGTCACCGACGCCCTCGTCACCGCGGACGCCCTGCACACCCAACGCGGCCACGCCACCTACCTCACCGGACGCGGAGCCCACTACCTGCTCACCGTCAAGGCCAACCAGCCGGGGCTGCTCGCCGAACTCGCCGCGCTGCCCTGGACGCAGGTCCCGGTCGCGGACCGCACCACCAACACCAGCCACGGCCGAGTCGAGCAACGCACCGTCCAACTCGCCACCGTCACCACCGGAATCGGCTTCCCGCACGCCGTGACCGCACTGCGGATCGCCCGCCGCAGTCGACGACGAACCAACGCCCGCTGGCACACCGAGACCGTCTACGCGATCACCGACCTCACCACCACCCAAGCCGACCCAGCCGAGCTCGCCGACGCCCTCCGAGCCCACTGGAGCATCGAAAACCGCCTGCACTGGGTCCGCGACGTCACCTTCGGCGAAGACCTCTCCCAGGTCCGCACGCACCACGGGCCCACCGTCATGGCGACTCTGCGCAACCTCGCCATCAGCCTGCACCAACAGGCCGAAGCCACCAACATCGCCGCCGCCTGCCGACACCTGAGCCGCCGCCCAGACCGGGTTCTCCAGCTCATCACATAACGGTCAGATCAACTTTGCCGGGGCCCTGAGCGCCCCCCCGGGGGCGGTGCTTTCGCGTGACCCGGATGGGTTCTCGGTCACGGTCGAGTGCCTCCCGATCGTCACCGTCGTCCGGCTGGTGGCGACCGGCGACCTGGAGGGGGAGGACCCGGCGTGCCGGGCAGCGCCGCGAGGACGACGGCCGCGGCTCCGACGAGTGGTGTCCCTGAGGTGTCGGCTCTGCGTTGCAGCTCCTCACGGCCCTCACCCGGGACCCAGCCCTGCTCGAGCAGGGCCCCGAGAGCACGGTCGACCATGGTCCGGTCAGCGAGCTGCCGCGTCCCGACCACGTTCGGGGAGCTCGGTGGGGGTATCCGAGCCGGGGCCTGGAGCCTGACCCGACACCGGTGCGTCCCTAGGGAAGCGATATCAGCGGCCAGCCGTGCGAGCGCGAGCGCGTCGGTGGCGAACACGACCAGGACCGCCGACCCCGGCCCGAGCGGGTCCGAGCCCGCCCCGAGCGGGTCCGGGCCCGCGCGGAGTGACCAGATCGCCACCGATGGAGCATGCGTACACCCGAGATCCATCGTGGCCGTGACCGTCGTGGACCGCCCCCCGTGGTCGAGGGTGAGGCTGACGGCCACGCACGACGGGCACGACGCGCGAGCGAGTTCAAGGACGGTGTCCAGCGACGCGGCGACGTCATCGCCGCGTTGTCGCGGGTGATGATCCCCTGGGACTGGATCGGCATCGTGACGATCCGCATCGACACCCGGTGCAACACGTCCACCAGCGGGATGATCACCCGCAGGCCCGGTTGTCGGACGCCGACGACGCGGCCGAAGCGGAACAGGACGCCCTGCTCGTACTGCTTGACGATCCGCACCGACAGGGCCAGGGCCAGCAGGACGACGACGGCGACGGCGACCAGGACGGTGAGAGCAGTGCTCATGAGTGCCTCGAGAGGGAGGTCACCGTGGTCGCCGGCCTCGAGCGTTCTCGCTCCCGGGAGGCGGCGGGTGGGCGGCGCTCCCGTTCCGGACTGGCTGACTTTCAGCCCGGTCACACTGCGCCGGACCACGCAGCCCTGTCAAGACCGCACCCGCGGGCGGTAGCTTCGAGCCCGAGCCTGCCGGCACACCCCTGCGCGCCACCCGGCGCCCGCGGGCAGGTCGGGGGTGGTCATGCACGACGACGACGAGCTGGCGGCCAGCCTGACCGGGCTGTCCGGTCTGCTCAGCGGCCACCGCACCCTCGAACAGGGCCTGATCCGGGTCGCTGAGTTCGCCGTCCGCGCGATCCCCGGCGCCGACGGCGCCGGGCTCGCCCTGCTCGAGGCGGACCGCCCCCAGACGGTCGTGGCGACCGACGGGTTCGTCACCGCGGTCGACGACATCCAGTACGCACTCGGTGAGGGCCCGTGCGTCAGCGCGGTCACCCACGGCCGGACCTTCCTCTCGGGCAACCTCGGCGGTGAGGGGCAGTGGCCGCGCTTCGGCCCGCGCGTGGGTCGCCTGGGGGTGCACAGCGCCCTGTCCCTGCCCCTGCTCCTACCGGGTCAGGTCCTCGGCGCGCTCAACGTCTACGCCCACGACCGGGACGTCTTCGACACCCACGCCGTCACCATGGGGGAGGCGTTCTCCCCGCAGGCAGCGGTCAGCGCGCACAACGCGCAGCTGCTCGACCAGGCCGAGCGCCTCGTCGCGCAACTGCAGCAGGCCCTGACCAGCCGGGCCGAGATCGACCAGGCCCTCGGCGTCGTGATGAGCCGGACCGGCGCCACCGCACAAGAGGCCTTCGACACACTCCGCACCCAGAGCCAGACCCGCTCGGTCAAACTCAACGACATCGCCCACGAGGTCCTCGGCCAGGCCATCCGCCGCGCCCGCGCCCAACACACCCAACCGCCCCCCGACGCCTCAGCTCCCTCCTGAGCCGGCGGGCGCTGTCCGGTGCCCGCACCCCAGTCGAGCCCGGTCAGCGTCGGTGAACCGCTCAGGTGCCGGCGACCCCACGCCCGAGACGTGGCGACAAGATTCTTTTTGACGTAACACCCGCACCGGGTAGGTTCAGCACCGCTGAGCATCAGCCGGACCGGGTCGGGACCGTCGCGAAAGCCGCGGACCCGCGAGCACCGCTCACGCCGGGCATCACGGTGACTCCCCCGTGGGACGCCTCACATGGTCATCACCCAGCTTTTCACCTGCCCGTTCGGGGCGACATCGTGCTGACCCTCCCGGTCGAACAGCGGCGGCGCAGGACCCTGGCCCACCAGTGCCAAGCATGCCGGCACCTCTGGGCCTTGCGGATGGTCTCCGTCGCCGACGGTGTGCTGATCGTGTGCCGGTACTGCGACGCTCCCCGCGGAGCACACCCCGCCGGAGCAACGCGCCCCAACGATCCGTCGCGCGGTCCCGTCAGGACAGGTCTGTGACGACCACGGCGCGCCGGTGGGCCAGACGGTCGGTCCTAACCGGGAAGCAGCCGGCGCCGGCGTGGGCGCTCACGAGCGCCGGGCCGGCCGGCCGACCGGAGTCAGGATCGTGTCCCCGCCGCCGCCGTCCGCGGCACCAGCAGGACCGCGCCACGGCACTCAGAGGCATCGCCGGTCACGGCGGCGACCCTTCCGGACAGCAGATCGCCCGCCGGGGCGACCCACCTCATGCAGATCGATCAGCCGGCTCCACGAGAGAACGCGAGAACCCAGACGATGACGAGTCTTAAAACCCTGGATCCAGAACTGCTGCATCGGATGGATGCGTACTGGCGGGCGGCGAACTACCTGTCCGTCGGGCAGATCTACCTCTACGACAACCCCCTGCTCACGCGCCCACTGGCGTTGTCGGACGTGAAGCCACTGGTCATGGGGCACTGGGGGACCACCCCGGGGCAGAACTTCATCTACGTGCACCTGAACCGGGTGATCACCACCTATGACCTGGACATGTTCTACATCGCCGGGCCGGGTCATGGTGGTCCGGCGCTCGTCGCCAACACCTACCTCGAGGGCAGCTACAGCGAGATCTACCCGGACATCAGCCAGGACGAGCCCGGGATGAGGAAGCTGTTCACCCAGTTCTCCTTCCCCGGCGGGATCTCCAGCCACGTCGCCCCGACCACCCCCGGCTCGATCCACGAGGGCGGCGAGCTCGGCTACTCCCTGAGCCACGCGTTCGGGGCGGCTTTCGACAACCCCGACCTGGTCGTCGCCTGCGTGATCGGCGACGGGGAGGCCGAGACCGGCCCGCTGGCGACGGCCTGGCACTCCACGAAGTTCCTGAACCCGGTCAGCGACGGCGCCGTGCTCCCGATCCTGCACCTGAACGGCTACAAGATCAGCAACCCGACCGTGCTGGCCCGCATCGAGCCCGAGGAGCTGGACCAGTACCTGCGCGGCTGCGGCTGGGACCCCCGCTACGTCGAGGGCGACGACCCCGAGACGATGCACCAGCTGATGGCCTCCGTCCTCGACGGCGCGGTCGAGGCCATCCGCCGGATCCAGGTCGAGGCCCGTGACACCGGGAACACCGCGAGGCCGCGGTGGCCGATGGTCGTGCTCCGTTCCCCGAAGGGGTGGACCGGACCCGAGGTGGTCGACGGCCTGCAGGTCGAGGGCACCTTCCGGGCACACCAGGTGCCCCTGCTGGTCGACGAGGACCACCCCGGGCACGTCGAGCAGCTCGACAACTGGATGCGCAGCTACAAGCCCGACGAGCTGTTCGACGAGACCGGGCGGCTGCTGGCCGACCTGGCCTCTCTGGCCCCGCGGGGCCAGCGGCGGATGGGCACCAACCCGCACACCAACGGCGGCCTGCTGCTGCGCGACCTGCACATGCCCGACTTCCGGGCCCACGCCGTCGCCGTGCCCGCCCCGGGTGCGGTGTCGGCGCGGGACACGTCGGTGCTCGGTGAGTTCCTGCGCGACGTGGTCACGTTGAACGAGGAGCAGCGCAACTTCCGGGTCTTCGGCCCCGACGAGACGCTGTCGAACCTACTCGGGGCGGTGTTCGAGGTCACCGACCGGCAGTGGGAGGCCCGCACCGTCGACGGCGATGAGTCCCTGGCCCCGACCGGGCGGGTGCTGGACTCGATGCTGTCCGAGCACCAGTCCGAGGGCTGGCTGGAGGGCTACCTGCTCACCGGCCGGCACGGGCTGTTCAACTGCTACGAGGCGTTCATCCACATCGTCGACTCGATGTTCAACCAGCACGCGAAGTGGCTCAAGGTCACCAAGGCGCTGCCGTGGCGCCGCGACATCTTCTCATTGAACTACCTGCTGGCCTCGCATGTGTGGCAGCAGGACCACAACGGGTTCACCCACCAGGACCCCGGTTTCCTGGACCACGTCGTGAACAAGAAGGCCGACATCGTCCGGGTGTACCTCCCGCCGGACGCCAACTGTCTGCTCTCGGTGGCCGACCACTGCCTGCGCAGCCGGCACTACGTCAACGTGGTCGTCGCCGGCAAGCACGCGATGCCGCAGTGGCTGTCCATGGCCGAGGCGGAGGTGCACTGCACCGAGGGGATCGGGATCTGGGAGTGGGCCGGCAACGACCGCGGGACCGAGCCCGATGTGGTGCTGGCCTGCTGCGGGGACACGCCCACCCTGGAGGTGCTGGGCGCGGTGTCGATCCTGCGCGAGAACCTGCCCGAGCTGAAGGTCAGGGTCGTCAACGTGGTGGACCTGATGAAGCTGCAGTCGGCCAGCGAGCACCCGCACGGACTGTCCGACGGCGACTTCGACGCCCTGTTCACCAGGGACAAGCACATCATCTTCGCCTTCCACGGCTACCCGACGCTAATCCACCGGCTCACCTACCGGCGCACCAACCGCAACCTGCACGTGCGCGGCTACAACGAAGAGGGCACCATCACCACCCCGTTCGACATGCGCGTCCAGAACCGGCTCGACCGCTACCACCTCGTCCAGGACGTCATCGAACGGCTCCCTCAGCTGGGAGCGAGCGCCGACTACCTCAAGCAGACGATGGCCGACAAACTCGTCGAGCACGACCTCTACATCAACACCCACGGCCAGGACCTCCCCGAGATCCGCGACTGGACCTGGACCACACCGCAGTGACAACACCGACGCTGGTGCCCCGGGCCACCGAGCTGTCGCTGACGGACACCGCGCAGGCGTTGGTGGCCGGCGACAAGGGTCTGCTCGCGATCGACGAGTCCACGGGCACCTGCAACAAGCGGTTCGCGCCGCTCGGGATCGCCCAGGACGAACAGACCCGCCGTGCCTACCGCGAACTGATCCTCACCACACCAGGTCTCGGGGATTGCATCAGCGGGGCCATCCTCTGCGACGAGACGATCCGACAGCACACCCGCGGCGGTGTCGCGTTCCTGACCGTCCTGGCCCGGGCCGGGATCCTCGCGGGGATCAAGGTGGACCTGGGCGCGAAGCCGATGGCCGGACACCCCGGCGAGCAGGTCACCGAGGGGTTGGACGGACTGCGGGAGCGGCTGACCGAGTACGCCGGGATGGGTGTCCGGTTCGCGAAGTGGCGGGCTGTGTTCACCATCGGTGACTCGACCCCGAGCCGGGCGTGCATCGAGGCGAACGCCCACGCACTCGCCCGCTACACCGCGCTGTGCCAGGACACCGGTCTGCTGCCCGTCGTCGAGCCAGAGGTGCTGATGACCGGCGACCACACCCTGGGTCGCTGTGCACAGGTCACAGAAGAGGTGCTGCACGAGGTCTTCGCCCAGCTGCACACCCAGGGGATTGAGCTCGAGGGCATGCTGCTCAAGCCCAACATGGTCCTGCCGGGGCTGACCTGCCCCACCCAGGTATCAGCGGACGAGGTCGCCGACGCGACCACCACCTGCCTGCGGCGGGCGGCACCGGCCGCGGTCGCCGGCATCGCGTTCCTGTCCGGTGGCCAGTCGGGCGACCTCGCCTCCAGCCGGCTCGCCGCGATGAACAGCCCGGCCAACGCCCACCTGCCCTGGCCGCTCGCGTTCTCCTTCGGCCGAGCGATCCAGCAACCCGCACTGACGATCTGGGACGGCCGGGACACGAACGTCGAACCGGCGCAGGAGGCCCTGCTCCAGCGAGTCCGGTCCAACCGGGACGCCCGACGAGGCGACGACGGACAGCTCCGCCGCAGCCGATCGCCTGTGGGAGCCGGAGGCGCAGGCAAGCCGGCATCAACCCGGCCAGGCGACGTCCACGTGCTTCGAGCAGAAGAAGGAGTCTGATGACCACAGACACCAAGCAACCCGAGGCTGGTCCTGCGACCGGCACGCAGCCGGCCCCGGAACATGATCTGAAGACACTTCCGATGGCCGAGGTCCAGAAGCAGCTCGGCAGCTCGCCCGACGGTCTGACGCAGGACGAGGCAGCCAAGCGGCTGACCAAGTACGGCCCGAACGAGATCGCCGAGCACAAGACCAACCCGCTGCTGAAGTTCCTCTCCTACTTCTGGGGCCCCATCCCCTGGATGATCGAGATCGCGGTGATCCTGTCCGGGGCAGTGCAGCACTGGCCGGACTTCTTCATCATCCTGGTACTGCTCCTCGCGAACGGTGTGGTGGGCTTCACCGAGGAACGCCAGGCCGGCAGCGCCATCGACGCCCTCAAGGCGAAGCTCGCAACCACCGCCCGGGTCCGGCGCGACGGCGAGTGGACCACGCCCGCCGCCCGTGAGCTGGTCCCCGGCGACGTGATCCGACTGCGGCTGGGTGACGTCGTCCCCGCCGACGCCCGCCTTCTCGACGGCGACGAGATCGAGGTCGACCAGTCCGCGCTCACCGGGGAATCGCTCCCGGCCACCTGTCATGCAGGAGATGCGGTCTTCTCCGGATCGATCATCCGACGCGGAGAGATCGGCGCCTTGGTCTACGCCACCGGCACCCACACCTACTTCGGTAAGACCGCCGAGCTCGTCGAGGACGCCCACACGGTCAGCCACTTCCAGAAGGCCGTCCTCAAGATCGGCAACTACCTCATCATCCTGGCGGTCGCGCTGGTGTCGGTGATCGTGCTGGTGGCGATCCTGCGCGGCGACCCAATCGCGACGACCCTGCAGTTCGCCCTGGTGCTCACCGTCGCGGCCATCCCGGTCGCCATGCCCACCGTGCTGTCGGTCACGATGGCCGTCGGCGCGCGGCTGCTCGCCAAGAAGCAGGCCATCGTCAGCAAGCTGGTGGCGATCGAGGAGCTCGCCGGCGTGGACGTCCTCTGCGCGGACAAGACCGGCACGCTGACCCAGAACTCGCTGACTCTTGGCGACCCCTTCACCGTCGGCGACCTGGCCGGCGCCGACGTGGTCCTAGCCGGTGCGCTGGCCTCCCGCGCCGACAACGACGATCCCATCGACCTCGCCGTCCTGGCAGCGCTGAGCGACCCGAAGGATCTGCTCGCCTACACGGTGACCCACTTCGAGCCGTTCGACCCCGTGCACAAGCGCACCGAAGCCACCGTCACCGGCACCGACGGAACCACGTTCACGGTCAGCAAGGGCGCCCCACAGGTCATCCTTGCCCTCATCGACGAAGCCGCGTCGATCACCGAGCCCGTCAACACGGCAGTGAACGACTTCGCCGCCCGAGGCTTCCGGTCCCTGGGCGTGGCCCGCGCCGGGGCCGACAACACCTGGCACTTCCTCGGCGTCCTCCCGCTGTTCGACCCGCCCCGGGCGGATGCCGCCACCACCATCGCCACCGCGAAGGGTATGGGCGTAACGGTGAAGATGGTCACCGGCGACGCGATCGCGATCGCCAAGGAGACCGCCGCGAAGGTCGGCCTCGGTACCGACATCCTGGACGCGGCCGGCCTGGGCGACGTCAAGAAGAAGGAGACCTTGGCGGTCGGCGAGTCGATCGAGTCGGCCGACGGGTTCGCGCAGGTGTTCCCCGAGCACAAGTACCACATCGTCGACGTGCTGCAGCAGCGCGGCCACATCGTCGGCATGACCGGCGACGGCGTCAACGACGCCCCGGCGCTGAAGAAGGCCGACTGTGGTATCGCCGTCTCCGGTGCCACCGACGCCGCCCGGGCCGCCGCGGCGATCGTGCTCCTCACCCCGGGCCTGTCGGTCATCATCGATGCGATCAAGGAAAGCCGGAAGATCTTCCAGCGGATGAACTCCTACGCCATGTACCGCATCGCGGAGACCCTGCGGGTGCTGCTGTTCATGACGGTGGCGATCCTGGTGTTCAACTTCTACCCCGTCACCGCGATCATGATCGTGATGCTGGCCCTGCTCAACGACGGCGCGATCCTGTCCATCGCCTACGACAACGTCCGCTACAAGATGCACCCCGAGGCCTGGAACATGCGCCTCGTGCTCGGGATCTCCACCGTGCTCGGTGTCGTCGGTCCCATCGCCGCGTTCGGCCTGTTCTACCTCGGGGACCGCGTCTTCGACCTCGGTCACCCCCGGCTGCAGACCATGATGTACCTGATGCTGTCCGTCGCCGGGCACCTCACCATCTTCCTCACCCGCACCCGTGGGCCGTTCTGGTCCATCCGCCCGGCTCGCATCCTGCTGCTCGCCGTCATCGGTACCCAGGCCATCGCGACCCTCATCGCCGTCTACGGACTGTTCATGACCCCCCTCGGCTGGGGGTGGGCCGCGTTCGTGTGGGGCTACGCACTCCTCTGCTTCCTCGCCAGCGACCGCATCAAACTTCTCGCCTACCGCATCCTCGACCGCAACACGCAGACCGGCGAGAAGAGTGACGAGAACACTGCCGACCCGAACGCCGGCGGCCCGGGTGAGCACCATCGCGCGGACAGCTCCTCCTCGGGGAAGGTTCCGTCCACACAGGAACGAGTCGCTTTCTACACCGACACCGACCCGGCTGACCCCGTCTACCACGACAACCCCGAGTGCCCCTACGGCGCCGAGGTCAGAAGCCACCACAACGACCACCCCGGTACTGACCGCCGCCGCCGATGCGATTGGTGCGCAACACATGACCCGTCGTCTGCACTCACCCGCTGACCGCGACGGAACCCGCCTACCGCGGCCTACACCGCCGCACCAAGGACCTCACCTCCCTGGGCGAGACGAGCGACATGGTCGCGCGGAAGCTGCAGACGGCGTTCGCGCACCGGCTGACCCCGATCCTCTGCATCAGCGATACCCTCGAACAACACCAAGCCGGCCAGTCCGAGGAACCCGTACGAACCCAGCTGGAGGTACTGCTCCGCGTTTATCACCTGACCGGCGGCCTGTTTGTCGTGGCGTATGAGCCGGCGTGGGCGATCAGCACCGGCGAATACGCCCATGAGTGCACAGCAGAGCAAGCCGCAGACCGACATGGCTTCATCCGCTCGAGCATCGTCGACGAGTGCGGACCGCACATCGCGACCGATACGACGCTGCTCTACGGCGGCAAGGTCACCGCTGGCAAAGCCTACTTCACCCAGCCCGATATCGAAGGCGGTCTTGTCGGCGCCGCCAGCCAGGACCTGTCGTTGTTCCACGCACTGATCAACGCCACCATCACCACCTACCAGCACCTGCAGCCGGACGCCGCGCACTAGCGGGCCGCCGACAGCGGACCAACCCCGCCACCAAGGCCGCTACGCCACTAAGGGTACAGACTATGGCAAGGGACTCAGCAGTATTCCGCATCAAGCGGGGCGGAGACCTGGAGGCTTATTCACGGGCCCGGGGGGATGAGTTGCCGCAGTAATTGGTAGGTGTGTCGCTCCCGCAGGGGCGGCCCGTTCCTTGACACGATTGGGTTACCACACTCAATCAGCAGAAACGGACCGC